>Ga0209172_10004015_pt1 | contig 20905 bp, 22 predicted proteins | sample LarsenN4metaG_FD_184113 | JGI IMG/M metagenome (GOLD analysis project Ga0209172, IMG submission 184113) | Hot spring sediment bacterial and archeal communities from British Columbia, Canada, to study Microbial Dark Matter (Phase II) - Larsen... ... | reverse complement strand
CGCGGTACTGGAGATGATGGACTTCTTTGCCGTCCACTATTCAGAGCTGCGCCGGCTGGTTGCGGAATCGGACGGACCGGGGCTCGAGAAGTTTTTTGACCGTTCACGGCAGCATCGGGAAAGTATCCTGTAAACAGGGGGTTAATATGGAGAGCTATACCATTACTGCCGCACGGTCAGTGACCGGCGAGATTTCCGTTCCGGGGGACAAGTCCATCTCCCACCGGTCCATCATGCTCGGCTCCATCGCGACCGGCATCACCCGGGTCACCGGGTTCCTGCGCGGCGAGGACAACATGGCCACCCTGAACGCCTTCCGCGCCATGGGGGTGGAGGTCGAGGACGACGGGACCACCCTGACCATTCACGGCAGGGGCTTGCACGGCCTGCAGGAGCCGGCGGACATCCTGGACTGCGGCAACTCCGGCACCTCCATCCGGCTGCTCACCGGCCTGCTCGCGGGACAGTCCTTCTTTTCCGTCCTGACCGGAGACAAGTACCTGCGGAAACGACCGATGAAGCGGGTTGTTGGCCCCCTGGGGAAGATGGGGGCGAAAATCGCCGGCCGGGACGGCGGCGAGAAGGCACCGCTCGCAATCACCGGGTCGAAACTCACCGGCATCTCCTACGACTCCCCGGTCTCCAGCGCCCAGGTGAAATCCGCCATTCTCCTTGCCGGGCTGTATGCCGACGGCGAGACGGTGGTGCGTGAGCCGCACCTTTCCCGGGATCACTCCGAGCGGATGCTGCGCCATTTCGGTGCCGACATTGTTGCCGACGGCCCGTCTGTGCGGGTCAGGGGTGGGCGCGAACTTGCCGGTCAGGAGATCGTCGTTCCGGGCGATATCTCCTCGGCGGCATTTTTCCTCGTTGCCGGCCTGATCGTTCCCGGTTCTGAACTGCTGATCCGTGGCGTCGGGGTCAATCCGACCCGCACCGGCATAATCGATATCCTCAGGCTCATGGGTGCAGACCTGACACTTCAGAACCAGCGAGAGGTATCGGGTGAACCGGTTGCGGACATCCTGGTCAGGTCGTCCAGCCTGAAAGGGATTGAAATCGGCGGCGACCTGGTGCCGCGGGCCATCGACGAATTCCCGGTCCTCTGCGTGGCGGCAGCCTGCGCCGCCGGCAGGACGGTCGTGAAGGATGCTCATGAGCTGCGGGTAAAGGAGACCGACCGGATAAAGGCCATGGCCGAGAACCTCCGCCTGGCAGGCATCGCCGTGGAGGAGACCGAGGACGGCATGATCATCGAGGGGGGGGGACGTTTTACCCCGTTCGTTGCCGACAGCAAGGGGGACCACCGCATCGCCATGTCCATGCTGGTGGCCGGTCTGGTGACCCCCGGAAGTTCCCGGGTGGACGACACGGAATGCATCGCGACGTCGTTCCCCAACTTCCTGACTCTCCTGGAGCAGGTGGCCAGTCGATGACCGTTTCTGTGGACCGAAGGCTCATCGTTGCAGTCGACGGCCCCTCGGGTGCCGGCAAGAGCACGGTCACCAGGCTGCTGGCCGACCGTCTCGGTTACATAAACATCGACACCGGAGCCATGTTCCGTGCCGTTGCACTCATGGTCAGCCGTGACGGGATTGATCCTGATGACGGTGCCGCTCTCGAAGAGTTATGCGCCGGGCTAGATATCGATTTCGACAGGACGGATGACTGCTGCCGCGTACTGGTTAACGGCGAGGATGTCTCTGCTGCTATTCGCACCCCTGAGATCAGTCTTCTCACATCCGTGGTCTCGGCGAAAAAGGTCGTTCGGGATTACCTGCTGAAGTTGCAACGCCGCATGGGTGAACGGGGCGGCGTTGTGCTCGAGGGTCGTGATATCGGCACCGTGGTTTTTCCCTCGGCTGAAGTCAAGTTTTTCCTGTCCGCTTCGGCCGAGGAGCGTGGCAGAAGGCGATTCGAGGAACTGCGCGCAAAGGGGGCCAACGTCACCCTGGAACAGACCATTCGCGAGGTGGAACAGCGGGACCGTCAGGATCTGGAGCGTGAGCATGCACCGCTGCGCCGTGCCGAAGATGCTATAGACATCGACTCCACCAACCTCTCACTTGAGGAGGTGCTTGCCGAAATGGAGGCCATCGTACGGGAGCGGGCGGGGTTGGCAGCCAGGTGCGAGAAATAGGGGAGCTGCCATGGAGATAATCCTCGCCAAATATGCCGGGTTCTGTTTCGGGGTCAAGCGTGCCACCCAGCTTGCCTTTGAGGCGGCCGGGAAAACGAGTCCTGACGGAACGTACTCGTTGGGGCCGATCATCCACTCTCCCCAGGTCGTCAAGCGGCTCGAGGATATGGGGGTCAAGGTATTGCGGGATCTCTCCGCACTTGATTCCGGAACGGTCATTATCCGCTCCCACGGCGTCACCGCCGCGGAGATGGACGAGGTTGCGGCAAAGGACGTTGAGGTCGTTGACGCCACCTGTCCTTTCGTGAAAAAGGCCCAGGAGCATGTGAAGGAGCTTGCTGCTGACGGGTATGACGTGGTTGTCCTCGGGGATTACGATCACCCTGAGGTCGAAGGGCTGGTTTCCTATGCAACCGGCAGGGTACACGTGGTAGCCTCTGCGCAAGATATGGCAGCGTTGCCGAACATGAAGCGGATCGGCATCGTTGCCCAGACCACCCAGTCCCTTGAAAACCTCCGGAGCGTAGTTTCGGAGGCTCTCATCAAAGGGACGGAGATAAGAGTGTACAATACCATCTGCGATGCCACTTCTGTGCGCCAGGACGAGGCGAGAACACTTGCCGCGTCGGTTGATTGCATGGTGGTTATTGGTGGCTATAACAGTGCCAATACGAGGAGACTCGCGGAAATTTGCCATGAAATCCAGGCAAATACCCATCACATAGAGACAGTTGATCAGATAGAATCACGCTGGTTTCAGGGGGTTGAACGGGTCGGCGTCACTGCCGGGGCGTCGACTCCAAAGTGGCTGATCGACGAGGTAATGGAACGGATCAGTGAGTTGACGCAGGACAAAAAAGATTGAACTTTTGCAAAATAGTTGCTAGCGTAGCAAAATTCTGAAGACGAATACCATGGGGGTAGGAATTGATGACTGACGAAACAAGGCAGCACAGAAAAAACGACGCGCCGATCAGGCGTTTCAAGGATATTGATGACGAGCATGAAAATGCCGGCGCCGACGAGTTTGCAGAGCTTTTCCAGGACAGCCTCAAGCAGCCACGTGTAGGCGAAGTTGTCGAAGGTACGGTGGTGCAGATCACCCCGGACTTTGTCATGGTCGATGTTGGCTATAAATCCGAAGGGTGCGTGCACATAGAAGAATTTACGGATGAAGAGGGTACGGTCACCGTTCAGCCGGGAGACAAGGTCAGGGTTCTCTTTCAGCGCAACGAGAACGCCAAGGGACATCTCGTTCTTTCCAAGCGTAAGGCAGAACAGCTCATCGGTTGGGACCGTATCGCCGAGGCAGGCGGAGAAGGTGGGACCATCGAGGGCAAGATCGTTGCCAAGGTCAAGGGCGGCCTGACCGTCGACATAGGGCTTCCGGCGTTTCTTCCCGCCTCCCAGGTGGATCTCCGTCCGGGTGCAAACCTGGATCGTTACATCGGCCAGACATACCGTTTCCGTATCCTGAAGATGAACCGCAAGCGCGGCAACGTGGTCCTTTCCCGCCGTGTCATCATGGAAGAGGAACGCGGACAGGTTCGCGATCAGACCCTTGAGACACTTGCTGAAGGTCAGATCCGTGAAGGTATTGTCAAGAACCTCACCGATTACGGTGCATTCGTCGATGTCGGCGGCGTTGACGGCCTCCTTCACGTGACGGACATGTCCTGGGGCAAGCTGAACCATCCGTCCGAGATGATCAAGGTGGGCGACAAGCTCAATGTCAAGGTGCTCAAGTTTGACGCTGCCAAGGGGAAAATCTCCCTCGGTCTGAAGCAGACCGTACCCGATCCGTGGATTGATGTGGAGTCACGGTACAATGTGGGCGACCGCGTATCCGGCAAGGTCGTCAGTCTCATGGAGTACGGTGCATTCGTTGCTCTTGAGGATGGTGTCGAAGGCCTGATCCATGTTTCGGAAATGTCCTGGACCAAGAGGGTACGGCACCCGTCTGAAATCCTGGCTGTTGGCTCCCAGGTGGAAGCGGTCATCCTCGGCATCGATCCCGGTAACCGCCGCATTTCCCTCGGACTCAAGCAGACCGAGCAGAATCCGTGGGCAGTGCTGGAAGAGCGTTATCCCATGGGGACCAAACTGGAAGGCCAGATCAAGAATATCACTGATTTCGGCGTCTTCATCGGTGTCGAAGAGGGTATTGACGGCTTGGTACACGTATCCGATATCTCGTGGACCAAGCGGATCAAGCATCCGGGCGAAGTTTTCACCAAGGGCCAGACAATCCAGGCGGTGGTTCTCAATATCGATCCGGCCAATGAGCGTCTCTCCCTCGGCATCAAACAACTGAATCCCGATCCATGGACTCTGGTTCCGGAGAAGTACAAGCCGGGTACCCGCGTCAAGGGCAAGGTTTCCTCTGTCACCGATTTCGGTGTCTTCATGGAGATCGAGGACGGCATAGAAGGTCTGATTCACGTTTCAGAACTTTCCCAGGAGAAGGTTCCTTCGGCAAAAGGTTTTGCCAATGTCGGCGACGAATTGGAAGCCGTTGTTTTGAATGTGGATATCCAGGAGCGCAAGATTGCCCTCTCCCTCAAGGCACTGCAGATTGCTCTTGAAAAAGAGGAGATGCAAGGGTACATGGGTTCACAGAATGAGTCGTTTTCCAGCTTCGGGGAACTGCTCAAGGGCGAGTTGAACAAGAACAACAATTCCTAGTCATTACGGCCATACCGCTATAATCGAGGTTTATTATGACAAAAAGTGAACTCGTAGAAAAAATCATGGAAACGAACGGATTTCTCAATCGCAAGGAGTCCGAGACGGTCGTCAATATCATTTTCGACTCCATGGCCGCAGCCCTGAAAGAGGGTGACAAGGTGGAGATCAGAGGGTTTGGCAGTTTCACCGTGCGTGAACGTGAATCCCGTGAGGCTCGGAACCCGAAGAATGGTGAAGTCGTGACGATCCCGGCAAAGAAGACCCCTTTCTTCAAGACCGGTAAAGAGCTGAGGGAGCGGGTAAACTGCATGTAGTACCTTTCCCTGCGCGCCCGGGTGGCGGAATTGGTAGACGCAAGGGACTTAAAATCCCTCGGCCGCAAGGCTGTACCGGTTCGATTCCGGTCCCGGGCACCACTAACCAGTTCCATACAGTCGTATGCAGTACAAGAAGCCTCGAGAAATCGAGGCTTTTTTTATTGTCCTTTATTGATAAGCCGTTGAGGGAGAGAAGAGGATCGAATCATGGATATGCAATTGACAGCTCGCTGACGACCATAACAACTTGCGACACGTGCAAAGTCCAACTTAATGTCAAATCATGCTATAATTTTCATGTTTATAAAGATCATTATGGGGCATTAGCCATGATTAGATCAATTACACCTGTCATTGCAGGCATGATTCTATTTGCCTCTGCTGCAGGATTCAGCAGTGGCATGACCTTGACTGTTACAATGTCAGGGGATGGCAGTGGAACTATCACCAGTGTTCCCGCAGGGATAGTCTGTATCAGTGGCACCTGCAACCATGATTTCCCCACTGATGAAATGGTTAGTCTTCTGGCGACACCCAGTGTCGGCTCACTTTTCAGTAACTGGTCGGGTGGCTGTAGCGGTAGTAGTGCATGTTCACTGAAGATGGATGCAAGCAAGGCTGTAACAGCCGCATTCACGTCACCGTTGCCGGCCAGGATCGGCCAGACTCTTTACCCAAATGTGCAGGCGGCATACAACGCGGCCCAATCCGGTTCGATAATCTTGCTCAAAGAGGGGGTGCAACCTGGCCCATTGAATGCAGACGCCGGTAAGACTGTCGCAATTAAAGGTGGCTACGATCCGACTTATACCGTTGCGGATGACTCCAGCGTCATTCAGGGTGGCGTCTTCTTCAGGCAGGGAAAGGTGTTGCTGGATAAGGTAAAGGTGAGGCCTATCAGTGACCCCCCCGTGCCAGACCTTGTACGAACGCGGTTGAATGTTGAGTACGCAACATCCTCTGCAAAACAGAAGCTGGACCTCTATCTTCCTCCCACCGGAAACGGGCCGTTTCCGGTGGTGATCTGGATCCATGGCGGAGGCTGGTGGGGCGGTGACAAGTATCTTTCGAGCGAGGCGCCTCAACTAGGCCTCCTGGCGAGTGGCTATGCTCTGGCTAGTGTCAATTACCGGTTCAGTACTGAGGCCCGGTTCCCGGCACAGATATACGATGTAAAGGCGGCAGTCAGGTTCCTGCGCAGTAATGCGACGGTTTACGGGATTGACAAGGACCATGTTGCCGTATGGGGGAGTTCTGCCGGGGGGCATCTGGCAGCACTTGCAGGGACATCTGGAGGGGTAGCCGCTCTGGAAGATTTGGCCCAGGGGAATTCCGCTGAGTCGAGCCTCGTACAGGCGGTTATAGACTGGTTCGGACCGATTGACTTCCAGCAGCTTGACCCTCAGGCTGCCGCAGATGGGTGTGCGCCCTACGGCGGCACCGGCTTTGATTCCCCGTCATCTCCCGTGACCGCCTTGCTCGGTGCAACGATCACGGAACGTCCGGACCTTGTGCGGGCCGCAAATCCCATTACATACATCAGTGCCGACGACCCGCCGTTTTTTATCCAGCACGGTACCCAGGACTGCAATGTTTCGCGGCAGCAAAGCCAACTTCTTTATGACGCTCTTGCCCCGGTCATAGGCTCAGACATGGTGATGCTGCAGTTTCTGGCTGCGGGGCATGGCGGCTCGCTGTTTGATGAACCGGCGAACATCAGCAGGATAGTGGATTTTCTTTCGCTTCATTTTAACCGAGCTTTCAAGAAGATATAGTTTTACGGGAACATCTGTCTTCATACTCCTCCGGGCGTATTTCACCGCTGTTGAAAGGCATTCTGGACCGTCGGTGCAGTTCTGGCCGTATCCGGTTTGTGATCCTGATCTCTAGTGTAAACTTCTTTACACTGTAAAATATCTTTACAGGTTCCGAAAAGCCCACCCAGTCAAGCATCCACAGATTTCCAGCCGAACCAGTGTAAAAAACTTTACATCGTCGTTTTCATGCCATGACAAGAACAGGCGTGCATCTCAATGATGTAACCATCTAAAATAACGATGATTATCTGTTAACATTCCTGCTTCATCAAATTGGCATTCCCTGTGCTTAATATAGTGGATTATTCGGTTCGCAGGGTCGCTGTCCATCTCTGTTATTTTCTGTTTGTAATTATCAAGGAGGGAAGGAATCATGAGCGCCAACAAATTATCCCGGGAAGTCGATCTGCTTGCCATCCTACAGGATTCCGGAAAAGCTGCCGAGTACCTGAACCTTGCCATTGAATCCGGTGACAGGATGAGGTTTCTCGTTGCAATGCGCGACATTGTCATTGCGCGCGGAGGCATCAGCGTGGTAGCAGAACGGTCCAGCCTGAGCCGTTCTTCGCTCTATAAATCGCTCTCAAAGCACGGAAATCCCGAATTCAAAAGCATAACGTCGCTGCTTGATTCCCTCGGACTCAAACTGTCGGTTGCGCCGGCTAACCGGGCTTCCTGAGACAGATAGTGCGTAGATTCACTGTCGCGCATGTCACCGCGGTGCATTTGTCGGGCAAGCTGTGCATGTTATTATTCACCATGGCGTACGGAGGTAATGGATGAAGTTGTTTCGGTCAGGGTTGTACGTTCTCTTTATTGTTTTACTGGTTGGTTGTTCATCCGGTTTCTGTCGCAAGGATACCGCCGATTGCGAGAGGCGTATCATTGGTACATATCAGGGTGAGGTGCAGCTATCCTCAAAGAAGAAGACGGTATTGACATCATTTTTCCATGATGACAACGGCAGACTGCGTGGCAGATATTTCAGTAACTATCATGAGTACTTCAAGAATCCGTTTGACTATTATATTAAAGGAGAGCTTTTCGACATCCGTCCTATGCCTGAATATATGATCAGGTCCTTGTGGATCGACGATTCAGGCAATGGAAAACTTCGCCTGGTCTTTTCTTTCGACGGACAGGAATTTACCGGATATCGTACCATGAGTCAGGATGATACAATTACCTCCTGGTACGGAAGGAAAATATCGGACAGGCCGATATTGTCCATTGAAGACTTGAGGGAATTGACCGGTGTTGGGTACGTGGAGGGAAAGGCCTGGTGAACGGTTCATTCCGAGAATTTCTGCTGCAATTCTGTTTCATGCGGTAGAATCTCTTGGCATGAACATGCCTGTTTCAAAAACAATGCAATTCTGATATGTTGTCGAACATCTATTTGTGCCTGAATACTTCAGCGGTATCGAATTTATGACGACGGATAAACGGGGCTACGGCCCCTTTTTCATTCTCTGCCTGATTGGCTTTGCGACTTTTTTCAGTTCCTACCTGCGCATACCTGTCATGCCTCTTTTTGCCAAAAGCCTGGGTGCAGGTCTGACCCAGGTTGGTATCATCAACGGTGCATTCATGCTGACAGCCGGACTGCTCTCCATTCCGGCCGGTCTTTTGGCCGACCGAACCGGCCGCAAGATTCCGGTGCTTTTCGGCATAGGGGCAACAGCGGTTTCATCCATGCTGGTTGCCTGGTGTCAACTTCCTTTTCAAATAGCGGCTGCATATTTTATTTTCGGAGCCGGTCTGGCAGCCTTTGCTCCGGGAATGCTCTCGCTGGTGGCTGATGTCATCCCTTCCGACCGGCTTGGCAGGGCTTACAGCTGGTATACCACCGCCATATACTCTGCCATGACCCTCGGACCCGCCTCGGGAGGGTATCTTGCCAAACAACTGGGCCTGCGTCAGGTCTTTGTGGTTTCAGCCGTTCTGCTCGCCGGCATTGCCATTGCTGGAATTCTGCTGCTGCCAGCCACTCAGTCGCGTCACCGAAGTGATCCGCGCACCGCATTGGCATCAAGTATTGAATTGCTGCGTAACCTGCCACTTCTCGCCTGCCTTCTGGCAACGGCAGGAAGTTGCATCGGTTTTGGCGTTTTCATGACCTTTATCCCCCTGTATGCTGCCGGTATCGGTCACGATCCCGCACGGGTCGGATTGATATTTGCCGCCCAGGCGTTTACTAATGTTGTGGGAAGGATACCGCTCGGCATGGTCGCAGATCGTGTTGACCGGAGCGGTCTCGTTTCTTGCGGTCTTCTTGTTCTTTCGGTATCACTTGCCCTTTTCGGCATTACCGTCCGTCTTGAGCTTCTGCTCGGCTGCGCCGTGCTCCTCGGGGTAGGGATGTCGCTTATCTACACTGCCATCGGTGCCTTGATAGTCGATCTGACACCTTTGCCGCGACGCGGACTGGCCATGGGGATGTACAACAGCTGCATATATCTGGGGATGATGACCGGAGCCACGGTCATGGGGTTTGCTCTTCAATGGTTAGGCTATGGCACCGGTTTCACACTTGCCGGAGGTGTGACACTTCTGACGGTGCTGCTGTTTCTCGGTCTAATCAAATGCAAACCTGGTGAAGCAATTAATCGTCATTGAGATGCGTCGCTGTCTTGCTGGCACGCTTTCTGCTCTTTCGGTTTCATGTTAGCCAGATGAATTGTCAAACGGAGAACGTAATGACTGAAACCATAGCAGAGGAAGCAGGCGGCAGCATCGGTATTGTTGATGTTGCCACCCCTTTCGACATACCACGGCTTAACGAACTGCTGACCCTTCTGTTTACCCAGGAGACTGATTTCACTCCGGATGCCGGGAAGCAAGCCATTGGCCTCGGGAGGATCATTGCCGATCCCGGAGTGGGGCATATTCTCGTGCTGAGGAATAGAGGGGAGATCGTCGCAATGGTCAATCTCCTCTACACTGTCAGCACGGCACTGGGTGAGCGGGTGGCAATACTTGAGGATATGATCGTCCATCCTGATCATCGGGGGGGAGGTGCCGGATCCCGCCTGCTGCGGGCGGCGATCGAGTTCGCCCGGGGTGAGGGGTGCCGTCGCATTACCCTGTTGACCGATCATGACAATAGCGGAGCAATTCGCTTCTACCGTAACCATGGCTTTCAGAAATCAGCAATGGTGCCGCTGAGGATGATGCTTTAACGATCTGACTTGTCCGGTTGTGTGATTCCCGGCATGAAGCGGGTCAATTGATGATGAACGGAGACAACATGTCCGATAAATCGATGAAATGCCGCTGCTCCTGGGCAGGCAGCGATCCTCTGTACATGACCTATCATGACTCGGAATGGGGGGTGCCGGTGCACGACGACCGGCTGCTGTTCGAGTTTCTGATACTCGAGGGTGCACAGGCGGGGCTTTCCTGGATCACCATCCTGAGAAAGCGGGAGGCATACCGGCGGGCATTCTGCGGCTTCGAACCGGAAGTCGTGGCGGCCTTTGACGAGGAGAAGATCGCGTCGCTCCTGGGAGACGCCGGAATCGTGCGCAACCGGCTCAAAATCAGGGCAGCGGTGACCAATGCGCGGGCATTTCTGGCGGTTCAGCGGGAGTTCGGCAGCTTCGGCCGATATGTCTGGGCGTTTGTCGACGGGAAACCGGTTTGTAACAGCTGGTCCGCTCTGAAGGATATCCCGGCACGGAGCGAAATTTCGGACGCCATGAGCAGGGACCTGAAAAAGCGCGGCTTTACCTTTGTCGGCAGCACCATCTGCTATGCCTTCATGCAGGCGGTGGGGATGGTGAACGATCATGTAACCGACTGTTTCCGCTGGCGCGAACTCTCCGTCCGCTGATCATTCCCCCAGGGCGAGTTTCACGAATCCCTGCAGCAGTTTTCCCCCGGCCGGCGTATCCGTAACGTTCCTTTCAAGCTCCGCCGGCTCCTGACCCTCGCCGGAAAGGAGCTTGGTACACTCACGAACATATGCCCTCATTGCCACCATGTCGAATTCAGGGTGAAACTGTACCCCCCAGGCGCTGTTGCCGATACGGAAGGCCTGGTTCGGGTCCCGGTTGCTTCGGGCAAGTCGCATGGCTCCTGCTGGGAGGCGGATGACGGACTGGGTATGGCAGAGGTTGGCAGTTATCGATGGGGTAAAACAGCCGAGGAGCGGGTCGTCAGCCGCTTCCGGGGTGAAGCAGATTTTGCAGGTGCCGAACTCCCTGCCGTTGGGGTTGTCAGCCACCGTTCCACCCATGGCATGTGCCAGGAGTTGGTGCCCGTAGCATATTCCCAGCAGCGGAATGCCGCGGGCAACCACTGCCGGCAACCAGCCGGCAAGCCGTTCACTCCACCCGAGCCTGTCCGTGACCATGGAGTGGGAGCCGGAGATTATCATCCCTTTCATGGAGTCGATGTCGGGCAGGGATGGGGTGATGCGCGGGTCCCATACCTCCAGCACTTCCCGGTAATCGGTCAACGGGGCTGCGATCCAATCCTCGAAGTCGCCGTGCGAGGTCCTGAGGGAAGGGAAAGTGCTCCCTACTTTAAGAATGATGACTTTTTTCATTGCACCTCTTTCGCCTTTTAAAGGAGATGCTGCAACGGCTGTACCATGACTAAAGCCTGCCGGTCTGGCGGAGGGCTTCGTAGAGGACGATGCCGGCGGCCGTGGACAGGTTGAGGCTGCGCACCTTGCCGAAAATGGGTATGCGGATGCTGGTGTCGGGGTTGTCGCTGATGAGCTGTTCGGGGAGCCCCTCCGTCTCCTTGCCGAAGACGAGGAAGTCCCCCGGATGGAATGGAAAGGCAACGTGGCTGGTGGCGGCCTTCTTGCTCGTGAAGACAAACCGGCCGTCCGGGTACCGCTGCTTCAGTGCATCGAGATCGGGCCAGTAGTGGATCTCCACTTCGCTCCAGTAGTCAAGACCCGCACGTTTGAGCTGCCGGTCATCGGTGGAAAAGCCGAGCTTGCCCACCAGGTGCAGGACGGTACAGGTTGCCCCGCAGAGCCGGGCGATGTTGCCTGTGTTGGGTGGTATTTCGGGTTCGATCAGGACAATATGGAACGGTTCGGTATACATAAATGCTCTCCAGCCGGTCTTGCATTTTTCGCAGCCGGGGGCTATTATACTTTTTTTCGATTTTCATGCACTTGAATTCACGCATGGACAGCGTCCGATACGGCCATCTCCGTGACGGTCACGCCCGATGTGCATTTTTGACAAGGAGAAGATATGAAAGTTCTCGTAACGGATGAGGTGGCAAGCGAAGGGTTGGCTCTTCTTGAGCAGGATCCGCGGATCGAGATGGACGTCAAGCTCGGCCTCTCCAAGGAAGAGCTGCTGACAACCATAGGCAGTTATGAAGTGCTCATTACCCGGAGCGGCACCAATGTTGACCGTGATCTCCTCGATGCCGCCACAAAACTCAAGCTGGTGGCCCGCGCCGGGGTCGGCATCGATAACGTCGATGTGGACTACGCCAGCAGCAGGGGGGTCATCGTTGTCAATGCTCCGTTCGGCAATACCAACAGCGCAGCCGAGCATACCATGGCACTGCTCCTCTCCGTCTGTCGCAATGTGCCCAAGGCCAATGCGTCCCTCAAGGGCGGTGAGTGGAAACGTGCCCCTTTTACCGGCGTGGAGCTGAAAGGGAAGACTGTCGGCGTCATCGGCCTGGGGAAGGTCGGCGGCCGGGTGGCCACCCGTCTCAAGGCGTTCGAGTGCGAAGTGCTCGCCTGCGACCCCTACATAGCGGTGAAACGCGCCCACGACCTGGGTGTGAAACTGGTTTCCCACGACGAGATCTACAAGAACTGCGACATCATCACCGTGCACACGCCGCTCAATGACGAGACCCGCAACATGATCGGCGAGCGCGAATTTGCCATGATGCAGGACGGGGTGATCATCCTTAATGTGGCCCGCGGCGGGGTCATCAACGAGGAGGCGCTGCTTGTCAATCTGAAAAACGGCAAGATCGCGCTTGCCGCCATTGACGTCTACAGCGAGGAACCACCCAGGACTCCGGTTCTCAAGGAACTGATCGCCCAGGAGCGGCTGGTGGTCACCCCGCACCTCGGGGCAAACACCTTCGAGGCCCAGGTCAATGTGGCGGTTGACGTCTCCCGCGAGATTCTCAACTATCTTGATGACCAGCCGCTGGAAAATGCGGTCAACATCCCCCGCTTTGACCTGGCACTGATGGACCAGATGCGTCCGTTCATGAATCTCATCCGGGTCATGGCCGACTTTGCCATTCAGCTCGTCGAGAAAAACCCGTCAAAGGTTATCTTCGGCTACAACGGCCAGATTGCCCACTACGACTGCTCCCCCTTGACCGTGTTCGGTTTGTCGGCGCTGCTTGGCCGGATGGTTGAACAGGATGTGAACATGGTCAATGCATCCCTGATCGCCGAGCAGATGGGTATAGAGGTGGCGGAAAACAAGTCGACCCATTCCGATGCCTTCTCGAATCTGCTTACCCTGGTAATCGAAGACGGTAGCGGCAAACGCCGCCTGATATCCGGAACCCTCTTCGAGGGAGCGCCGCGAATCGTCCGCCTGCGCGACTACTCCATGGACTTCAGTCCGGAGGAGCATATGCTCCTGCTCAACTACGCCGACCGCCCCGGCATGATCGGCAAGATAGGCACAATCATGGGACAGCATGACATAAACATCGCTTCCATGAATCTTGGCCGGAGCGAGAAGAAGGGTGAGGCAATGGTTATCCTCTCACTCGACTCGACAGTCCCTGAGGAGGTCGTTGCCCAGTTGCAGCAGGCAACCGAAGCGTCTTTCATCAAGGCACTCCATCTGCCACGCAAGTAATATTCTTTAACAGCGTCGTTTCCAAAGGCCGGCAGGGTATGATACCCCTGCCGGCCTTTTTTATTCCGATCGATCTCCCCTCTGTATACTGGAGAATATTCGCCACTTGCGCAGAATATTCTTCAGACTGTTACGCTACGAATAACCTGGATTTACGGATTCACGAATGAAAGCTGAGTAATAACAGCATGTTATGTCATGTGGTGCAGAGTTGGCACGACACTTGATAATAGAAGTTGAAAGGTAAGGAGGTTTGCGATGAACAGAAGGAATATCATCAATGCGATTCTCATTCTCGTGTCGGTCACCATGCTGGTTCTGCTCGCCTTTCGCGTCAGGCCCGGGGCAACGGCAGATGCCGTGGCCGTGATCCGTACTGCCGGCATGACCTGCGGCAGCTGCTCTGAAAAAATCACCAGGGCGCTCTCCCGTGAGAAGGGGGTCGCGGTAACCGAGGTTGATGTGGCAGGGGGCTGGGTGGTTGTGGGATATGACACCAAGGCCGTCAAGCCGGAGAGCCTGTCTGAAAAGATCACCGGCGCCGGTTACGGCAGCACAATACAGGCGGTTCTGACGCCGGAGCAGTTCAGGCAGATAACCGGCAGGGATATCGGTAAGAGTTCGTCCGCTGGCGGATGCGGCGGATGCGGTCCAAAAGGTGGCTGCGGCACCAAAAAACAGGGTTAGGAAAAGGAGATTTGCATGAAGGGTATTTTTACGAACAAGATTCTATGGGCAGGTCTGACCACACTGGTGCTCCTGATCTGCGCTGTTGCGGCATTTGCCTTCTCCCTGGGCAAGTATGAAAAAGTGAAGGAGAGTAACGGTACGGTTTCAGTCCCGGTTGCAAAACTGGCAGACGGCAAGGCCCGCTTCTACAAGTTCACCGATGGTAGCAAGGAGATCGCCTTCTTTGCGGTCAAGGCCCAGGACGGCAGCTACAAGGTTGCCTTTGATGCCTGCGATGCCTGTTATAAATCCAAGAAGGGGTATGAGCAGCAGGGTGACAAGATGAACTGCAAGAACTGCAACCAGAAGTTCGCAATCGGCCGTCTCGGTCCCAATGCCACCGGCGGCTGCAACCCCGGCTACCTGCCGCACCAGCTGAGCGGCAGCAATCTAACTATCAAGCTTGATGACCTGAAGGGCGGGGCGAGGTACTTCTGATGCAACTGCACAACATCTCCATCAATAATCTGAGGCGCCGCAAGGCCAAGATGGCCTTTCTGACAATCGGCCTGATGGTGGGGATCGCCACCATCGTCACCCTGGTGACCCTGACCCGCTCCATGTCCAGCGACATCGAGCGGAAGATGGACGAGTTCGGCGCCAATATCCTGATAACCCCGCAGAGTAACGGTCTGGCCATGAACTACGGCGGCATCAGCCTCGGGGGGGTGACGTTCGATCAACGGGAAATTCTGGAAGAGGATCTTGCCCGGATCAAAACCATAGCCAACAGCAAGAACATCTCGGCAGTTGCACCGAAGGTGCTTGGTGGCATCAAGGTCGGAAGCCAGGACGTGCTCCTCGTCGGGGTCAATTTTGACAGCGAGCTGAAGATGAAGCAGTGGTGGCAGATCTTCGGCGACGCACCCAAAGGGGAGCATGAACTGCTCCTCGGCAGCGACGCATCCAGAGTGCTGAACGTGAGTTCAGGTGATACCCTGCAAATCAGGGGGGAGACCTTCAAGGTTGCAGGCGTCCTGGACCAGACCGGCTCACAGGATGATTCGCTCGTCTTTGCCTCCCTCGAAAAGGCCCAGAAGCTGCTCGGCAAGGAGGGGAAGATAACCCTGGCGGAAGTGGCGGCACTCTGCTCCGGCTGCCCCATCGGCGACATGGTGACCCAGATCGCCGAGAAACTTCCGGATGCACGGGTTTCGGCAATCCAGCAGGTGGTTGAGGGGCGTCTCAAGGCGCTGGACCAGTTCAAGCGCTTTTCCTATGCCATGGGGGCAGTGGTTGTTTTCATCGGTTCGCTGATCGTCTTCGTCACCATGATGGGGAGTGTCAATGAGCGGACGGTGGAAATCGGTGTTTTCCGGGCTATCGGCTTCAGGAAGAGTCATGTCATGCGTATCATCCTGCTGGAGGCGGCCCTGGTGAGCCTTTTGGCAGGATTCCTCGGCTATGCGGTCGGCATGGGTGGGGCGAAACTGGCCCTGCCGTTCATGGCCGAAAGCAAGAACGCCAGGCTGCTTTTTGACGGCTGGGTGGCGGGAGGATCCATTACTCTGGCTCTGTTGCTGGGACTTCTGGCGAGCCTCTATCCGGCGTTGCATGCGAGCAGGATGGACCCGACCGAAGCCCTCCGAGCCCTGTAGGAATGCGGCTTTTCACGTACAACCTATTGTAAGAGAGACCAATATGTCACTTATAGAAATAAATAACCTGAAGAAGCACTACATCAGCGGCGACGAGACCGTCGAGGCGCTGCGCGGAGTGGATATCTCCATTGACGAGGGTGAGTTCATCACCATCATGGGGCAGTCAGGATCAGGCAAGAGCACGCTTCTGTCGGTTCTCGGGGGAATGAACCATCCGACCTCGGGAGACGTGGAAATGGCAGGTGTGAAGCTGTATCAGCTCTCCGCCGAAAAGCTTGCCGATTTCCGTGCCGCCAGCCTGGGGTTCGTCTTCCAGTCATTTCACCTGATCTCCTACCTGACCGCTCTGGAGAATGTGATGCTGCCGCTTGCCATTGTAAAGATGAGCAGCGCTGCAAAAAAGAGCGCCGCCCGACAGGCGCTTGAGCGGGTTGGCCTCGGTGCCAAGCTGGACCGTCTCCCCAATCAGCTCTCCGGCGGAGAGCAGGAGCGGGTGGCCATTGCCCGGGCCATTGTCAACAACCCGCACATCCTTCTGGCGGACGAGCCGACCGGCAACCTGGATTCAAAAACCAGCGAGGAGGTCATGGCGCTCTTCCGAGAACTGAACGATGCCGGCCAGACTGTCGTCATGGTGACGCACAATCCTGATAACGGCAGGTATGCTGACAGGACGATCACCCTGAGGGACGGGATGGTGGTGTGAATGCAGCTGAACAAATAATCATCGTTAGAAGCTTAGGGCAGGGAAATGGTCCGGGACGCCATTGACCCGGACAAGTGGGGTGAAGAGAACTACTTGACCGGCTGGATGAGGCAGGAGGCTGATTGTTTCGTGGCGATGTCGCCTAGCTTTACTTCACCTTTGACCACCTTGCCTTCGAAATAGTGCTCGCCGGCATAGGCTAATACCTTCACCTGGCCGACTTCCTTTGTCTGTGGGTTTTTGGCGCCGCCGTACTCCCGATAAACGGTAATAACGTCGTTGAGACAGATTTCCTTTTTCACGTCGGCAGTGCCGCTATGGAAAAGATGCACCTTGTCCCCCACCTTCATGATCACTTCGCTCTTAACCTTCTTGTCGGCAGCACCGGCTGTAAATGGTGCAACAACCATGATGGAAATGACCATCATTCCAACAGCAACAGCAATTTTTCTCATCGTTCATTCCCCTTTCTAAAATAGTGATTGACGAACATCGCACGAGATTTTTCCTTTGCAGCCACCTCCTTTCAATTCCTGTACATGAGACTCGTGACGTCCATTAAACTAACTATAGCAGTGGATTTCATGAATGCAATCACCCGGGAATCCGTCCTTTCTGCCATTCTACCTGCGTCAAGCGGAAGTATGCCGCGATGAAAAACCATACCCCATACCCCATTGCATCTTGACACGTATACCCGGTAGGGGTATTATTGAAGGCAGCATACCCCCATCGGGTATTTTCTATCGGAGGACCCAATGGAGAACTCAAACAGAAAAATGGTGGCGCGGGTGCGACGGATCAGCGGACAGGTTAACGGGATAGAGCGGATGCTCGCTGACAAGCGCTATTGTGTTGATATCCTCAACCAGATTGCTGCAGTACGTTCGGCACTTGATGCCCTGGGTATCGAACTGCTCACCAGGCATCTTGAGACCTGCGTTCTGGGGCAGGGGAGTCATTCGTCGCATGAACAGGCCAGGCCGATGACCCGGCAGGAACTGCTGGATGAAGTTAAAACCGCGCTGTCACGGTTTCTGAAGTAGTCGGGAGGAGTATGGCATGTCATCAACACCAGTAACGCGAGATCCGGTCTGCGGCATGGAAGTTGAGCCGACAACCTCGGTTGCAACGAGCAGCTACGGAGAAAAAACATATTACTTCTGTTCAGTCGCCTGTAAGGATCAGTTCGATGCCGATCCTGATCGTTACCCGGGCATGTTAGCTCCTACTCCGTCTTCAACCGGTGCTGCGGCATCGGTGCAGCGCTGCGAACTGCCGTTGGTGGGTATGCATTGCGCATCGTGTGCCGGTCGCATCGAAAAGGCCCTCGGGGGTGCATCGGGTGTTGTCGCCGCAACGGTCAATTTTGCCACGAGCCGCGCCAGTGTTCAGTACGATCCGGAGACGACGGACGTGTCGTCTCTCAGCCAGGTCGTGCGTGACCTGGGGTATGACGTGATAGTGCCGCGGTCAGGGGAAGCGCGGGACGATGCTGAAGCGATGCAGGCGGCAGAGTCAGAGGTACGTGAATCGGAATACCGCCAGCAGAAGGTCCGCTTTATCGCTGCCCTGGTACTGACTCTCCCCGTTGCCGTGCTCTCCATGGCAGGTCATCTGGTGCCGGCACTTGAGGATATCCTGAATTTTGCAGGGAAAAACTGGCTGGAGTTGGCACTGACCACACCGGTGCTGTTCTGGGCGGGGCGGGAGTTTTACACCGGCGCGTGGACTGCCGCCCGCCACCGGGTGGCTGACATGAACACCCTCGTTTCCCTTGGAACCCTGTCAGCCTACCTGTACAGCGTCGTAGTCACGATTGCTCCCGGGTCGCTGATCGTCACAACCGGCCACGGCCAGGGTCATGACACGGCTGCGGCGGCGGGTGTCTATTTCGAGGTGGCCGCGATTATCGTTACCCTGATCCTGATGGGACGTCTCCTGGAGGCCCGCGCCCGCAGCAGGACCAGCGGCGCCATCCGTGCCCTCATCGGACTGCAGCCGAAAATGGCGCGGGTCGACCGGGGTGGTGTCGAACTGGACATCCCCGTTGCCGAACTGCAGGTGGGAGATCTCGTGCTGGTGAGACCCGGCGAGAAGATCCCGGTGGATGGCCTGGTTGTCGATGGCGCCTCCTCAGTTGACGAGAGCATGCTAACCGGCGAACCGCTGCCGGTGCAGAAAAAAGGCGGCGACGCTGTTATCGGCGCCACTCTCAACAAGACGGGCTCCTTCCGCATGCGGGCCACCAGGATCGGCAGGGATACGGTGCTGCAGCAGATCGTGCGGCTTGTCCAGGAAGCCCAGGGGAGCAAGGCGCCGATCCAGCGTCTGGCCGACATCATTGCCGGCTATTTCGTACCGGTGGTCATCTGCATCGCCATTGCGACCTTCGTTCTCTGGTTCGACCTGGCGCCGGCGGAGACACGGATTACCATGGCGATGCTCACCTTCGTCTCGGTGCTGATCATTGCCTGCCCCTGCGCCCTGGGGCTTGCAACGCCGACCGCCATCATGGTCGGAACCGGACGGGGCGCCCAGAGCGGCATCCTCATCAAGGGTGGCGAGGCACTGGAAACCGCGCATAAACTGACGACCGTCGTCCTCGACAAGACCGGCACCATAACCCGGGGTGTGTCGTCGGTTACTGATATCGTTGTCCATGGTATGGCAGAAGACATGCTGCTTCAGCTGGCGGCATCGGCGGAAGCGGGGAGTGAACACCCCCTCGGCGAGGCGATCGTCCGCTCGGCCGAGGAGCGCGGGTTGGCCCGGTCCACAGCCAGCGGGTTCAATGCCATTCCGGGGTACGGCATCGAAGCGGTGGTGGAGGGGAGGCTGATAGTGATCGGTACCGCTCTTCTCATGGCACAGCGGGGCGTGGAGGTTGATCAGGAGGCTGGCCATCGTCTGGCAGACGAAGGGAAGACTCCTATCTTCATGGCGGTTGACGGGACCTTTGCCGGGATTATCGCCATTGCCGACCCGGTCAAGGGAGGTTCCCGTGAGGCGATACAGAGGCTGCATGCCCTTGGCCTGGAGGTGATCATGCTTACCGGCGACCACCAGCGGACTGCCGAAGCAATAGCACGACAGGTTGGCGTCGACCGGGTTCTGGCGGAAATTCTTCCGCAGGGAAAAAACGATGAGATAAAGAGACTCCAGGCCGAGGGAAAGGTGGTGGCCATGGTCGGCGACGGCATCAATGATGCGCCCGCCCTGGCCCAGGCCAATGTGGGCATTGCCATGGGGAGCGGAACCGATGTTGCCATGGAGGCAGCCGATATCACCCTCGTTCGCGGCGACCTGAACGGGGTCGTCGCAAGTATCGCCCTCTCCAGGGCAACTATTGCCAATATCAGGCAGAATCTGTTCTTCGCCTTTATCTACAACATTCTCGGGATACCGGTCGCGGCCGGGGTGCTCTATCCGCTGACCGGCTGGCTTCTCAGCCCGATCATCGCATCGCTGGCAATGGCGCTCTCCTCGGTCAGCGTCGTAACCAATGCCCTTAGGCTGCGCGGCTTCAGGGTGGAGAGGAGCTGAAGCAATGGATACCATGGAGATCATTGTCACGATCAGCGGCCTTGCCCTGATCGTATTCACCCTCTGGTTTTTCTTCGGCAAGCGGCCTGAAACACGGGTACAGGGCAGCAGCGAGCCCTACTCCTGTCCGATGCACCCGTGGATAACCAGCGATGATCCGACCGCGGACTGTTCGATCTGTGGCATGAAACTGGTGCTCAATGACGGCAAGGACTAATGATGGTGCCGGCTCCTGCAGAGCTGAGGGAGCGGCAAGGGGTGCGTTCGGTTGCTCATCATGAGTATAGTGATACGATTTTCGTTAATCATATGTCACGGAATTCCCCTGTTACGTTCCCGGTTATGCTCCTGTGGCATGACGCCGGCTGTCCATGTGGGGAATTTTAACGGACCAGGAAGCACGACAGTGGAGAATATACTCTCAGGGCTGTTGAATATTCTACAGCGACGTCTGCTACAATTTCACGCCATTGTTCACAATTAATGCAATAACAGCTTGTTACGCATTTGGCACAGCCTTTGTACTGATTAATCAAAAGACAA
>Ga0209172_10004013_pt1 | contig 20950 bp, 24 predicted proteins | sample LarsenN4metaG_FD_184113 | JGI IMG/M metagenome (GOLD analysis project Ga0209172, IMG submission 184113) | Hot spring sediment bacterial and archeal communities from British Columbia, Canada, to study Microbial Dark Matter (Phase II) - Larsen... ... | reverse complement strand
CAATGCCCCACGCTGCTCCTCGCTCGCCTCAACCGGAGATTTGCCCGCCATGCCCCGCCCCCGCGAATCATCGCAAAGACGGAATCACACCCGCGATTCGTTGGTCAAGCTGGTAGAACCTGCTTAGCTCGTCGTGGTTGGCGGCGGCTTTGCCCGGCTGCAAGGTGGCGACTGGCTCAGCCTGATGGAGAGCGCTGCCAGACCGCCGGCATGCCAAGAGGTGCTGGCCGAGATTTCCGAGCGACATGCGTCGCATGGGGCCTGCGGCCTCAGGCTGCCGATTCTGAACGCTGGATTGTTTCACGTGAAACAATCCATCGTTCAATTCTTTGCGCCTGGCGGCCGCCTCGGCTAGAAAGTGCGCGCACGCTCAACGCCTGCCGACGAACTTCCATGCCCGAGAGCAGCTTCGACATCGTCGTGGTCGGCGGCGGCCATGCCGGCTGCGAGGCCGCCGCCGCGGCCGCCCGCATGGGCGCACGCACGGCCCTCGTCACCCACCGCTTCGCCACCATCGGCGAGATGTCGTGCAATCCGGCGTTCGGGGGCCTCGGCAAGGGCCACCTGGTGCGGGAGATCGATGCGCTCGACGGCCTCATGGGGCGGGCAGCGGACGCCGCCGGCATCCAGTTCCGGCTGCTCAACCGTTCGCGCGGGCCGGCCGTGCAGGGCCCCCGCGCCCAGGCCGACCGCAAGCTCTACCGCGCCGCCATGCAGGCGGCGATCCGCGCCACGGCGGGCCTGGAGGCGATCGAGGCGGCGGTGGAGGACCTGGTGGTGAAGAACGGCCGGGCCGCCGGCATCGTCACGGGCGACGGCCGGATGATCGGCGCCGGGGCGGTGGTGCTCACCACCGGCACCTTCCTGCGCGGGCTCATCCACCGCGGCGAGGAGAGGACCCCGGCCGGCCGCCACGGCGAGCCCCCGGCCAACGGCCTGTCGCTGCGTCTCCTAGCCCTCGGCCTGCGGCTCGGACGCCTCAAGACCGGCACCCCGGCCCGCCTCGACGGTCGCACCATCGACTGGGCGGGGCTCGAGATGCAGCCCGGCGACGACCCGCCGGTGCCTTTCTCCTTCCTCACCGCGCGCATCGCCAATCCCCAGATCGAGTGCGGCATCACCACGACCACCGAGGCCACCCACGCCATCATCCGCGCCAACCTCGGCCGCTCGCCCATGTACTCCGGCCAGATCGGCAGCGTCGGCCCGCGCTACTGCCCCTCCATCGAGGACAAGGTGGTGCGCTTTGCCGACCGCACCGGGCATCAGGTGTTCCTGGAGCCGGAGGGCCTCGACGACCACACCGTCTATCCCAACGGCGTCTCCACCTCTCTGCCCGCAGAGGTGCAGGAGGCCTTTCTGCGCACCATTCCCGGGCTCGAGCGGGTGGCCATCCGGCGCTTCGGCTACGCCATCGAGTACGACTACGTCGACCCGCGCGAGCTTCTGCCGACGCTCGAGCTCAAGCGCCTGCCCGGCCTCTTCCTCGCCGGCCAGATCAACGGCACCACCGGCTACGAGGAGGCGGGCGCCCAGGGCATCGTCGCCGGCATCAATGCTGCGCTCAAGGCCGGCGGGGGCGGGCGCGAGCTCATCGTCTCCCGCGCCGACGGCTATCTCGGCGTGCTCATCGACGATCTCGTCACCCGGGGCGTCACCGAGCCCTATCGCATGTTCACCTCGCGCGCCGAGTACCGGCTGCGGCTGAGGGCCGACAACGCCGACCAGCGGCTCACCCCGGCGGGCCTGGCGCTCGGCTGCGTGGGGCCGGCGCGGGCCGCGGCCTTTGCCGCCCGCATGCGCAAGCTCGAGGACGGGCGCCGGCTCCTCGAGAGCCTGTCGCTCACCCCAACCGAGGCGGCCCGCCACGGCCTCGGCATCAACCGCGACGGCCGCCGCCGCTCGGCGTTCGAGCTGCTCACCTATCCGGGCATCGACCTCGCCCGGCTCGCCGCCATCTGGCCGCAGATCGGGGCCATCGAGCCCGCCATCGCCGACCAGCTCGCCGTCGATGCCCGCTATGCCGCCTATGTCGACCGCCAGGAGGCCGACGTTCTCGCCTTCCGCAGGGAGGAGGGGGTGCGCATCCCTGCCGACTTCGATTACCGCGCCGTCGCGGGCCTCTCCACCGAGGTGCGCCAGCGGCTGGAGGCTGTGCGCCCGGCCACGCTCGCCCAGGCCGGCCGCATGGAGGGGATGACCCCGGCCGCCCTCATGCTGCTGCTCGCCCACCTGCGCAAGGGCCGCGAGCGGCGCTCCGCCTAGCCTCCCAGACCGTCGCCTATTTGTTGCCGCCCGTCCGCCGCGACACGGCGCGCGGCCTGAACGGTGTATTGTTTCACGTGAAACAGTGCAGGCGCAACCTGACGGGTCCACGGCGCCGGCCGGGCCGGGACGCGCGGAGCAGCGGGCGTCCCGGCGCGGTAAGCATCGAACGGCCTGGGACTGAACACCGTATTGTTTCACGTGAAACAATCGGCCGCCCCGTTTCAGCCGGCGCGAATTGGGCTATGGCATGCCCATGCCAGAGCCCTCCGAGCACGCCGCTCCAGCCCGCCCCATCCGCGATCCCGACGACTTCGCGGCGGCCTTTGGCGTCGGACGCGCCACCCTCGACCGGCTCGCCCTCTACGAGCGGCTGCTGCGCCAATGGCAGACGCGCGTCAACCTGGTCGCCCCCAGCACGCTGGGCGATGTCTGGCACCGCCATTTTGCCGATTCGGCCCAGCTCCTGCCCCTTGTGCCCGGCGCCCGCACCTGGGTCGACCTGGGCTCCGGCGCGGGCTTCCCCGGCCTGGTCATCGCCATCCTGATGGCCGACCGGCCCGCCGCCGCGGCCCCCTCTCCCCGCTTGCCGGGAGAGCGCCGGGGTGAGGGCCAGCCCCAGCCGCCCGCCGCACAGGCCGAGGCTGGCCGCCGCCCCCGCGTCGTTCTGATCGACAGCAACGCCCGCAAGTGCGCCTTCCTGCGCGAGGTCGTCCGCCAGACCGGCATCGCCGCCGGCGTCGCTGTGGATATCCTGTCGACAAGAATCGAGGCGGCGGCGACTCAGGCTAGCTTGCGCGGGGCGGATGCCGTGTCGGCGCGTGCGCTGGCCCCCCTCGGGCGGCTCCTTAACCTTGCAGCCCCGTTATCCTCGGCTGCCACGGTTGGCGTATTCTTGAAGGGACGCGATGCGGCCCGGGAGGTGGCGGCCGCAAGGACCGATTGGAGTTTTGATGCCGAGCTCATCCCAAGCCGCACCGAGCCGCAGGCCCGCATCGTCCTCGTACGCCACCTTCGACCCCGAGATGCCAGCTAAATCAAGGATATAGACCCGTGACCGGTACGCCTGCAGGAGCCGCCAGGCTGCGCGTCCTGGCCATCGCCAACCAGAAGGGCGGCGTCGGCAAGACCACCACCGCCATCAACCTCGGCACGGCGCTGGCCGCGGTCGGCGAGAAGGTCCTGATCCTGGATCTCGACCCCCAGGGCAACGCCTCCACCGGCGTCGGCATCGCCGACGACGCCCGCCCCGTCACCACCTTCGATGTGCTGGTGGGCAAGGCCACCATCGCCAAGGCCGCCACCCGCACGCTGGTGCCCAACCTCAGCGTGGTGCCGGCCAATGCCGATCTCGTCGGCCTCGAATCGGAGATGATGGCGGAGGCCAACCGTCCCTTCCGCCTGCGCGATGCGGTCGCCGCCCTGATCGCCGAGCAGAAGGCGCGCCCGGCCGAGGTGCCCTACACCTATCTGCTCATCGACTGCCCGCCCTCGCTCAACCTGCTCACCCTCAACGCCATGGTGGCGGCGCATGCCGTGCTGGTGCCGGTGCAGTGCGAGTTCTTCGCGCTCGAAGGCATCTCCCAGCTCAAGTCGACCATCGACCAGATCAAGGCCACCCTCAATCCGGGCCTCGAGATCCAGGGCGTGGTGCTCACCATGCACGATGCCCGCACCTCGCTGTCCAAGGAGGTGGCCGGCGAGGTGCGCGCCTTCTTCGGCGCCAAGGTCTACGACACCATGATCCCGCGCAACGTGCGGGTGGCCGAGGCGCCCTCGCACGGCAAGCCGATCCTGCTCTACGACTACGACTGCCCCGGCAGCCAGGCCTACATCAAGCTCGCCACCGAGATCATCGAGCGCGAGCGCCGGCTGCGCGCGGCCTAGCCCGGCAGGAGCCCGCCCCGCCTCCCGCCCCATGTCAAGCTTCCTGAGGACCCTACCGCCCATGGCGATACCCATCCAGAAGAGCCGGCTCGGCCGCGGGCTGGCATCCCTGATCGGCGAGACCTCCGAGGGCTCCCAGCACCTGCCGGTGCACGGCGAGCAGCGGCTCGTGCCGATCGCCGAGCTGCACCCCTCGGGCCTCAACCCGCGCAAGGCGTTCCCGGAGGAGGAGCTCGCCGAGCTCGCCGAATCGATCCGCAGCCGCGGCCTCCTGCAGCCCATCATCGCCCGCCCCGACCCCCAGCGCGGCGGCTATGAGATCGTGGCCGGCGAGCGCCGCTGGCGCGCCGCCCAGCGCGCCGCCGTGCACGACGTGCCGGTGATCGTGCGCGACCTCTCCGACGCGGAGGCCGCCGAGTTCGCGCTGATCGAGAACGTGCAGCGCACCGACCTCAACCCGATCGAGGAGGCGTCGGGCTACAACGAGCTCATCGAGCGCTTCGGCTATACCCAGGAGCGGCTCTCCGAGGTGGTGGGCAAGAGCCGCAGCTACCTCTCCAACATGCTGCGCCTGCTGCGCCTGCCGCCCGGCGTGCAGGAGCTCCTGCAGGACGGCAAGCTCACCGCCGGCCACGCCCGCGCGCTCGTCGGCCACGAGGACGCCGAGTACATCGCCGAGCGCATCGTCCAGGAGGACCTCAACGTGCGTGCCGTCGAGTTCCTGATGCAGGGATTCGAGAAGGGGCGCGGCGGCGGCGGCAAGGGCAGGCCGCGCGAGCCCAGGGCCAAGGACCCCGACACCGCCGCCTTCGAGAAGGACATGACCGACGCCTTGGGCCTCAAGGTCGAGATCAAGCCCGGCGCCGGCGAGAGCGGCCATCTCACCATCAGCTACGGCAACTACGAGCAGCTCGACTACATCCGCAAGCGCCTGGTCGGCCCGCGGCTCTAGGGGCGGCCCGGGGCGGCAGCGCCCCGCCTCATGCGCGGGGCCCCGCCGAGGCCCTTGACGCCGGCTGAGCGGAGTAGTTGGACTGGCCCAACCTCGCCGAACCTCGGGCTGGAGGCCCGACAGCCATGGCCGACGACGTCCTCCAGCGCCTGGCCGCCACCATCGCCGCCCGCCGCACCGAGCCGGCGAGCGCCTCCTACACGCGCCAGCTGCTTGACGCCGGCCCCGAGCGCTGCGCCAAGAAGCTGGGCGAGGAGGCGACCGAGACCGTCATCGCCGCGCTCACCCAGGACGGCCAGGCGCTCCGGCGCGAGGCCGCCGATCTGCTCTACCACCTCCTGGTCCTGCTCGAGGCGCGCGGGGTAGCATGGGCCGACGTGCTCGCCGAGCTCGGCTCGCGGCTCGGCACCTCGGGCCTGGCCGAGAAGGCCGCGCGCGGGAAGACGCCGCCATGAACGAGAGCGCCCGCAGCCCACCCGCAACCGACGCGGCCGCCGCCACCCGCAGCCAGCTGCAGTTCTCGCCCTACCGCGTGTTCCCGCGCGAGGAGTGGGCCAAGCTGCGCGCCGACACGCCCATGACGCTGGTGCCGCGCGACCTCGAGCAGCTCTCGGGCCTCATCGAGGACCTGTCGATGGCCGAGGTGGAGCAGATCTACCTGCCCATGTCGCGGCTCTTGAACCTGCACGTGGCCGCCGCCCAGGAGCTGCACTCCGTCACCACCCGCTTCCTCGGCCGCAAGGACCGCCACGTGCCCTACATCCTGGGCATCGGCGGCTCGGTCGCCGTGGGCAAGAGCACCACCGCGCGCGTGCTGCGCGCGCTGCTTGCGCGGTGGGCCGATCATCCGCGCGTCGATCTCATCACCACCGACGGCTTCCTCTTTCCCAATGCCGAGCTCGAGCGCCGCGGCCTGATGCAGCGCAAGGGCTTCCCCGAGAGCTTCGATCTGCCCCGCCTCCTCAACTTCCTGCACCAGGTGAAGTCGGGGCGCGAGAACGTAGCCGCCCCGGTCTACTCCCACTTCCACTACGACATCCTCCCGGGGCAGACCATCATCGTCGACCGGCCGGACATCCTGATCGTGGAGGGCCTCAACGTGCTGCAGCCCGCGCGCATGCCGCGGGGCGGCGAGGCCATCCCGTTCGTCTCCGACTTCTTCAACTTCTCCATCTACATCGACGCCGACGCCAAGGTGATCGAGGAGTGGTACGTCACCCGCTTCATGCGCCTGCGCCAGACCGCCTTCCGCGACCCGGCCGCCTATTTCCACCGCTACGCCCAGCTCTCCCCCGACGAGGCGCGCGAGAAGGCGCTCGAGATCTGGCGCACCATCAACGAGAGGAACCTTTACGAGAACATCCTGCCCACCCGCCAGCGGGCGCGGCTCATCCTGCGCAAGGCCCCCGACCACAAGATCGAGAGCGTGGCCCTGCGCCGCATCTGACCGCCCCCTGTCCCCCGGCCCCGCGACAGCCGCATGTCATGCCGGAACGAGGTCGCAGAACACGAAGCCGTCGCGCTCGACAATCTCGCCCGGCATCACATCGATGCGACGACGGAACATCGGTCCCGCGCAGGCGAAGGTATGGAACTCGCCGTTCTCCGCACATGGATCGACGCCGGCCGGCAGCTCGGAGAGCAGCGCCTGATCGAAGCGCCGCCCGGCGAGGCGCGCCGGCAGCCTCGTCGGATCGACGCAGGTGAGAACCGCCTCGAGCCCGCCCGCGATCATCTCCCGCGCCAGCCGCCCCGTGTCCATCCCCCACAGCGGGAACAGCGGCCGGATGCCGGTGCCGGCGAGCCGCGCCTCGCGGTAGCGGCGCACGTCCTCCAGGAACAGGTCGCCGAAGGCCATGGCCTCCACCCCGGCCGCGGCCTGCTCGGCCACGAAGGCGCCCATGATGCGCTCGTACTCGGCGTTGGGGCAGGGGTGCGGGATCTCGAGCACGTGGAGCGGCAGCCCGGCCATCCGTGCCTGCTCCGCCAGCAGATCCACGCGCACGCCGTGCATCGCCACCCGCCCGAAGGCGGCATTGACGGTGGTGAAGAGGCCGACCACCTCCACCTCCGGCCGCTGCCGCAGCGCATGCAGAGCCCAGGCGGAGTCCTTGCCCGTGCTCCAGCTCGAAAGCGTCCTCATGCCAGCGATGCATCCTCGCGGTTGACGCCGCCCGGGCGCGCTGCCAACGTCCTTACACTAGGTGAAGCGCCGGCACCAACGAGGGCCGCCACGGCATGGACAGCGAAAGCCTGATCGCCGACACGGCCCGGCGCATCCTCTCCGATCTCGCCGACCCGCAGACCGTCAACCGCGCCGAGGGCGACGCCTGGAAGGCGCCGGCCTGGTCGGCGCTGGAGGAGGCCGGCCTCACCCTCGCCTGGGTGCCGGAGGCGCTGGGCGGCGCGGGCGCCGGGCTCGCCGACGGCTTTGCCGTGCTGCGCCAGGCGGGCCGCTTCGCCGCCGCCCTGCCGGTGGCCGAGACGCTGCTTGCGGGCTGGCTGCTGTCGCGTGCCGGCCTCGCCGTGCCCGGGGGCGCCCTCGCCTGCGGCCCCGCCCGCCCCACCGACCGCGTGGCGCTCGGCGCCGGCGGCACGCTCTCCGGCTCCCTGCGCGCCGTCGCCTTCGCCTCCGAGGCGCGCCACCTCGCCGTCGTCGCCCGCCGCGAGAGCGGCGCTGCGGCGGTGGCCCTCGTCGAGCCCGGCAAGGCGCGCATCGCGGCCGCCACCGGCATTGGCGGCGACCCGCTCGATGCCGTCACGCTCGACGGCGTGCGCCCGCTCGCGGTGGCCGAGGCGCCGGCGGGCTTCGATGCCGGCGCCCTGCTGCTCATGGGCGCGGCCTGCCGCGCCATGCAGATGGCGGGCGCGCTCGAAGCCGTCCTCGATCTTTCCGTCGCCTACGCCAACGAGCGCGTCGCCTTCGAGCGGCCGATCGCCAAGTTCCAGGCGGTGCAGCACAACCTCGCCCGCCTCGCCGGCGAGACGGCGGCGGCCATCGCCGCGGCCGGCTCCGCCGCCGACGCCATCGCCGCCGCTCCGGACTTCGACGAGGGCGTGCTGCTCGAGGCCGCCTCGGCCAAGATCCGCGTCGGCGAGGCCGCCACCGAGGGCGCCGGCATCGCCCACCAGGTGCTGGGCGCCATCGGCTTCACCCGCGAGCACACGCTCCACCGCTTCACCCGCCGCCTGTGGGGCTGGCGCGACGACTTCGGCAGCGAGAGCTACTGGGCGGTGCGGCTCGGGCAGGTGGTGGCGGCCAAGGGCGCCGAGGGCCTGTGGCCGATGCTGGCGGCGCGCTGAGGAGCGGCACATGGCAGAGCTCACCTTCGACCCCGTCCGCCTGCCGCCCGAGTGCCAGCGCCTGCGCCAGGAGGTGCGCGCGTTCCTGGCCGAGGAGATCGAGGCCGGCACCTTCGTGCCCAACGTCAGCGGCGGCATCGACGGCGCCTTCAACGAGGCCTTCAGCCGCAAGGTGGGCGCGCGCGGCTGGATCGGCATGACCTGGCCGAAAAAATACGGCGGCGGGGAGCGCAGCTTCCTCGAGCGCTACGTCGTCACCGAGGAGTTCCGCGTCGCCAACGCGCCGGTGCGGCTGCACTTCGTCGCCGACCGCCAGAGCGGCCCCGTCATCCTCAAGTACGGCAGCGAGCGCATCAAGGCCGACATCCTGCCCCGCATCTGCCGCGGCGAGGTGTGCTTCGCCATCGGCATGAGCGAGCCGGGCTCGGGCTCGGACCTGTTCGCGGCCAGGGCCCGCGCCACCCGCACCAGGGGCGGCTGGCTCGTCAACGGCACCAAGGTGTGGACCAGCAGCGCCCACCACGCCCACTACCTGATCGGCCTGTTCCGCACCTCGCCGCCCACCAGGGAGAACCGCCGCCACGGCCTCACCCAGTTCGTGGTCGACATGCGCACCCCCGGCATCACGGTCAATCCCATCTACCAGATGACCGGCGCCCACGACTTCAACGAGGTGGTGTTCGAGGACGCCTTCATCCCCGACGACTACGTGCTGGGCGAGGTGGACGGGGCCTGGAAGCAGGCCACCAGCGAGCTGGCCTACGAGCGCAGCGGGCCGGAGCGGTTTCTCGAGACCTTCTACGTGCTGACCGAGCTCGTGCGCGTGCTGGGCGAGGCGCCCGATGCGCGCGCCGCGGAGGGCATCGGCCGGCTGGTGGCCCAGGTGCACGCGCTCAGGCGCATGTCGGTGTCTGTTGCCGGCATGCTCGCCGCCGGCAAGGAGCCGGTGGTGGAGGCGGCCATCGTCAAGGACGTGGGCACGGTGTGGGAGCAGCGCCTGCCGCACAGGGCGCGCGACCTCGCCGCTTTCGTGGAGGAAGGCGCCGCCAACCGCGCCGCCTTCGAGGAGCTCAACGCCTACGCCACCCTGATCGCGCCCAAGCTTACCATCCAGGGCGGCACCACCGAGATCCTGCGCGGCATCATCGCCCGCGGGCTCGGGCTGCGATAGGAGGCCGCCATGAGCCCGAAGGAGATCGTCGAGCTGGAGGAGCGCCGCTACCGCGCCATGCTCGCCGCCGACGTGGCGGCCTTGAGCAAGCTGCTCGACGACCGCCTCACCTACACCCATTCGAGCGGCGTCGTCGACACCAAGATGAGCTATCTCGCCGGCGTGCGCGACAAGGTCTGGGAGTACAAGGCCATCGCCCGCGAGGGCGAGCGCATCGTGGTGCACGGCGACTGCGCGCTCGTCTTCTGCCGCCTGCGCATCGACCTGGCCGTGCGTGGCAGCCCGCGCACCGTCGACAGCAACGCGCTCACCGTGTGGGTGCGGGAGGAGGCCCACTGGCGCGTGCTGGCGGTGCACTCCGCCGCCGTGCCGGCATGAGGCGAGCCGCGCCAGGCCGCGTTTGCGGGGCAGGTTTCGGGAGCTGATCGCACAGGAGAGCACATGGGCCCGTTCAAGGACATCGGCGTCGATCTCGCCGACATGGTGGCGACCATCGAGATCCGCCGCCCGCCCCACAACTTCTTCGACATCGATCTGATCCGCCAGATCGCCGACGCCTGCGAGGCGCTCGACAAGGACCCTGCCTGCCGCGCCATCGTGCTCGCCGCCCAGGGCAGCGCCTTCTGCGCCGGCGCCAAGCTCGGCGACGGCGCCGACGTTCAGGACGTGCTGGTCAAGCGCTCCGAGGCCGGCCAAGCCGGCCATCTTTACATCGAGGCCGTGCGGCTCTTCCGCACCGCCAAGCCCATGGTGGGCGCCATCCACGGCGCGGCCGTGGGCGGCGGGCTGGGCCTCGCGCTCGTCCCCGACCTGCGCGTCACCTGCCCCGAGGCGCGCTTCTGCGCCAACTTCACGCGGCTGGGCTTCCACCCGGGCTTCGGCCTCACCCACACCCTGCCGGCCCTCATCGGCCCCTCGCGCGCGGCGCTCATGTTCTACACCAGCCGCCGCATTCCCGGCGACGAGGCCTACCGCATGGGCCTCGCCGACGTGCTGGTGCCCCAGGGGGAGGTGCGCTCGGCCGCGTTGAAGCTCGCCAAAGAGATCGCCGAGTCCTCGCCCCTGGGCGTGCTCGCCACCCGCGCCACGCTGCGCGCCGGGCTCGCCGAGCGCGTGCGCGCGGCGACCGACATCGAGCTCGCCAAGCAGACCGAGCTGCGCAAGACCGAGGACTTCAAGGAGGGCGTGGACGCCATGAACGCGCGCCGCCTGCCGCGGTTCGTCGGCCGCTAGGCGGGCCCCGCGCGCTGCGCTCACTGCCCGGCCGACGTGGCGCGCAGGAAGTCGCGGCCGGCCTCGGTGACGACCACCACCACGCCCTTGCCCGCGACCGCCCGGCGCTCGACCAGCCCGCGGTCGGAGGCATCCTCCCACACGGTGAGCCGCGGGCATGAGGTGCGCCACGCGTCGAGCACCTCGGCGTAGGGGCGCGGCTCCCGCGCCACCCACTCGACGAGATCGCGGATCAGGGGGTCGAGCCTGTCCGACATCCAGCCCTCCTTCGATTGATGGAGCCGACCATAGCCGCCCCGCGCGCTCCAGACGATAGGGGCCGCCGGGCCCGGACGGCTCCGCCGCCTAAGCCAGCCCCTCCAGCGCCTGCACGAGGGCGGCCGCCGGCCGCATCCGGCCCACCTCCAGCCCCCGCCAGTTGACCAGCGTCGCCGGCGGCCCCAGCCGCCGCGCCTCCGGATGGGCCCGCGCCAGCACCTCGACCGTCACCGCCTCCGCCGCCCGCCGCGCGCCGTCATCGATCTTGAGCGCGAATCCCAGCCCCCGCTCCGCCAGGGCGCCGCAGTAGACGCCCTCGGCCCCGCTCTTGACGAGCACCCGGCCCGGCAGCCGGCGCATTGCCTCGCTCACCAGCCAGCCCGGCCCCGCCACCAGCTCGGGATGGGCCCAGCATGCCTCCCTGACGCGCCGGCAGGCCTCGGCACGCGCCGGCATCAGGCCGCGCCCCGTCGCCAGCCGGGCGAAGGCACGGGCCAGCGCCGCCAGCGGCATCGCCCAGTTGGGCACCGAGCACCCGTCGATGCCGCGCACCTCGGCGCCGAGCCGGCAGCCGCTCATCTCCCCGAGCACCGCCTCGATGCGCCGCTGCACGGGGTGGTCGGGGCGCCAGTAGCCTTCGGTGGGCTCGCGCATGTGCACGGCGGTGGCCAGCATGGCGGCGTGCTTGCCCGAGCAGTTGTGGTGGAGCGCGGAGGGAGCGGCGCCGGCGCGGATCAGCTCGCGCGCCGCCTCGGCGTCCATCGGCTCGTGGCAGCCGCAGGCGAGCGCCCGCACATCGAGGCCGGCGCGCGCCAGCATCGAGCCCACCAGGGCGGTGTGCGCACGCGTGCCCGTGTGCGAGGCGCAGGCCGCCGCGATCTCGCGCTCACCGAAGCCGGCCGCCTCCGCCGCCCCCGTCTCGACCAGCGCCAGCGCCTGCAGCGGCTTGACCGCCGAGCGGGGGAACACGGGGGCGGCGACGTCGCCCGCCGCCGCCGCCAGCCTGCCGTCCGCGTCCGCCACGGCCAGCGCGCCGGCGTGCCGGCTCTCCACCAGGGGCCCGCGCGCCAGCTCCACCAGGACCGGGTTGCCCATGGCCCGTCCCCGCCCCGGCTCAACCCGGCAGCCGCGCGATCGCCTCCACCTCGAGCAGGAACTCGGGCTTCACCAGGCGGTCGATGACGAGCAGGGTGTTGGGCGGATACTTGCCGCCCGGAAACAGCCTGGGGAAGACCGCGCTGCGCGCCGACATCCAGGTCGGGATGCTCTCGGCCTTGGTGAGATAGGTCGTGAACTGCACCACCGCCTCGAAGTCGGTGCCGAGGTCCTTGAGGATCTTCCCCATGTTCTCGAACACCTGCTCGACCTGCTTGGCGAGGTCGCCGACGCCCACCGGGTTGCCCTTGGCGTCGATGGCCACCTGGCCGGCGATGAAGGCGATCTCGCCCGGGGCCATGCGCGCCACGTGGCTGTACATGCCCTGCACCGGCGGGGCGCTCGGCGGGTTGACGTAGGTGACGCCTGACTTGGCCATGACGGGCTCCTTTCGATCCAACTATCCTCGACCGGGGCGAACGAGACTGACCGACTTTCGGGCCCAGCGCCAGCTGCCTCAGGACGACAGCTCGGGAATCTGGCGCTTCAGGAATTGGTCGAATAGCGGCACCGTGAAGGCCGTGTCGCCATGGGCAGGGCTATAGATCATCCCCTTCTTGATGAGGCTGTTGCGGGTCGGGGCGACGCTCTGCACCTTCACACGGAGAACATCGGCGATGTCTCCTGATCGATGGGGGCCCGGTCCGAGTTCGGCCATTGCACGAAGATAGCGCTTTTCCCCCGGGGTGAGCCGATCGAATCGAACCCTGAAGAAGCTTTCATCGAGATTGCGCAGCACTGAGCGCTCGGAAGCCTCCACGTCCCTCTTCGAAATGGGAGATCTGCGCGCTGCATTCCAGGCCTCGTAGCCCCATGTCTGGATGAAATACGGATAGCCATCGCTGGCATCAATGATGTGCTCCACGGCAGTGCGCGCAATGCGTTCGCCCTCGTTTCGTATGGGCTCCACAATTGCAACCGTCGCGTCTTTCCTCGAGAGCGGGCCCACGGCTGGAAACTCGAAGAGGCGCTCCGCGTAGGACTTGGAGCGCCCCATGTTGGCCACGAGTTGAGGAAGGCCGGCGCCGACGAGGACGAGCGGAAGCTGACGCTGGCTGACCCTGTGCATCCCCATGATAAGTGCACTTAGCTCGTCTTCGACCAGGTACTGGAGCTCGTCAACCAGCAGCACGACCACCGTCGTGCGGGCCTTCGCGGCCTCGCCGATGGCCGTGAGCACGTCGGGCAGATCGCTTTCAAGGTCCCCGCTGTCGCCCACGCCTCGCTCGGGATCGATGCCCAGACCGATCTCGACATCACCGTATTTGATCTTGATGCTGTTGGCGAAGCTCTTCAGCACCCGCAGTCCGCGCTTGACGGTCTCGTTCAACTGGCCGATCTGATCCAGGCCCAGCAGGATTTGGCGCAGTGGCGGCAGGAGCAGCTCCGGTAATGGCTTGTCCTCGTGAGCCTCCACCAGGAGGGCGCGGAAGCGGCGGTCGTGAGCCATCCCCAGGATGCGATTGAGCAGCACGGTCTTGCCGACGCCGCGCAAACCGATCAGCATGAAGCTCTTGGCATGCCGGCCGGCCTCGGCACGTGCGAGCACTTCCTTCGCGCGATTCAGGATGGGCTGCCGACCGGCCAATTCGGGGGGCTGGTTGCCCGCACCGGGAGCGAAGGGATTTCGGACCGGGTCCATGTATGTCGAAGTTAGGAGAGTTTATCGTTGTTAGAGCCTGCAAGCAAACTTTGCTAAACTCATCATAACCGGAAAGCGCCCGGACGGCCAGCGCGCGCGATGTGCGATCACGACGTCGAGGTTGCGGCCCGCGCAATGCGCCTGCTGCCTGCATGATGTCGAAACGCTTGCGTCAGCGGCGAGAGGGGCTGGTCGCGGGTCCCCCGCTGCACCACCCGGCAGGCTGGCGCCAGATGCGGACAGGCTGGTCGTACGCAATCCCCTCCCCGTGCATACCCGGCCGCAGTGCCCGGGAGCGATCGCAGATCGCGCCGGGGCGCGCAGGCCGGCGGCCGGGGTCTTGCCCGGCCTGCCGTGCCGGCCGGCCGGGTGCGGCCTCGATGGGGATCAGCCCCCGCTGCCGTCCTCGCGCTCGAGCGCCCGCTCCAGCGCCGCGTAGTCGCGCACGGTGATGCCGCGACCCGGCGCCGTGGCGATCACGCCCCGCTCGCGCAGGCGCTTGAGCTGGCGGCACACCGTCTCCAGGCGCAGGCCGAGGTAGTCGGCCATCTCGGTGCGCGACAGCGGCAGGTCGCAGTGGATCGGAGGCGGGCCGGCGGGCGCCTCGCCCGGCTCCACCCGCATGCGCTCCACGATCAGCCGGATGAGCGCGGCCACCTTCTCTTCCGCGCTCCTGCGCCCCAGCACGAACATCCATTCGCGGGCGGCGTCGACCTGGTCGAGCGTGCGCTCCAGCATCAGCTGCTCGAGCTGCCGCTCGCGGCGCAGCAGGTCCTCGAAGGTGTGGCGCGGGAAGCAGCACAGCTCCACGCTGGTGGCCGCCTCCGCCGCGCAGGAGCCGTGCGACCGGAAGGGCCGGCCCAGGAAGTCGGCCGCAAACAGCAGCCCCACGATCTGCTGGCGCCCGTCGGCCAGCGCCTTGGTGAGCTTGATCACGCCCGACACCACGTTGGCGACCCACTCCTGCTGCTGGCCGTTGGCCAGGATTAGCCGCCCGGGCCGGTAGTGGCGGCGGTACGACAGCCGGCGGAGCCGGGCGAGCTGCTCCGGCGGCAGGGCGCTGCACAGCGCCCTGCTCCTCACGGCGCAATCGGCACAGGGGCTGCGCGCGCGCATGGCCGGTCCTCTCCGCTTGCCGGTCTCTTGTCAGCGCACAACGCGCCGCATCCAGGTTTGATCTCGATCAACCGCACCCCAGCCGAACGGCGCCACAGTCCGCCGCGGGCAGGAGTGAGGTCGCGCCATGGTCGATTTCTGCTTTAGCCGGCCGATGCTGGAGCGCGTGCTCCGGCACGTCGAGCTGATGGACCGCATGATGGAGCGGATCGGCGTCGATCCCGCCCTGGCCGCCCGGATCGACGGCGGCTCGGCCTGGTACGATGCGCGCACCCGATGCATCGGCTGCTGCCGGGAGGCGGCCTGCCACGCCTGGCTCGCCGAGGCCGGGCCGTCGGCCGAGCCGCCGGGCTTCTGCGCCAACGCCCCGTTCCTCCGCGCCTGCCTCGCCGCTGCCGCCGGCCCCGCGGCGTCTCACGTCATCCACATGGCGCCCGTCACGTCCCAAGCCGCGCCGGTGACGTAGGCCGCCTCGTCCGAGGCGAGGAAGGCCACCACGCGCGCCACGTCCTCCGGCGTGCCCGCGCGCCCGAGCGGGATCGACTTGGCACGCTCCGCCGACGGCGGCAGCCCGGCGCCCGCCGAGGCCCTGTCGAGCGCCTCGCGCATGGGCGTGCCGACGATCAGGCCCGGGCATACGGCGTTGACGCGCACCCCGTAGGGCGCGACCTCGGGCGCCAGCGACTGGGTCATGCCGATCACCGCGAACTTGGTGGCGGCGTAGGCGGAGAAGGCCGGATGGCCGCGCCGGCCGAGCCAGGAGGCGAGGTTGACGACCGCCCCCCGCCGGCGGGTCACCATGGCGGGCACCACCGCGCGGGTGACGTTGAACACCCCGTCGACGTTGACGGCGAAAGTATCGCGCCAGTCGGCCTCCGAGATCGTCAACAGCGAGCCGAGCCGGGCGATGCCGGCATTGTTGACGAGAATGTCGATCGGCCCGCCGCGGGCCTCGATCGCCGCCACCGCCCGGCGCACGTCCTCCGCCGCCGCCACGCTGCCCTGCTGCACGCTCGCCTCGCGGCCGATCGCGCGCACCTCCGCGGCCGTCGCCTCCGCGCCTCTCCCGTCGACGTCGAGGATGGCGACGTCGCAGCCCTCGCGTGCGAGCTTGAGCGCGATGGCGCGGCCGATGCCCGCCGCCCCACCCGTTACCAGCGCCCGCTTGCCTGCCAGCCCCTCCATGTGCGCCTCCCGGCCGCAGTCGGCCTCAATAGGCGGTCCAGCCGCCGTCCACGGTCAGGATCGAGCCGGTGGCGAAGCGGCTCTCGTCGCTCGCCAGGAACAGGATGGCGGCCGCCACCTCCTCCGGCGTGCCGAGCCGGCCCATCAGCTGGCGCTGCTCCAGGCTGCGGCGCAGGGCGGCGCCGTCCGGGGCCCGGCGCAGGATCTCGGAGAAGTAGGGCGTGTCGATGGTCCCGGGCGCCACCGCGTTGCAGCGGATGCCGTCGCCGACGTGGTCCACCGCCACCGCCCGCGTCAGCGCCGCCACCGCCCCCTTGGAGGCGCAGTAGGCGGCGCGGTTGGGGATGCCGATCGAGGCCACGGTGGAGGCGACGTTGACGATGGCGCCACCGCCCCGGGCCATCATCTCCGGCACCGCGTACTTGGTGCACAGGAACACCCCGCGCACGTTGACCGCCATCAGCGCGTCCCAGGCCGCCTCGTCGGTGTCGAGCACGCTGCCGGCGATGCCGTAGCCCGCGTTGTTGACCAGCACGTCGAGGCGGCCGAAAGCCCTGACCGTCTCCTCCACCGCGCGCTTGGCGTCGGCGGCCTTGGACACGTCCATGGCGATGGCGATCGCCTCCCCGCGCAGGCGCGCACACTCCGCGCGCACCGCCTCGGCCGCATCGCCGCGCCTGTCGGCCACCGCCACCCGCGCGCCCTCGCGCGCGAACAGCAGGCACGTGGCGCGGCCGATGCCCGAGCCGCCGCCGGTGACGAGGCACGCCTTTCCCTCCAGCCGCATGGCCTCACGCCTTGTCCTTGACCCACGCCAGGATGTGGCGCGCCACGCCCACCAGCTCGCCGCTCTGGTTCACCACCTTGATGTCGCTGTAGGCGCGCCGCTTGACGGGATCGATCTCGGCCACCGTGTAGGTGAGATTGAGGGTGTCGCCGATGTACACCGGCGCCAGGAAGCGCACCCGGTCGTAGCCCAGCGACACCGGGGTCTCGTCGCGGGCGGTGCCCTGGCACTTCTCGATCATCATGGTCGAGCAGGTGGAGGCATAGCCCACCAGCAGCGCGCCGTGGGCGATGCGCCGGCCGTACTTGGAGCGGGCCATGTACTGCTCGTTGACGTGGTTGACGGCGAAGTCGCCGGTGATGCCGGCGAACAGGTAGATGTCGGTCTCGCCCACGGTCTTGGCGAAGCTCACGCTGTCGCCGGGCTTGACGTAGAAGTCGCTCATGCGGGTCCCTCTCGAACGTTGCCTCGTCACAGCTTGATCACCCGGTCGCGCGCGAGCGCCTCGATCTCCGTCTCCTCGAGGCCGAGCTCGGCCAGCACCTCCGCGGTCTGGGCGCCGAGCCGCTGCGGGGCCAGGCGCGCCTCGGCGGCCTGCCCGTCGTAGAGCACGGGATGGTTGACGAGCCGCACCGGCGCGCCGGTGTCGCCGGTGCCCGCCACCTCGAGCAGCGCGCGCATGTGCGCCACCTGCGGGTCGGCCACGATCTCCTCGTAGCCGCGCACCGGCGCGTGCCAGATCTTGGCCCGCTCCAGCCGCTCCACCCATTCCCCTGTGGTCTGCGTCCTCAGCCGCTCGGCGATCAGGGCGCCGATCTCGTCCTTGCGCGTCCAGCTCTCCTGCTGGGGCACGGCTGCGAGCCGCGGCTCGCCCAGCGCCTCGCCCAGCGCCGCCAGGGTGGCCAGCGAGATGGCGAGATGGCCGTCGCGCGTGGCGTAGACGCCATAGGGGGCGGCGTAGTGCCAGCCCGCCACCTGGGCGCGGGCCGAGATCGCCGGCGGCTTGACTGGCGCGTTCATCCACGCCACCAGCGACTCCGCCTGCAGATCGAGGGCCGCCTGCATCAGACTGGCGTCGACCCGGCAGCCGCGGCCCGTGCGCTGCCGGCGCACGATGGCGGCGATGATGCCGAGCGCGAACAGGGCGGCGCCGTGGTGGTCGACCGCCGACACCCCCACCGGCCGCGGCCCCGTCGCCGGCTGGCCGGTTACCGCCATGAGCCCGAACAGGGCCTGGGCCAACAGGTCCTGGCCCGGCCTCTCCGCGTAGGGGCCGTCGGGTCCGTAGCCCGAGGCCGAGGCGTAGATGAGGCCCGGCTTGCGGGCCGAGAGCGCCGCGTAGCCGAGGCCCAGCTTGTCCATCACGCCGGGGCGGTAGTTCTCCGCCACCACGTCGGCGCTGTCGACGAGGCGCAGGGCGAGCTCCCGCCCGCGCGGCGACTTGAGGTCGATCGCCACGTTGCGCTTGTTGCGGTTGGCGGCGAGGTGCAAGGCGCTCTGCCCGTCGGGCCAGGTGTCGCCGCCGCTCCAGTGGCGCTGCCAGGCGCCCTCCACGCCCTCGACCGCGATCACGTCGGCGCCGAGGTCGCCCAGCATCTGGATGCCCATGGGGCCCAGCAGGAAATGGTTGAAGCTGACGACGCGGACTCCCGCGAGCAGGTCGAGCATGCTGCCCCTCGTGCCGATCTTGGCCCGCTATAGGCGCCCGCGGCGGCCAATGTTGTCAACGGCCCTGGCATCCGCAGCCCTGCAGGGGCAGTATGGCGGGCAAGCCGCCGCCACATCGCCCCCCGCCTGGGAGACCGCCATGCCGCAACCGCTCGCCGACCTCGCCGCCAGGCTCGAGAGCCTGCTCAAGCTGCGCTCGATCCCGTTCGCCATGAAGCTGTTCGAGCGGCGCGCCGACATGGAGGCGATCCCCCGCATCCGCCGCCCTAAGGCCGTGCACACCCTCGACCAGGTGGTGGCGCAGGCCTCGCGGCTGGGCTGGACGGTGGGCGTCACCGCCGAGGACCTGGTGGGCGCCCAATGCCGCGCCGTGGTCGGCCTCGGGCGGGCCAAGAACGCGGCCTGGCGGTCGGGCGCGCACATGAAGGGGGTGTGGTTCGCCACGCTCGAGGACGCCGCCGCCCACCAGAAGGCCATGCACTGCGTGCCGGACGGCAAGTACGAGGCGCTGGCCGTGGCCCCGCTCGCCTCCGGCCGCCTGGACCCGCCCGACATCGCCCTCTTCTACGCCACGCCCGGCGCCATGATGTACTTCATCAACGGCCTGCAGTGGTCGGGCTACAAGAGTTTCCAGTGGGGCGTGGTGGGCGAGAGCGCCTGCGCCGACAGCTGGGGCCGGGCCCTCAAGCTGCGCCAGCCGTCGCTGTCGATCCCCTGCTTCGCCGAGCGCCGCTACGGCGGCGTGCTCGACGACGAGATGCTCATGGCCCTGCCGCCCGAGTACCTGGAGAAGGCCATCGCCGGCATGGAGGCGCTCTCCAAGAACGGCTTCCGCTACCCCTTCCCGCAGTACGGCATCCAGCAGGACGTGCGCGAGGGCATGGCCCGCAGCTACCCCGACCGCGCGGCGCAGGGGAAGCCGGCCTGACTCGAGCCGGTTCGAAACCCTGCGCTCGGCTCTATTCCCTGGGTGCTCTTCCCTTTGACACCGAAGGCTGTCTCCTTCGCATAATTGGTTTCAGGCGCTTTGTAAGGGCTGGATGAAGTTCCATGTGGCGGTCCAGCAGCAGCGAAGATTCTCCCCGGAACATCCACCGATGACGGATACTCTTTTTGACCAGAAATACATTCCCGATGGCGCCCAACCGGTAAAGATCTTGCAAAATAACACCTACTGGCCTACGCGCTTCTAGTTTCTTCGCAATTGGATCACTCGCCGCTTTCTTAGAAAGGCGCTCCTGAATGTCTCGGCTGCTGAATCTTCCCAGCTGCCCCACAAATAACTGCTCAATCACTACGATCTCCTCCGAAGAGTAGCTTGCGCTTAGTTCGTAAACAATTTCTTCCCAAAGCTTGGCGGAGTAATCGATATCCGTAGCTATAAACATTTTTTCGTCGAATAACGGTTCGTTCGCAAATTGTTGTTGCGCTATGGTTAAGCGCCATATTATATCTCTAGGTTTATAGAATGAATGATCCAACAAGAATACGTCGAGCGCCATGCCCAATACTTGTTTAGGAAAGTAATGCTGAATTGGATCGGCCGTTCTATCTACTTTCCCTTGATCTTCAGATATCCAAATCTTGCGGCGAACCATCTCAAGGAGGGGATGGTGAAGGGAGCGCTTCCCGTAGTGCCATGCCACATTGGCCCCCCTGTCATGGGCGATCCTAGAGACCTCCTGCCCCTCAGCACCAAGGGCGTCCAGAATCTCCGTCCGAACCGCTACACAGAAAAGCAATGCAAGACCGTTCTCAGCTGCGGAACGAACAAAGCCGTCCACTGCAAAAATCATGTCCCTCACGAGGCGTAAGTCTCTGCGATATTGCTCGGGCGTTTGAAAAAAGACCTCAAGTTCGTCGATGTAAACATAGAGCAACCTTGTTAGTCGCAAGTTGGGCAGGAGGTCGTCAAGGGATTGGACGAGTTCGGCGAAAAGGATTGCCCCGCTCGTCTTAGCGTCGTGACGTATTTTCCCAGAGAGCTGCGCCTCTAGCAACGGAATCTTTGATCTAATCTTTACCTTCATGCCTTCAATCTTAGGAAATCCGCCAAATACTCTGTCGAACCATGGTTTGTCGATCAAACCTAATAGTTGAAGGTAAGCAAGTCGGTGCTCCTGGCTTGCAGTTAATTTGGGATCAGCTAGCCCGCTTTATTCGCCATAGTTTGGGATGCGACTCGAAGGACGGCGACGAAACCGTTGGATTCGCTTAACGTTCTGGTGTCGAAGCAGAGCGTGCGCGTCTTCGCCGGAATCGCCGCCGTCATGACCGAAGCTACGCCGTTTCTGCCCGGGCTGTCACCCTTGCGGCGCAAGCCGCTCA
>Ga0209172_10004011_pt1 | contig 20965 bp, 30 predicted proteins | sample LarsenN4metaG_FD_184113 | JGI IMG/M metagenome (GOLD analysis project Ga0209172, IMG submission 184113) | Hot spring sediment bacterial and archeal communities from British Columbia, Canada, to study Microbial Dark Matter (Phase II) - Larsen... ... | reverse complement strand
TCGCATCGTCACTTCTCTTAAGCGCTCTTCTTGAGCGAGATCTCGTAGCCCGCCGCCTTGGCGTCCTTGTGAAACATCTCGACCGTCTCCAGCGAGTAATCGGTCAAATCCTTCCCGACCAGGCTCAGCTTCTTGAGGATGTCGTTGGTGGCGGTGATGATATGGCAGCCGATCGCGTCGGCCTGGAAGATGTTCAGCAGCTCGCGCGGGCTCGCCCAGATGAGCTCGGCTTTGGGCTTGGCCTTCAGGATCTTCACCGCCTCCGCCATGAGCGGCACGGGGTCACGCCCCGTATCGGCGATGCGCCCGGCGAAAACGGAAACGATGGCCGGCGTCTGCGGCGAGAGGCACTCCGTGACCTGCCGCACCTGTTCGAGGTCCAGGATCGCCGTGACGTTGACCTGGACACCCGCCTTCGACAGACGCTCGACGAGCGGTCCGGAAAACTGGCGCTTCGTATTGGTGACCGGAATCTTGACGTTGACGTTCTTGCCCCACGACGCGATCTCGTAAGCCTGCCGCTCCATCTCGTCGAATTCGTCGGCGAAAACCTCGAAGGAGATCGGCCGGTCGGGAATGGCGGCCAGCACCTCCCTGGCGAAGGCCTTGTAATCGGCGACTCCCGCTTTGCGCATCAGCGTCGGGTTGGTGGTAAACCCCTTGATGAGGGGGTTCGCATACATCTCCTTCATGCCGGCGAGATCCGCGCCATCGGCGAAGAGCTTGACCCGCAAGTGGCTGAGCGAAGACATCTCAATTCTCCCTTACGTTGTCCGAGCAAGGATGTACCGGACGGCAACCGGCAGCGAGCGCACGGTCTTGTCCGGTAACGCGCGCCGCGGTTCTGAATAACCCCTTTTTACGAGCAAAGTGTAGCAGCCGGCCGTTTTCCCGGCAACGATGTCGCCGTCGCGGTCCCCGATCATGTAGCTGCGTCCGAGATCGATATCCCACTGTCTTGCGGCGGCAAGCAGCATGCCCGGCTTGGGCTTGCGGCAGGCGCACCCTTCGTCCTGGCGGTGCGGGCACATGCGGATATCATCAACCGGCACACGGGCGCGCAACCGGGCGTGCATGGCATCAACAACAGCGGGATCCACCAGACCATTCCCGATGTCGGGCTGATTGGTGACCACGATGACCAGAAAACCTCCCGTTTTGAGAGATTTCACCGCCAGCGCGGCGCCGGGCAACAGCCGGAAATCCTCCAGCCGCCGCGGCGCGTAGGGCTTGCCGTCCCGGACATAAGAACGGCTGATGACACCATCACGATCAAGGAATACGGCTTGCCGCACAGCTTTCCGTAACTAAGTGACTGGGTGACTGAGTGATTGAGCAAACGGTTGAACGCACAAAACGGCTAACATGCGCGTTTCCACGGCGCCCAGCACGGCCAGCAGCATTGCCCGTTCGGGTCCGCGCATGACGACGCTCCCAAGAACAGCGAGTGGAAATGGTGATTGACTGACTGGGAGATCGAGAATGGTCAGGCCTCATTACAGGCTCGAGGCATGGAAGGTTGCGATGGCATTGGTGAAGCGTGTGTATGAGATCACCCGCACCTTTCCACAAGATGAACTCTACGGTCTTACCGCTCAGATGCGACGGGCAGCAGTCTCTATTCCCAGCAATCTCGCAGAAGGCGCAGCCCGAACGGGACCGAAAGAGTTCGCCCAATTCTTGAACATCGCGAAGGGCTCCTTGAGCGAGCTGAAAACCCAGCTTCTGATCTCTGCAGAACTCGGCTACCTTGACCAAAACCATGAAATCTTCAGGCGCGTGGACGAAGTCTCAGCCCTCTTCCAGGGTCTGCACCGCAGCATCGCGAAATAGACGACTTAGTCCCCTAGTCGCTTAGTCGCTTAGTCACCGGGCGACCGTTACCACTTTGTCGCCCGCTGCTGCAGCTTCGGATGCGACACCAGGCAATGCCACACGACCGCCTGAAACGCCTCCGTGTGCGGCGTCACGTGCTTCGGATCAACAGTGGGGATCACCACGACGTGATCGCCGACCTTCTTGGTGTAACCGCCGTCGCGTCCGACAACACCGAAGATCTTCGCGCCGCGCTTCTTCGCCAGCTCGAGCGCGCGCACGATGTTGGGGCTGACGTTGCGCTCGAGGTCTCCGCCGCCAACTGAAAAGACGAACACTCCGTCTTTGTCCGATAGTTTGCTCACTTGCAGCCAACCCGCGAACACCGTTTCCCAGCCTTCGTCGTTCGTGCGCGCAGTGAGCTCGGAAACATTGTCGGTCGGAGCATAGGCTTCGATGCCGCACAGCTTGCGGAAATCATTCACGGCATGGCTGCAATTTCCCGCGCTGCCTCCCGCCCCGATGAAGAAAAGCCTGCCCCCATTGTTCCTCAGGGCCGCCAGCGCCTCCGCCATAGCTTCAACGGCATTGACCTCGATGCCGTGGGATATCTCGTTTACTTGCTCAAAATAGCGCTGCACGTGCATCTGGAAACTCCCCGAGTAGAAAGAGAAGCGTGAGCCTTGCGGCAACCGCGCTGTTTCTGTTTGCCGCAATGATAAATCCGATCCTCTGTTCGAGGATAGTGCCCTTCGACGGTAACCCAGTTGCCAGACGATGCGGGTCGCGCGGCAGAAATCTCTTAAAAGATGACGGCAGAGCGTCGCATGGCCGAGCAGGCCGCCGAAATTCGTGAATCGTGAATCGGTGATAAGTAAATTGCAAATTGGAATGGTAGTGCGCGAGGCGCTGTTTCCTACTCCCCATTCCCCGCGGAGATAAACCATGCTGGCGGTGATCGGCGGTAGCGGCGTCTACGACATCGGCGGGCTGGCGAACAAGCGCTGGGTAAAGGTGGAGAGCCCGTCCGGCGCGCCGGCGCCTTCCGTGGAAGCGATCCTGCACGCGATCCTGCCCTGACAGTGAGGGACAAAGCGACGCCCTGGAGCGGGTTGAGCGAAATAAAGGGTTGCGTCCCCTTATTCTCCGGGTAGAATCTAGCTAGCTAGATCATGACGGGGGTCATATGGAGTCAATCGGCATCTATGAGGCCAAGTCCAAGCTTTCCGAGCTCGTGGAGAAAGTTGAGGCGGGGCAGGAAGTGATCATCACCCGGCGCGGCCGGCCAGTGGTGAAGCTCGTGCGCGCGAAACGACAGAAAGAGGGAGTCGATTCCGGACGCTCGGCGTTGATCGACGAGATCATCACTTTCAGCAAGACGTGCAAGGTCGGACGCATCAATCTGCGCAAACTCATCGCCAAGGGCCGCGAGTAATGGCCTTCGTGGTAGACACCTCCGCGGTCATTGCCTGGTTCATCAAGGACCAGGCGACGGCTCACACCAACCGGCTCCGGGAGCGCGCCCGCCGCGAGGCGTTGCACGCGCCGGCCGTGTTGCCGTTGGAGATCGTCAATGCCGTGTGGCAGCTCCAGAAACGGCGCCGGCTTTCGGCGCACCAGGCGGACGAGATCGTCGCCGGGGCGACGCGCCTGAAGATCAACATTCATGCCGAGGCGGTCCCAATGCAATCGCTGCTTGGCGTGGCGCGCGATCACGATTTGGCTGCCTACGAGGCATCGTTCATTGAGCTAGCAAAACGGCTCGGGCTGCCTCTCGCCTCCAAGGACGAACTATTGCTCGTGGCTGCACGCCGTGCCGGTGTTCCCACCGCTTGATGCAGCCAATTTCGTAGCAGCAAGGCAGGGGAATAAGGTTTGCTGCGCTGCTCAGCGCTACGAAAGAGAAGGGCAGATGCTGCAGGTAGTCGATTTCACAGACGGTGAGTTTTACCCGTTATTCTTTGCGCGCGTCGCCCCTCATGGACCTATGTAAAGAACCTGCCCGGGCCGCCGTTCTGGCTCTATTTTCCGTTGCACATGGCGGTAAATGCCGTTACCCGCTCAAGGGGCGCTGGCGCGTCATCCTCAAGGCCAAATGGGACGCGATCATCGAGCTTTGCGTAAATGCTTTACGCCGCTCGCCCCTCACCCCCTTCCCCCTCTCCCCAAGTGGCGAGGAGAAATGAACAGCGGTAAATGTCTTGTCAGCCACCTACCGAAAGCTCGGTAGGACATCGGCGGGCCGGCGAACGAGCGCCGGGTGAAGGTGGATTCCGCGTCCGGCGCGCCGCCCGACGAGCCGCTGATGGGAGCGCTCGACGGCCAGCCGCTGGTGTTCCTGCCCCGCCCCGGCCGGGGCCATAAGGAACTGTACAAGAACCCGGTTGCCGTCCCTGGCGGTTAAGACGCGCGCAAGGCTGACGCCTCCATCGGCTCGTCCTCTCCGGCGCTATCCGGCGGACGTTTCGCTGCTCTACACCGCCCGCCCGCTCGCCGGGCTTGGGCCTCGGACAGGCTGCTGAAGTTTCGATTGGCCGAGGGCCAGGCTTTCAACTGGCCGATGCCGAAGGTTACAATTGGCCGATATGCGCGATGGCCTTTATCCCCGCTACGCCGAGCCCCGGCTTCTGGAGGCGCTCGCTGACACGCCAGCGGTCCTGATCCATGGGCCGCGCCAATCCGGCAAGACAACGCTCGCGCTGAAGGTGGCGGACGCGGCCGGTTACGAGTATTACTCCTTCGACGACCAAAATCTCTTGAGCGCCGTGAAGCAGGACCCGGCCGGTTTCGTCGCCGAGCTTCCCGCGCGCGTCGCACTTGATGAGGTCCAGCGCGTTCCCGAGCTGTTCTCGGCGCTCAAGCTATCGATTGATCGCGAGCGGCGCCCCGGGCGCTTCATCCTGACGGGCTCGGCCAACGTGCTCCTTGTGCCGAAGCTGGCCGACTCACTCGCGGGCCGCATGGAGATCCTGCGCCTGTACCCTCTCGCGCAATGTGAGTTGGCGCGCACGAGGCCGCTCTTCCTCGACGCGCTCTTTGCCGGCCGCTTCAGGCTGGCGCGCTACGGCCGTCTTGGCTCGGAACTTGCGGAGCGCGTCGTCGCCGGCGGCTATCCTGCGGCGGTCGCGCGTGCCGGCGGGCGCCGTCGCCGGGAGTGGTACCGGAATTACGTGGACACCCTGGTGCAACGTGACATCCGGGATCTCGCCCGCGTGAGCGCGCTCGATGCCATGGCGAAGCTGCTCGAACTCGCGGCGGGCCAGACGGCGCGGTTGTTCAACGTGAGCGAGCTGGCGGGGCCGTTCCAGCTCAGCCGGCCGACGATCCGCGATTACGTAGCGCTGCTGGAGCGCATTTTCGCGCTGGAATTCCTGCGGCCATGGCACGATAACCGCATGAGCCGGCTGGTGAAGACGCCCAAACTGCATCTTGGCGACACCGGCCTGGCGTCGGCGCTGCTCGGCGTGGACGCCGCGGCGCTCGGGCAGGATCGGGCGCTGCTCGGCCAGTTGCTCGAAACCTTTGTCCATGGCGAACTGAGGCGGCAGGCGAGCTGGCACGAGACCACGTTCGGATTCCACCACTTCCGTGACAAGGACGGCTACGAGGTCGATATCGTGATGCAGCGGGGCGGCGGCGAGATCGCGGGTGTCGAGATCAAGGCGGCGAGCACAGTGGGCGAAAGGGACTTCAGGGGACTGAAAAAACTGCAAGCCGCGGCCGGGAAGCGCTTCGTCGCGGGTGTCGTGCTCTACGACGGCGACAACGCGCTGCCGTTCGGCGCCGGCATGTTCGCCGTGCCGGTACGCGCGCTTTGGGAGCTTTCCTGGGATCGCGAAGCGAAGATTCATTAACCAACTGCAGATGGACGTCGATCAAAATGTCCTGCGCGAAACCGCCACCGATCCGCTCGCCGAGTATCGGCGCGTCAGCGTCGAGGGCACGCAGCGCCTGGCCGAGCTGGCCGCGGACATTCGTGAATCGTGGCCAGCGGGCGGCGTTTGACCCGGCCTCCTCCGGTCACGCCGCGGCGCAGCCGCCCGCTCCCGCGCCGGAGCGTCCCTGCTTGAGGCCGACGCCGCGCGGTGCTATCATTGTTGAACTTTTCAACAAGAGGGGTTCATGGCAACGGTCAACTTCAGCGTGCCCGATGCGGTCAAGGAGGCGTTCAACGCCGTCTTTAAGGGAAAAAACAAGAGCGCGGTCATCGCGGGACTGATGATGAAGGCGGTAGAGGAAGCGCGCACCCAGCGGCAGCGCGCGCAGGCGATCCGCCGCATCCTGGCGCGCCGGCGCCGGCGTCGCCCGGTAAGCGATGAAGCCATCCGGGCCGCGCGAAGAGAATTGCGCGAGTGGCCGTAATCGTCGTCGATGCCAGCGTGGCGGTGAAATGGTTCCTGCCCGTGGCCGGCAGCGAGCCGGATTCGGAACCGGCGCTGGAGCTGCTCGAGGGCGTCCGCAGGGGAACGCATCTCCTCGCCGCGCCGCCCCATTGGATCGCCGAGGTGGCTGCGGTACTTGCCCGTCTGTCTCCCGATACGATCGAGGAGGACATGGTATCGCTCTACGCGCTGCGCCCGGTTATCGTTGAGAACCTGGCGGTGTATGAGACAGCCTGTCGTCTCGCCGTTCAGCTCAAGCACCACCTGTTCGACACTCTTTATCATGCCGCGGCCTTGCACACTTCCGGCGCTACTTTGATTACGGTGGATGACGTCTACTACCGGAAGGCGGCGCACCTCGGGCGGATCCGCCAGCTCGCCGGGTTCGCCAGCTGAACGCGGTTGCCGACCGTGATCGCGGGCGCGTCATCGTTTCGACCCATCCCCGCACGCGCCAGCGTCTCGAGGCAACGCGCGGCTGGAAGCGGTCGAAGCGGATTGAGTTCCTGAAGCCCCTCGGGTTTCTCGATTACATCAATCTGCAGACCAACGCCCGCTGCGTGCTTTCCGACAGCGGCACGCTCACCGAGGAATCTTCCATCCTCGCGTTCCCGGCCGTCATGATCCGCCAGGCCCACGAGCGGCCGGAAGGCATGGATGAGGCAGCCGTCATCATGGCGGGTCTCCAGCGAGAACGCGTGCTGGAGGCCATCGACCTCGCCGTTGCGCATTACGCCGGGGCGAAGCGCCCGTTCAGGGCAGTCGCGGACTACGAGGCGCACAACGTCTCGCTCAAGGTCGTTCGTACCATCCTCAGTTACACCGACTACGTGAACCGCACGGTGTGGCGCAAGGTGAATCGTGATTCGTGATTCGTGAATCGGAAATCGTGAGGAAGGCGCAGCGGGCCAAACTTTGAACGCTCGCCTGCCGGCCACCGCTCAGGATCGATCATTCGCAGCTCGACGCCGCGGCTCCCGCTTGCGCCGCGCTGCGCTTTCAGGATATCAGGCCGGGATTCTTTCAAACTCGACTTCAGGCTCCCCGACCCGTTCCCGGGCGTGTTCGATGGTGATGCTGCACACACGCCCTTTCCCGTCGAGATCGATCAAGGTGTTCTCGTCGAGATCACGGGTCTCGACAGGAGGATTGCTGCGGAACGTGATGTAAAGGGTATCCGTGTCCTCGAAATACCTGACTTTCATTGCTCAGTCTCCTCGAAATTTCTATCGAAGAAATACCGCGTAGTTTTCAACTCTTGGCATTGTATCGAAGAGCGCGCGAAGAGTCATTCTGTCGCGACGTACGATTCACGAACCGAAAGCTCGGCAGGACATCGGGGGCTGGCGAACAAGCGCTGGGTGAAAGCGGATTCCCCGTTCGGGGCGCCGTCCGACGAGCTGCTCCTGGGAGAGCTCGACGGTCAAAAAAGGGGGACGCTACCCTTTTTTAACCGATGTAAATCTATTTGTTGTCCGGGTTGCATTGCCGCCACTGCGCTTGCAGGCCGAGGCGGGCAACTTCGCTGTCCACGAACGTCAAGTCCAATTCGGTGGCGGCGAGAATGAAGCGGATATCGCGCACGTGTTTGTCCTGGCCGCCTTCGCGCAGAAATTCGAGCTTGCGCAGGACCACGTACTCGGGTGGCGCGATCCAGGCCTGGCCCCCCTCCAGGCTGATCCGGCGGCGGTGCTCGAGCGCCCAGGCGTGCAAGGGATCGCGCGCCGCGAGATAAATGTCGGCCTTGAACTGCGTGGCATGATGAATCAGGTTGAACGCGCCGCGGGCGCCGCGCGAGATCTCGACCAACAGGGTTTCCTCCGGCGGAACGTAGTACTCCGCATCGGGAAAAGCCGCTCGGAGCCGAGCGACGTCCCCCGCCTTCAGCAGCAGAACCACGTCGATATCGGCCGTCAGCCGCGGCTCGCCGTAAACGCTCGCGGCGACCGATCCAGTGACGCAGTAGGGAAGTCCGAGACGCTCGAGCGGTTCGAGAAACGGCGCGAGCGGATTACGTGCCGGCATGCAGGAGCGACCGGCGCGCCTCGAATTCAAGCCGCTCCGCCGGCCAGTCCGGATGCGCGGCCCGCAGGCCCGCGACTCGAAGCTGGATTCCAGTCTCGTACAGGTCGGCAACCATCTGGAGTTTCTGCGCCGGCGACATGCGCTTGAAACCCTCGATCTGGACCGGGTGGAGCGGTTCGAGCATGACAGCGGGCATCTTACGCCTGCGATGGTGGAGCGCCAAGTGCCGTCGAATCCGGACGCTGCGCGCCGGTTTGACTAGCGTGCCGCAGCGCGGAGCAGGTGCCCGCTTGCGGGTGCGACCAAGGAGGGCGCGTCGGAGCGTTGAGCAGGGGCCCCGCCTGCGGGGATGCGACCGCGGAGACGTGCGAAGCAGCCGACAATATGGATCTGGATTCTTGCCACGTGCCGTTCGGAGGCTGCGCGCAGGCGGCCGACGTGATGCGCCTTATCTCTCGCGATAATCGTTCAGAGGCCGCCGCGCGTTCGAACGGACGATGGCTCGCCGTTCAACGCGCGGACGCGTCAAGCACAACATCTAGCAGCCTGTCGGACTTGACAGTCCGACAGGCTGCTAAAAACAAAATCGGCGGAAAATGCGGAAGAAAACCGGGCCAGGCCGGTCGAATCTAGAGAGAAGCGAGGGGAAATCGCACAATTGTCATGTTAGATCGCGGTTTTCCTGCCGCCAATTTTGCATGAGGAGTTTGTCGGGGTTAAGTCCGACAAACTCCTAGCGCATCGATCGGCTGCTCGGTAACCGGCATCCGGCGGGCGGGCGCGTGGAGCGCTATCAGGCACTCGCGCGCCGGCTGGTGGGAGTGCTGCCCGAGCCGCCGATGGTGGTGGACTGGACGGATTTGACACCCAATCGCCGATGCCGGATTCCGCGCGCCGCATCCTGTCTGGCGACGTGTGATTTGCGCATCCTGATCGTCACGCAGTACTCCTGGCCGGAGAATTTCCGCATCAACGATCTGGCGGTCGGCTTGCGCGAGCGCGGCCACGAGGTGACGGTCTAATCGCGAACGGTGAAGCGTGAGCCGTGAACCGTGAGCCGTGCATCGTGAATCGGAAAAACCATTAGCCACGGAATCACACGGAATTACACGGAAGAGAATCCAATTCAAAATTCCCCGGTACAGAAGAATCTTTCCGTGACCTTCCGTGTGGTTCCGTGGCTGCTTGAGGAATCCCCTTTGCGGCGCCGGCGTTTAACCCCTTCCGGCGGGGTCTATAATATGCGTATTACCAGAGCCGCCGGAGCTCCTCATGACTCTCACCGTAAAGCTGCCCGAAGACCTGGAGCGGGACTTCGAGGTCCACTGCAAGCTCCGCCGCCTCACCAAGTCCGAGGTGGTGACGAAGCTGCTCGCCCAGTACCTCGCGCTTCAGGCACCGAAAAAGACCCCCCATCAAATCGCCAAGGAAGTCGGTCTGCTCGAAGGCTTTGACGGGCCGCCGGACCTGGCCGAGAACCGCAACCGTTATCTCAGGGCGGCGCTGCGTGCAAAACATTCTGGTTGACGCGGGCCCGATCATCGCCTAGGAGTTTGTCGGACTTTGGTCCGACAAACTCCTAAGGCAAAACCGCCTGGAAGAGAACGGCAAAAAAGGACTGTAAAGACATGAATTCGATCCCGCTCCCGTCTCGAACGGTGGGCCAGGAGGGGTCAGTTGGTTCGGTTTCATCCCAAATCCCCAGGCGGTTTTGCTTTTAGCAGCCTTTCGGACCGCCAAGTCCGACAGGCTGCTAGCTCAACCGGAAGGACGCGCACCGGGCGCGGGTCAAGCCATTCCTGGATCGCTGGCGCGGGAACCTGCTCACGACCTGACCGATGCCTCTCTGGTGTGGCTTGGCGGCGAAATCGGGGTGACCGACATCGTCACGGTAGATGACGCCGGCTTCGCCGCCTATCGAACCGTCTCCGGCAAGGCCTTCCGCAACCTGCTTCCGCCACGGCGGAAGTAAGATTGCCGTTTTCCGGACTCCTGCCGGCCAAAGCGGCGTGACGCAGACCAACGAGCCGATGTCGAGCGCCGCCCCCGTGCTCGTGACCGGTGCCGAAGGTTTTATCGGCTCGGCGCTGTGCCGGGCGCTCACCGGGGCGGGCGTCGCGGTGCGTCGCGCGGTGCGCCGGGCCCGAGCGACGGAAAACCGGGCCACAGCGCCGACGTTCGAGGTGGGTGAGATCAGCGGCTCCACGAACTGGACGGAAGCGCTGCGCGGGGTCGAATGCGCGGTGCATCTCGCTGCGCCCGCGGGCGTCGAGGGCCTCGCCGCGGCGGACCCACTGGCCCTGTACCGCAGGGTCAACGTGGCCGGCTCGCGGCGCCTCGCGGAGCAAGCTGCCACGGCCGGCACGCGGCGCCTGGTCTTCATGAGCACCATCAAGGTGAACGGGGAAGCGAGCCGGGAGCGGCCGTTTACCGAAAACGATCCCCCGCGCCCGGAGGATGCATACGGCATTTCCAAGTGGGAGGCCGAGCAGGCGCTCCGGGATGTCGCGCAGAAAACCGGGCTCGAGCTCGTGGTGCTGCGCCCGCCGCTCGTCTATGGCCCGGGGGTCAAGGGCAATTTCCTGCGCCTGCTCCAGCTCGTCGCCCGGGGCGTGCCGCTGCCGCTCGCCTCCGTGCACAACCGGCGCAGCCTCGTCTATCTCGGCAATCTCGTGGACGCCGTCGTCACCGCGATCAGCGCGCCGCAGGCCGCGGGGCAGACTTACCTCGTGAGCGACGGCGAAGATCTCTCGACGCCGGACCTCATCCGCGCGATCGCGCGCGCGCTCGGCGTGCGGGCGCGTCTCTTCCCCTGCCCCGTCGCGCTGCTGCGCGCCGCCGCCGCGCTCGCCGGGCGCGGGGAGGAAGCGCGGCGGCTCACCGGGTCATTGCAGGTGGACAGCTCGAAGATGCGCCGCGAGCTTGCCTGGAGCCCGCGCTACACGCTTGAGCAGGGATTGGCGGAGACGGCGCGGTGGTTCGAGAGGCAGTGACTAAGGGATTAGGTGACTGAGTGATTAGCGGCAAAAACACGTCCTCTTACTCCACTCTGCTGTAAGCCTGCCGGCGGTTTTGCATTGGGCAGCCTGTCGGAACTTCAAGTCCGACAGGCTGCTAGAATAGCCAGATGAAAAAGGCCTCGATAACCGAAACGAAGAACCGCTTGAGCGCCCTGCTGGAGGTCGTCAAGCGCGGCGAAACGGTTCTGATCATGGACCGCGAGAAGCCGGTGGCGCGCCTCGAGCCCGTGACCACCCAGACCGACGAGGAGACCGAAGGCTGGCTGCGCGAGCTCGAACGCGCCGGGCTCGTCAAGCGTCCCGGGACGCAAGCATCGAAGATCAAGCTGACCGGCCCTATCCCGAAGGCCAAGGGCGGGGCGAGCATCGTGGATGCGCTCCTCGCCGAACGCGAAGAAGCGTGATGATCCGCTACCGGGACGCCTCGGCGATCGTGCCGCTGCTGATCGCGGAGGCACGAACCCAGGCCCTGGAGGCGTTGCGCACGGGCGGCGGTGGAATGGCCACATGGTGGGGTACGCCCGTGGAATGCGCCTCCGCGATCGCACGAATGGAGCGCGAAGGCTCCGTGGATCACCGCGGCGCCAGCCTCGCCCTGCGCCGCCTGGGTGAGCTGCACAACGGCTGGATCGAGGTCGCGCCGGGTCAATGGATCAAGGAGCACGCCATGCGCCTGCTCCGCATACACGCGTTGCGCGCGGCCGATGCCCTCCAGCTTGCCGCAGGCGTTCTGGCGAGCAGGCAACGGCCTTCGGCCATGGAGTTCGTGTGCCTCGATGCGCGGCTCGCCATGGCCGCCGAGAAGGAAGGCTTTCGCGTGATCGGCGACTCGGAGCGGTGACGCTTGTTCACGCCTGCGTTTCTCGCCCCGCTCACGGCGTTCGCCACGACGCTCATCCTCATCTGGTGGCTCCTTCGCAGCCGCCTGTCCTTCATCGCGCTCGATCGCCCCGGACACCGTTCGCTGCACGAGAGGCCGGTCCCGCGCACGGGCGGCATCGGCATCCATGCCGGAATCATTGTCGCGTGGGCGATCACGGCGCCCAACCTGCCGGACGCCGCGTGGGCGGCCTATGCCGTGATGCTCGCGGTCTCGTTCATCGAGGACGTGGGCGGCCTGGCGGCCGGCTGGCGCCTGGCAGTGCATCTCCTCGCGGCCGGTCTTTTCGCGGCGGAGGTGTTGCTCGGGGCCCACGGCTGGATCGCCGTCATCGCCGCTGCCCTCGCGATCGCGTGGATGGCCAATCTCTACAATTTCATGGACGGCTCCGACGGGCTTGCCGGCGGCATGGCGCTGATCGGCTTCGCCGGTTATGGCGTCGCGGCGTGGCTCTCCGGCAGCACGGCCTTCGCGCTGGTGAACTTCAGCGTCGCCGCCGCCGCCGCGGCCTTTCTCGTGTTCAATTTCCACCCGGCGCGCATTTTCATGGGCGACGTGGGCTCGGTGCCGCTCGGCTTTCTTGCCGCCGCCTTTGGCGCGGTGGGCTGGCTCGAGCGCGACTGGAGCTGGTGGTTCCCGCTCGTCCTGTTCTCTCCTTTCATCGTGGACGCGAGCGTCACGCTCGCCCGCCGCCTGGCTGCCCGCGAGCGGGTGTGGGAAGCGCACCGCAGCCATTACTACCAGCGCCTCGTGCTGATCGGCTGGGGCCACCGCAAGACCGCGCTCGCGGAGTACGCGCTGATGCTCGCCTGCGGGGCCTTCGCGCTGTTCGTGCTGGCCCTGCCCGAATTCCTGCAGGCGGTCATGCTCGCGGTTGCGGCCGGAGCCTACCTCGCGCTGATCGGCGCGATCGAGCGCGCGTGGCGCCAAAGGCCGTAACTGGCAAATCGCGAATGGTGAATCGAAAAAGACACCCCTGAAAATGGGGTAGGATGATGCTTCCTACTATTGGTATTCGGAGGCCGAGGCCGGTTTGCAAACAGTCGAGAAAGTGTCGGTGTCGCTGCCGCCGGAGCTGCTGCGCTTTGTCGAGCGCTATCAGAAGCGAGCGAAGAAGCGCTCGCGCTCGGAGGTGTTCGAGGAGGCGCTCAAGCTGCTCCGCGCGAGAGCGCTCGAAGCCGAGTATGCCGATGCCGCCGGCGAGTTCGATGCCGCGGCGTGGGAAGGCACGGCGGGCGACGGGCGCGAGCGTCCATGAGGCGCGGCGAAATCTATTACGCGAATCTGGATCCGGCAAGCGGGCAGGCGAGACGCCGGCCGGTGCTGATCGTCAGCAATGACGCGAATAACCGCGCCGCGAGCACGGTAACGGTGCTGCCCGTCGCCTCGCAGGCCGCCGTGGTGCGGTCGTTCGAGGTGCTCCTGCCCGCCGCCGGCACCGGCCTGCGGCAGGACTCGAAGGCCCTGGCGCAGCAGATCCGCACGATTTCCAAGGAGCGGATTACCGGCAGGCGGCTGGGTCATGTTCCGGGCGAGCTGATGCAGGCGGTCGAGCGCGCCATCCGGATCCATCTCGACTTCAAATGAAGCTCAACTGGCGGGCGGCTCTCGCCTTCTTCCACGACGTCGCCGCCGCGGCGGTCGCGTGGCTCGCCGCGTTCTGGCTGCGTTTCAACTTCGAGGTGCCGGAATCCTTCGTCGCCCTCGCCTTCCAGACGCTCGCCTGGGTCGTGCCGCTGAGCGCCGCCCTCTTCCTCGCCTTCGGCCTCTACCGCGGCATCTGGCGCTACGCGAGCGTGCCCGATCTGAAACGCATCCTCATGGCCGTCGGCGTGGCGGCGGCAGCGGTGCCCGCGGCGCTCATCATGATCCAGACCGCCGTGCCGCGCTCGGTGCTCATCATCAGCCCCATTCTCCTCGCCGGTTTCATGTGCGGCAGCCGGCTCGCCTACCGCGCGTGGAAGGAGCACCGCCTCGACGTGCTGGCGGGCGGCGAGCAGGAGCCGGTGTTCGTGCTGGGCGCGGCGGAGGCGGCCGTGAATCTGATCAAGGACCTCGCGCGCAGCCCCAAGTGGCGCGTCGCCGGCGTGTTCGAGGACGACCGGAACAAGATCGGGCGCCAGCTCCTCGGTGTCAACGTGCTCGGGCGCCTCGCCGACGTGCCGGCGTGGACCGGGCGGCTCGGTGTGGCCCAGGCGATCATCGCCATGCCGGAAGCCTCTCACACGATGCGCCGCCGCGCGGTGGAGATCTGCCAGGCGGCCGGGCTCAAGGTGATGACCGTGCCCTCTTTCGACGATCTCGTGAGCGGCCGGGTCACGGTCTCGCAGATCCGCCACGTCGAGCTCGACGATCTCCTCGGGCGCGACCCGGTTGCGCTCGATGCCACGGGGCTGCGCGACTGGCTGCGCGGGCGCGTCGCGATGGTCACCGGCGCCGGCGGCTCGATCGGCGCGGAACTCGCCCGCCAGATCGCGCGCTTCGCGCCGCGCCAACTCGTGCTCTTCGAGCTGAACGAGCTCGCGCTCTACACGATCGAGCAGGAGTTCGCGGCGCGCCACCCCGGCCTGCCGATCGCCTGCGCCATCGGCGACGTGAAGGACGCGGCGCGCGTCGGCGAGGTCCTCGGGCAGCACCGCCCGTCGGTCGTGTTCCACGCCGCCGCCTACAAGCACGTGCCGCTCATGGAGGACCACAACGCGTGGCAGGCGGTGGTGAACAACGTGACGGGCACGCACGTGCTCGCGCGCGCGGCGATCGCGCACGGAGTGGAGAAGTTCGTCTTCATCTCCACCGACAAGGCAGTCAATCCGACGAGCGTGATGGGCGCCACCAAGCGGCTCGGCGAGATGGTGTGCCAGGCGCTGCAGCAGCCCGCGGGCACGCGTTTCGTCATGGTGCGTTTCGGCAACGTGCTGGGCTCGACCGGCAGCGTCATCCCCAGGTTCCGCGAGCAGATCGCCGCGGGCGGCCCGGTGACCGTGACGCACCGCGAAGTCACGCGCTACTTCATGTCCATCCCCGAGGCGGTGCAGCTCGTGCTCCAGGCCGGGCTGATGGGGCAAGGCGGCGAGATCTTCGTGCTCGACATGGGCGAGCCCGTGCGGATCGTCGATCTCGCGCGCGACCTCATCAAGCTCTCGGGCTTCACCGAGGACGAGATCAGGATCGTCTACACGGGGCTCCGGCCCGGGGAAAAGCTCTACGAGGAACCGCTCGCGGCCGGCGAGAACACCCTGCCCACGCCGCACCCCAAGCTGAAGATCGCGAGAGCGCGGCAGGAGAACAGCGACTGGCTCGCGCGCCTCGAGTCGTGGCTCGAGCGGCGCGATGCGCCGGATGCCAGCGCCGTGAGGTCCGAGCTCGCCCGGTGGGTGCCGGAGTACCGCGGCGCGGCCCCGCGAGGTGAAGCATGACGAATCCGCTGGGGCTCGACCACGTTTACGTCATCGCCGTCCGCACCTCCGAGGCGCGGCGCCGCAGCATCACCGCGCAACTCGCGCGCTTCGGCATCGCCCCGGAGTTCATCCACGAATGGGACACCCAGGACATTACCGCCGAGGTGGATGCGCGGACCTTCACCGGCGAGCTCGACATCCGCCAGAAATCCTGCGGGTTGAAGCACATCACCGCGCTCCGCAGGATCGTTGCGCGCGGCGAGCGGCACGCGCTCGTTCTCGAAGACGATGCCCTGCTCGCCGCGGACTTCGCGGAGGGCGTGCGCGCGGCGCTCGCCGAATGGGAGCGCTATCCGCAGCCCTCGGTGGTCTTCATCGGCTGCGGCGGCAACTTCTACACCCCCAGGAGCCTGAGAAAACCGGGGCAGCGGCTCTACCCCGGCTCGCGCGGGCGTCTCGCCGACTCCTACTTGATCGGCATGGACGCGGCGCGGGTCCGGCTCGACTGGATCGCGGCGCACCGCGTCTCGCTCCCCATCGACAACCAGTACGAGGTCATCGACCGGGCGACCGGCATCCTGATGCTATGGCTGGAAGAGCCGGTGGTCGAGCAGGGCAGCAAGACGGGTCTTTTTGACACCACGCTCGACCCCGCATCGCAGTGGTGGCCCTGGTTGCAGGCGCTGATTTTCCGCTGGGAGAAGCTGCGCCGGAAGTATCTCTACCAGTTGTGGCGCTGAAGCGCTCCAACCGGGCAGGTCCTCGGAGTCAAGGGCTCGCAACAAACAGGGACAATGACTGAACCGACCGGGGTCACCTTCGCCTCGCCGGCATGGAGCGAGCGCTGCCTCACGCTTGCGCGAGGGGCCGCCCTCACCGCGGTTGCGGCCGTGCCGTTTTCGACCGCGCTGACCAGCATCGCGTACGTGATCGTGGTGGCGAGCTGGGCCGTTTCCGGGCGCGTGCCGGCGACCCTGAATGCCAGCCTGCGCCACCCGTTCGGGCTCGCGCTGCTGGTTTTTCTCGTGATCGCGGCGGCCGGCATGTTCTACAGCAGCGTCGCCTGGCCCGATCGGCTGGACGCCTTGTCGGGATGGCGCCGTTTGGGCTACGCCGTCATCCTGCTCGGCTTGTTCGCCGACGGCGACTGGCAGCGGCGGTTTGTCAGCGTCTTCCTTGTCGCCGCGTCCGCCGGGCTCTTCCTTTCCTGTCTCGCGTGGGCCGGCGTGATCCCGTCAAAACCGGGCCACCCGGCCGGCGTCCTGTTGCAAAACCATGCGACGCAAGGAATGGTCTTTGCCCTCGCGATCCTGTGCTCGGTGTTCCGGGCAAAAGAGGCGTCGCGCAAGGCCCGCCGCGTCCTGCTCGGGCTCGCCATCCTGTTTGCGCTCAACGTGGTCTTCGTGACACCGGGCCGCAGCGGCTACGTCGCGTTGTTCGTGGCGGTGCTCGCCTGCGGCCCGATGTATCTCGGCTGGCGCCGGATTCTCATCTGGCTGCCGGTGACGCTCGTGCTGGCCAGCCTCGCCTTTGTCGCCTCGCCCACGGTGCGCGACCGGGTCATGCTGGGCCTTGACGAGATCAGGGCCGTGGATGACAGTCCGGCGCTGACCTCCATGGGCATTCGCGCCGTGCTCTACACGACGACCCTCGAATTGATCCGCGAGCGCCCCGTTGCCGGCCACGGCACCGGCAGCTTCGGCAAGGAGTACAGCGCGGTGGTCGCGCAGCGATACACCGACTGGCGGGCCACCCCGAGCAAGGACCCGCACAATCAATACCTGTTCGTGGCGATGGAGCTGGGGATCGTCGGGCTCGCCGCGTTCGTCGCGATGCTCGCGGCGGCTTTTTTCGCGGCGCGCGAGACGCCTTACGGCTGGATCGCGGCGGGCGCGCTCGCGATCTGGAGCGTGACGAGCCTTTTCAGCTCCCACTTTCGCACCTTCCCGGAGGGGCATTTGATCGGGCTTTTTCTCGGCGTGCTGCTGGCCCGGGCCCCGAAGGTCCCTGCGGCCTCCGGCGCGGCATGAAGCCGTTCGCCCTTCCCGGTTCGCGCTCATGAGCCTGTCCGTCGTGATCATCACCAAGAACAGCGAGGCGACGATCCGCCGCTGCGTGGAGTCGGCGGCCTGGGCGGACGAGGTGGTCGTGGTGGACTCGGGCAGCACCGACCGGACGGTGGAGATCTGCCGCGAGCTCGGCGCGGCCGTGCACGAGATGCCCGACTGGCCCGGCTTCGGGCCGCAGAAGAACCGCGCGCTCGAGCGGGCCCGCGGCGAGTGGGTGCTCTCGCTCGACTCCGACGAGTGGGTGACGCCCGAGCTGCGCGCCGGGATCGAGCGCGCGCTCGCCTCCCCGGGCGAGAAGGCCGCATTCATGATGCCGCGGCGCTCGAGCTTCTGCGGGCGCGTCATGCGCCACTCCGGCTGGTGGCCCGACTACGTCACGCGGCTCTTCCGGCGCGGGGCGGCGCGCTTCTCGGACGACCGCCTGCACGAGCGGCTGATCGTCACCGGCGCGACCGGCAGGCTCGCGCAGCCGATCCTGCACGAGGCGGTGACCGACCTCGAGCAGATGCTCGCCAAGATCAACGCGTACTCGAGCGCGGGCGCGCACATGCTGCACGAGCGCGGGCGGCGCGCCACGCTGGCGACCGCGCTCGTGCACGGCCTCGCGGCGTTCGTGCGCACCTATTTCCTGCGCGCGGGCTTCCTCGACGGGCGCGAAGGGTTGATGCTCGCGATCGCCAACGCCGAGGGTTCCTACTACCGCTATCTCAAGCTCACGCTGCTCTCCGAACAAAGGCGTGAATCGTGAGTCGTGATTCGTGAGTCGAAAAGACCCCCTGGCCACGGAATCACACGGAATCACACGGAGCTCCATGCGCATCGCGGTCATCGTCGCCACCTACAATCGTCCGGACGCGCTCGCGGCGCTGCTCGACGCATACGAGGAGCAGACCGACCGCGACTTCGAGGTGATCATCGCCGACGACGGCTCCACGGACGAGGTGCGCAACCTGGTGCAGTCGCGCGCGGGCCGGGTATTTTTCCCGCTCTCCCACATCTGGCAGGAAGACCGGGGGTTCCGCGCCGCCAGGATCCGCAACCGGGCGCTCGCCGCCACCGGCGCCGGTTACGTCATCTTCACCGACGGTGATTGCGTCCCCGCCCGCGATTTCGTGGCGAGCCATCGGCGGCTCGCCGAGCCCGGATACTTCCTCGCCGGCAACCGGGTGCTGCTCGGGCCGGCTCTCACCGAGCGCGCGCTGAGGCAGAAGATTCCCCTTCACGCGTGGAGCGGCGCGCAATGGTTCGTCGCCCGGGCGAGGGGCGAGGTGAACCGCCTGCTCCCGCTGCTCAGGCTGCCCGACGGCGCGCTGCGCAAGAGCCGTCCCGGCCGCTGGCAGGGCGTGAAGACGTGCAACCTTTCGGCCTGGCGGTCGGACCTGGTGGCGGTCAACGGCTTCGATGAAGCCTATGCCGGCAAGTGGGGCCTCGAGGACTCGGACCTCGTGATCCGGCTGCTGCACGCGGGCGTGAAGCACAAGAGCGCGCGCTTCGCGGCGCCCGTATTCCACCTGTGGCACCGGGAGGCGGACAAGCGCGGTTTCGAGGAGAACCAGCGCTTGCTCGCCGAGTTGCTCGCCTCGACGCGCACCCGCGCTGCCTTGGGTGTCGAGCAGTACTTGTGACGGCGACGCCGCGCAGCGTTCTCATCGTCGTCACCCGCCGCATCGGCGACGTGCTGCTCGCCACGCCCTTGATCCGTTCGCTGAAGCGCGCCTGGCCCGCGGCCCACGTGGACGCGCTCGTGTTCGAGGGCACGCAAGGCGTGATCAGCGCCAATCCCGACCTGCGCCGGATCCTCGCCGTTCCGCAGCGGCCGCGTTTTCTCCCGCACCTCGCGTGGGTGCTGCGCCTGCTGCGGCGCTACGATCTTGCCCTGTCGTTGCTGCCAGGCGACCGGCCGACGCTCTACGCGTTTCTCGCCGGGCGCCGGCGCGCGGGCCTGCTGCTGCCCGCCCGGAAGGAAGCCTGGAAGCGGCTGCTGCTGCAGCAGTGGGTGCCCTTCGACAACCTGAACACCCACACCGTGCTCATGCACCTCGCCCTGGCCGATGCGCTCGGCGCTCCACCCCTGCCGCGGGTGGTGCTCGCCTGGAGCGCCGAAGATGAACGGCGCGTCGTGGAATTACTCGGGCCGGGGGCTGACCGCCCGCTCGCCGTCATCCACCCTTATCCGAAATACGCCTACAAGATGTGGCACCGTGACGGCTGGGCCGAGGTTGCGCGCTGGCTCGCGGCGCGCGGTCATCGCGTGGTGCTGACCGGCGGGAGCGAGCCCGCCGAGAGGGAATATGTCGGAGCGCTCTTGCGCGATATGCCGGCCGATGCCATCAATCTTGCCGGACGGCTCACGCTCGGCGCGACAGCGCATCTCGTGAGCCGCGCCGCGATTTTCATCGGCACCGATACCGCCGTCTCGCACATGGCGGCCGCGGCCGGCGTGCCGACCGTCGCGCTTTATGGCCCGACCAACCCGGTCAAGTGGGGACCCTGGCCCAGGGATTTCGCGGGACCCGGCAACCCATGGCAGCGCATCGGCAGCCAGCGAGCGGGCAACGTGCTTCTGTTGCAGGGTCCCGGCGCGTGCGTTCCGTGCATGCTCGAGGGGTGCGACCGTCATGTCGCGAGCTTGAGCGATTGCCTGCAGCAGATCCCGGCGCGCGCGGTCGTCGCCGCGGCGGAACGCGTGCTCCCGGCGGCGCGCTAGCCCAACTTCCACAGTTGGCGGTGATTTGCGCCGATAGCGACCGGTTGTAGCGTCGCTGCAACAGCTCCTCTTCAGAGTGAGGCGGTGATCGGTGAGTAATCGCTGCGGTTGAATTCGCGCGTCGGAAGTCGAAAAAGCGGATGTAGTGCCAACCGTCTTGTTGCGCTCGAGCTGTGAGGTGCTGAGAGTGTGAGCGCATGTACTTGCGACACACGACGCACAGGAAGAACGGCAAGACGCAGGTGTATTGGCGACCGGTCCGCTCGGTGCGTCATGGCCGCCAGGTGGTGCAGCAGACGGTGGCACAGTTGAGCGAGCTCGATGCCGAAGGCCGCGCACGGGCTCACGGCAGCCGGCGGGGTCATGCCCCCGGCGGGGTCAGGTCTTGCATTGAAGCATGATGCGCTATTTCAAGACCTGACCCCCGAGCCGTTGTTCGCCCTGATCGCGCGCAGGCGATCTTCTCGATCGCTTGGGCCTCAAACTCCCGCAGCGACTTGGAGCACCGCAGACTGTCCAAATGTAGTGCCAACCTCGGACCTTAAGTCCTTGATCGATCGAGATTCACAGCCTCGGACTGTGGAAGTTGCGCTAGCCGCAGAGATCCCGGTTTTCCTGGCGGACTTGGGTGTGCCAGGCCAAGCCTGGCTGGTCTTGTGAACTGAAAGG
>Ga0209172_10004008_pt1 | contig 20980 bp, 15 predicted proteins | sample LarsenN4metaG_FD_184113 | JGI IMG/M metagenome (GOLD analysis project Ga0209172, IMG submission 184113) | Hot spring sediment bacterial and archeal communities from British Columbia, Canada, to study Microbial Dark Matter (Phase II) - Larsen... ... | reverse complement strand
ACCCGACCTCCAGTTGCAGGCCCACCATCACCAGCAGGTCCGCGCGCCGCAGCAGCAGCAGGAAGCTGGGCTTGGCCTCCACGAAGTGCGGGTCCTGGTAGCCGCGGGCGATGGCGGTGACGTTGACGCGGTCGCCACCCACCTCCGTCACCAGCGCGGCCAGGTCCGCGGTCGTGGTCACCACGTTCAGCTTCTCTCCGCCGCGCGCCGCCGGCGCCAGCACCACGGCCAGAAATATCCCCAGAAAAGTCCGCCTGCTCTTTGACCCTGTCTTCATGATGGCTCCCGATGGTCTCTCGCTTGGATGCCTCTCCTGCTGCTTTGCGTTTCGTATCCCCACTTCGTCTGTATGCCGCCGCCCAGGGACTTTCAAATACTCCAACATTTCGACCTTCAAACGCTCTTTAGAAAGGGTGCGCGCCGTGCGACCCTATCGTGAACAACACCTGAAGGAGCAATTCATTCGCGGTGTGTCCCTCCGCATAGCGCGTGCGGCGAAGTTGGCCCCGAATTTGGTTGAATTCGCTCGGCCAGTAAGTCAATACGAAAGAGCCGCCACTGTCGTGTTGTGCCGCATTACGTGCCCGCTGCGACCAGTCGTAGCGGCCACCCACAAACCAGCGCCTGCCCAGGCGGTATTCCAATGAGCCAAAGAAACCAAAGGCTCTCTGTGTGGTCGTGAGCTCATCGCGGCGGCTCCAGACCAGTTCGGTGCGAGCAGCAAATGAGCGGTAGATCGCACGGCGCAACGGTTTCCAGCGAAGCGTGGCGTCCAAGCCATAAAGTTGGGTAATGAAACTGCTTCCCAAATCGTTGTGTCCACGGCCGTAGGAACCCCCAAGTTCCAGGTTGGTGTTCTCGGTCAGATCGCTGTACGCCCTGAGATGTCCGACAACGCTCACGTCGCTTCGCCGGCTCGCCTGGAAAAGGGACCCCGAATCGCCGCGATAAACTTCTCCGGCCGCCTCCAGAAAGAGACCTTTCGGACTGGGCAGAATTCGGCTAACGGAAATGCCCGCGTCCTTTATGCCAATGTCAGCTTCATGGAGGGAACCTCCCATCAAGTTGAAGGTCACCATGGGCCGGTCCACCCACGGCAGCGAATGGTTATGGAATGTGTTCACTCGGCCGAAAGTGGCGCGCATTCTGCCGACCCGCGGCACAAAGCCGCCTGGTACTCCCGTGAAAGTAACGTATCCCTCTTCAACTTCAATTCCTTCTTCGCCAATGGCAAGGAAGAAGTCGGCCCGCGCATAGGGATCCACGATGGCCTGCAACGAGACCTCGCTTTCCTGCAGGGAAAGCGCCGGGAACGGATTAATCTGGTTGCGTCCCGTTGCCCCAATGAAATTCCCGATCACGCCGATATCAGGATTCAGCACTTTGGCTGCGCTGGCTCCCGCGCCGCCCAGTTGGACGTAGCTCGGCGCCGGGGGCGCGGGAACGGGCGCCTGCGCCACGGGCGACGCCGCCGGCGTTGTCGCCCACTGCGTGGCCTTCAACGCGCGCAGTTCTTCCTCCAAAGCGCGGAGGCGTTCTTCAAGCGCCTTCAGCCGCTCCTGCGTTGCGTCCGACATCCCGCCTTGCGGGAGCGGCGCACCGCCCTGTGCGCACACCATCCCCGGCAAAAGCAGAAGCCCAACAGCGACGGCAGCAATGCCTCTCATGTACCCTCTCCTGCGACAAAGATTTGAACCAGGAACTTCGGGCCCGCCGGGGATTGGTTCAGGCTTGCGGCGGGGCGCGCGGGGTGCTCAACTCGGCCCGGAGGAGCCGCGCGAGGGGTAGGGACAGCTCGTTGACCAGCGGTGCAGAAAGATGCGCGGCTTGGAGTCCCGGACCCGTCGCCGGCATGGCCCACGCCCCCGCTTTGCACACCGGGCACTGATGCGGCGTGCTCTGCACGGCGCGCGATTCCAGACAGACGTGCACCTGCGCGGCCAGCAGACAAAGCAGCACGCCCAGAACCCACCAGCGCATTGACCGGGATTCCATGAGCTTATCCTTACTAGAAGCGAGACTATCTGCCCAGGGTTGCCTCGTCAAGCTGGCCGATTGCACACCGGCTCAGCTCGTCAACGCTTGCGCCGCGCGAAGAGCAGCCCCGACCAGGTGGCGTCCACCGCGCAGACCTTGTAGTCCACCAGGCCGGCGGCCAGCCCCGTTTCGCGGACGCCCTGCTGCGTCAGGTCCGTGGCCACGCCGGAGGCCTTTTTCGGCCAGACCATCCACAGCGGCCCCTGCTGCGCCAGCACTACCATACGCTTGATTTTCCCCGCCAACTCTTTGCGCGAACGCGTGAACCAGATGAACAGGTTGCACCGGCGGTTGGCGCTGTCGCAGAGTTGCGCGCCTGCGGGCAACTCGCCGAGCGTTTTTCGAAAATCTTTGGGCGCACCCACCAGCGCGACAACGGAGTTGGGTTTGATGCCCAGCTTCTTGGGCAGCGGCGTGCCCGAATAGCCCGCCAGCAGCGACCCCGGCGCCAGCGGATTCGTTGGCGGATGCGCGATGGCCTGCTTCAGAGCGCTGGCGATTTTCTCCCAGGACGCGTATGCCGCATCCGGCAAACTCTGCTTGACGCGCGCCACTTTTTCCGCCTCGCCCCCCGCGAAGACCAGCGGGATGTGCCGCGTCGCTTTCTGCTGGCGGATGCCCAGCGCGAAGTCGCGGCCCTGCATGGGTAGTCGCGAAAGGTCAATCATTACGGCGTGCGGCGGGGCGTCGCGCAACGCGCGGAAGAAATCCATCCCGCGCGGCACCTCGTGCGTCACCCGGTAGCCCGCCGCGCGGAGTTCTGCCGCGCGCTGCTTCGCTTCGGTCTCGTTCCAGTGGATCAGTTGGACGCGGGGCATGGATTCCTCGGACAGCAACACAAAACGCAATGATATACAAGGCCGCGGGTCCGGAACAAAGTGATTCGCGCAGGCGCGTAGCACAGGCACTCCTGCCTGTGCCGTCATGGGGAGCACGGACGTGTTCGCAGCCAAGAGTGGCTGTGCTACAGGGTCCGCAATGACCCGCTGGCGCCTGCGCCCAAACATTGCAAGAACAAGCGGAGTAAAATAGGGGAGGAGTGGCCTGCGACGCAGGTGCCGGAGCGATGATTTGTTGAACCAACACTGAGCCAACGGGTGCCTGGTCGTCCTGCCCTTGTGCACGTCCCGTGATCCGCCGCAGGCGGAATTCGGGAAAGCCTTAAAGCAGGCGCTGGTTGCCCACCTTTTACAGGTGGTTCAGAATCTAGCTCCACACGGCGAAGCGGACCGCTCCGTTTCAGTTTTCAGTGCGCAGTGCGCAGTGACCAGCGACGTGCAAAGAGGTGTTTGGATATCGGAAAGTCGGAAGGTTGAACGGTTCAGGCTGCCTGCACCGTGCAAGCGGATCTCCAACATTCCAGCCTTCAAACTTTCCAACCTCCCAATATCTCCGAGCTCACTGCTGCCTCTCGCTGGCCCCTGAATCCTGATTCCTATATCCTGACGCCTATGCCGATTCCCTTCGCCGGCTGCTTCACCGCTGATCGCGCGGCGAAACTCGTCTTCGCCGGCCTCGCCGACGACAGCAACTCCTCCTTGCGTCGCGGCGCCGCGCGCGGGGCGGAGCGCATCCGCCGCGCCTATGACGGCGACTGCTACAACTCCTCGAGCGAATCCGGCGTGGACCTGGCCGGAAAAGTTTTCGACGCCGGCGACCTCGCTTCGCTTTCCACCTGGGAGGCCACTGCGCATTTCTTCCGCGACTTCGCCGCGACCCGCTGGCGCGCCGGAAAAATTCTTTTCTTTGCCGGCGGCGACCACGGGGTCAGCGTCCCCGTGGTCGCAGCGCTGGCCGTGCTGGGCAGGCCGGTGCACATCATCCAGCTCGACGCGCACCCGGACCTCTACCCGGTCTACGAAGGCAGCACGACATCGCACGCCTGCGTGGCCGCGCGCATGCTGGAGATGGACCACGTGGCCAGCGTGACCCAGTACGCCCTCCGCGCGCAGAACCCCGCGCAGGCCGACCATGCGCGGCGCTACGCGGAAAGCCTGCGGCAAATCCACGCCCGCGAAATCGGCGTGGCGCTCAAATATCCGCCGCACATCCCGCCCGGCGCGCCGGTGTACCTCACGCTGGATCTCGACGCCTTCGATCCGGCCTACGCGCCTGGAGTGGCGCATCCCGTCCCCGGCGGGGTTACCCCGCGGCAGGTGCTGAACTTCATCCAGTCCGCGCCGTGGACGCTGGTGGGCATGGACGTGGTGGAGCTGAACCCCGACGCGGACCTCGGCGACCGCACGGCCATCCTCGCCGCGCGCTGCCTGCACGAGGGGATGGCCCAGGCCGTGGCGAAGGGCAAGTGACGCGCGGCTAAAGTCCCGAAGCCGAAATTCCTTGCAGGACTCTCGGCGCTGGCCTTGTCATCCCGAGGGTCGGTGCTTGGTGCCGACCCGAGGAATCTGCTTTTGATTCAGCTCCCTACACTTCAGGTGCAGATTCCTCGCTTCGTTCGGAATGACACTCTCCCCTTGTCGTTTATGCATTGGATTTGCGACTCGGGACACCAGCCGAATGCGGAAAAGCTCCAGCCACTGAGCCTGTGCCCGCTAGTCTTCTTCGCGCAATCGAGGGTTTCGAGCGGAGGAGGGTTTTTCCCCGTCGGGGGCAGCGATCTGCTGCCGACGCTGTTCACGGCCCACCCGCGCCGCCAGGCGTTGCAGCTCGCTCGGAGTGAACATCAGCAGGTGGGTACTGTTGTCGAACTGCCCGACGTTTTCCGAGGCGGCCAGCAGGTAAACCTCCAGCCGGTCCACTCCCAGCCGGCGGGCCACTTCGCCTTCGGTAAAGACGGGCTTCTCGTTGCTGTCCATGGAGTTCCCAGGCGATTTTCTACCTGTTCAACATAGGCCCGCTGCGCCCCGGCGTCAATCCTTCCAATAGGGACACTTGCCTGTCGCACACTCCCTGCCGGGCACGGCATCGCGCTCCGCCATTTCCTCACTTCCGCACTAGGTCATTTCGTCTCTGCGCGTCACTCGCCGGCACGCTTTTGACTTTTCGCCGCCGCCCCGCTTAGACTCTTAGGCTTTCTCATGCGCATCCTCTTCATCGGTGACATTGTCGGCGCTCCCGGGCGGCGCATCATCCACGACCGCCTGGCGGACATCCTGGCGCAGCAGCAGATTGACCTGTGCATCGCCAACGGCGAAAACGCGGCCTCCGGCTTCGGCATCACCCCGCGGCTGGTGGACGAGCTGCTCGGCGCGGGCATCGCAGTCCTCTCCGGCGGCAACCACACCTTCGACCGCAAAGAAATCCTGGATTACTTCCCCCACCAGCCGCGCCTGTTGCGCCCGGCGAACTATCCCAACGGCACGGTCGGCAGCGGGGTGTTCCTCGGGGCGGCCAAGAACGGCGTCTCTTATGCCGTGCTGAACCTCCAGGGGCGCACGTTTATGGCCTCCATTGACTGCCCCTTCCGCACCGCGGACCGCGAACTCGAGCGCATTCCGCCCGCCGTCAAAGCGGTGATTGTGGACATGCACGCCGAAACCACCAGCGAAAAGCAGGCCATGGGCTGGTATCTGGACGGCAAGGTTTCCGCCGTCATCGGCACGCACACCCACGTGGCCACCGCCGACGAACGCGTCCTGCCCCGCGGCACCGCTTACATCACCGACGTAGGCATGACCGGCCCGCACGACTCCGTCATCGGCATGGAAAAGGAGGGCATCATCCGCCGCTTCCGCGACGCCATGCCCACCCGCTTCGAAGTCGCCGCCAACAACATCCAGATGAACTGCGTGCTGCTCGACGTGGACGAGCTCGCCGCGCTGCCTAACTCCCCGCGCTCCCCCGCCAGGGAAATTCGCAGAGTTTGCTACCGCCTGGAATCGTAGCGCGGCGGTGGTGAGGTCGGTGCCGGACAGGCTGAAAGCCTGTCCTACAAGAACGCTGTCCTCGGCCCGCTCCATCTGCCGCGGTGGCTTGCGTCTCGACGCATGGCGCGGGCGTTACGCCGTCCGGGCAGGGGCCATTACATTTGATGGAGGTCGGCGAGGATTTGCGCCAGCGCGCGGCGGAAATCCATCGGGCTTTCCAACCGGAAGCGGCGGGGCTCCAGTTCTCTCATCACGCGGGGGAGTTCGTCCCACAGGTTGGAGGGCGCGACGCGGTATTGCAGGTGATAGACGCGGCAGTTGCAGTCGCCCTCGCGGGGCAGCGGAGCGAGGTCCGCGCCGTGCGTGAACAGCATCGGACTGCTTACCACCAGGAACACGCGGAAAGGCTCGACGGCGGCGGGCGCGGAATGGGTGCCGTTGCCGCCGGGTCCTGCAGCGGACGGCGCCAGGGACGTCACGCCGTTGGCCGGCGTCAGCAGGCGGCTGCGCAGGACTTCGCGGAAGAAGGCGGGATTCTCGCGGCGTCGCTCGAGGGCCTTCAGGGGAATCGTGAGCGGGTTGGCCTCCTGGATGGCGCGGCGCAGGCGGATCCATTCCAGTTCGCGCACGTTGCGCTGCTCGAAGAGGACGTTGCGGCGCAGCAGGTCCAGCGCGGTGACGTGCAGCGAACCGTTGGAGAGTTCCAACTGGGAGAGAACTTTCAGCATGCCCAGCATGGTGGCCGCGTTGATGGCGTGCACGCTGCGCGAGCCGGAGTACTGCTCCGAGGGCGTGAAGTTCACCAGCACTTCCAGGCGCACGGGGCGGCGCGTGGCCACGGGCAGCCAGAGACGCGACTTCAGCTCCGGGCGGAAATCGCGGTTGGGGCCCACGGCTTGCTGGAGGAACTCCACGCGGGGGAGATCGCGCGCGATGTTCGGCAAGGGATCGTGTGCGATGGGCGCGACGCGCAGCCGGCGCAAGGTGACGCTGCGGCGGCCGCTGACGCGCTCCCACAGCACCACCGCCACGGTGTATTCACCGGGCTGCACCAGCGCGCCGATGGTGAACTCCAGTTCGCCGCCCTTGGGGAGCTGCTCCTGCAGGCGCGTGCCGATCACGGCTTCTTCCTCAATCCATTCGCTGCCCAGCTTCAGCCGCAGCACGAGGAAAAGCTGGTACGGCAGCCCCAGCCCGCGCAGCGCCTTGCCCGGCACGATGACCCGGAACTGCGTGAACATCCGCTGGAGAATGGACAGGCGCGGGCGCGCCACGTCGAGCGACATGGGGATCTGTTGCGCTTCACCCGCGGCCACCCAGGCCTCGAACGGGATTTTCGGCGGCGCTTCGTTCGTAGTGATGTTCTGCGCCGCGGCGGGAACGCCGGCCAGCAACAAGGCCGCAAGCACGAGGGCCCCGCAGGCGAGCCTTTCGCAGGTGGAAACCCGCGCGCGACCCCGGCGGGATGGCCCCGCGGCCACAGAAACCTCCGCTGCGCAGGAGAGCAGGTTCACGGGAAAACGCCCCACCCCAGTGTACGCCCCGACGAAGGCCACGCAAAGCCGCAGAAGAAGTCGCCGGCTACCGTGTAGGGGCACGAACCCGAAGCTTCAGGATCGCGCCCCTACGGATGGCCAGCCGGTGGCCGCTCCTGGACCTCGAAGAGCACCAGGGACATGTCGTCGGATACCGAGCCGTGGCGCCAGGCTTCGATGTCCTTGAGCAGGGCCTCCTTCATTTCTGCAAACGGGAGCTTCGCGGCGCGGCGGACGAACTCGCGCAAGCCTTGCACGCCGAGCTGCTCGCCGCGCTGGTTCCACACTTCGATGAAGCCGTCAGTGTAGAGGGCCACGCGGTCGCCGGGGGAAAGCTCATAGTCGTGCTCGGCATCAGCGGGGACGGCGTCTTCCAGCAGGCCGAGCACAGTGCTTTTCGTTTCCAGCAGGCGGGTCTCTCCGGAGGGGGCCACCCAGATGGCCGGCGGATGGCCGCCGCTGGCGAAGGTCATGCGCTGGCCATCCTCGCGCAGGCGCATGGCGGCCATGGTGAAGAAAAATCCGCCCACGCGGATCTGCTGCACGACGAAGCGGTTCAGTTGCCGCAGCATCTCCCCCACGGCCACCCCGCGCTCCAGCAGCGACATCGTTTCCGTGTAGATGCGGTTGGCGATCAGCGCGGAGCTGATGCCGTGCCCGGAGACGTCGCACACGATCAAGTTCAAGTGGCGGTCGTCGAACGGGGTGACCAGCCCGAAGTCGCCCCCGATGGTGCTCACGGGGAGATAGAACGTTTCCACGGCCACGCGGCCCCAGCGCATGCACTTGGGCGCCAGCGACTGCTGCACGCGCTGGGCGAGCTGCAATTCCTGCTCGATTTCCCGGGCGCGGCGGGCGAGCTGCGCGTTGGCTTCGCGGAGCTTCTCCTCGGCGCGCTTCTGCTCGGTGATGTCGGTGAACGTCACCACGGCAAAGACGCGTCCGTCGGGGTCTTCCACCGCGCGCGAGCCGATCACCACCGGGATGCGCGCGCCGTCCCTGCGCGGCAGATAAAACTCGTAGCGGTTGCGGCCGACCTGCTCGGAGCGGGCGATCTGCTGGTTGAGGAAGGCCAGGTCGTCGCCCTGGTAGAAATGCGCGGGGGTGCGGCCCAGGGCTTCCGCGGCGGCGTACTGCGTCATCTGCGCCATGCACTCGTTGACGAAGACGATGCGGTTGCAGTCGTCCACGATGAGCACGCCCTCATTCAGCGTCTCCAGGATGCCTTCCATCTGCACCAGCCACTCGGGTTTGTTCAAATCCATGACCATGCCTAAGTACCCGCATTGTATCGGATGCGGGAACAGGAGTCAGGATTTAGGGTTCAGGGCAGCGTGGAGAGATGGTAGGTTGTAGGGGCGGATTGGAAGGATGACACCATGCGCGTGGCATTGATCGGTTGCGGGGAGATCGGGTGGTTGCGGGCGGCAGCGCTGGCGGAAACGCCGGACTTTCGCCTGACGGTGGCCAGCGACATTGATGTCGCCCGCGGCGGCGCGCTGGCGCAGAAGTTTGCCGCGGCGTTCGAGAAGGACTGGCGCGCGGCCCTGCGCGACGACGTGGACCTCGTGCTGGTCGCCACGCCCCCGCCCCTGCACGCGGAGATGTGTACGGCGGCGCTGCAAAAAGGAAAGCACGTGCTGTGCGAAAAACCGCTGGCGCGCAATCCGCAGGAGTGCCGGCAAATCGTGGACGCGGCGAAGCAGGCGGCCAAGCACCTGGCCACCGGCTTCAACTACCGCTTCTACCCGGCCATCCAGAAGGCGCGGGAGATTTTCGATTCCGGGCGCATCGGTGTGCTCGACCACATCCGCAGCTACGCGGGGCATCCCGGCGGGAGCGAGTTCACGCACCCCTGGGTGCACGACCTGGGCGTGATGGGCGGCGGCGCGCTGGTGGATAACGGCATCCACATCCTGGACCTGACGCGCTACTTCCTGGGCGAAGTGGCGGAGGTGAAGGGCTTTCGCACGCACCACGTGTGGAACTTCGCGGGCTGCGAAGACAACGCCTTCGCGTTGCTGCGCAACCCCGATGGCTGCATCGCGCAGTTGCAGGCCAGTTGGAGCGAATGGCGCGGCTACCGCTTCTGGATCGAGGTCTACGGCACGCGCGGGATGGTGCGCGCCTCTTACCCGCCGATGCTGGCCCAGGCCACCTACGTGGACGAAAAAGGGCTGCACCCGCGCACGGAACGCTTTCTGTTTCCGGTGTTGCAGGTGAAGGAAAAGCTGCGCAGCTACCGCTGGACGGCGGTGCAGAGTTTTGTCGCGGAGTTCCGCGCCTTGGCGCGCGCCGCGCAGGGTGAGAAGACGCCCGCCGCCACCGGTTACGACGGCATGCGCGCCGTGGAAATCGCACACGCTGTGTACGCTGGCTCGGAGAGTGGGAAGAGCGTTCTCTTCTAGTCAGCGCTTCAGCGCGGCCACGCCGCCGGGGGCGAGGCGCTGACCCACGGCGTGCAGCAGCGGGCCGAACAGGCGCAGCAGCTCGCGAAGGATGGGCAGTTGCCGCGCCGCGTCGTAGAGCGCAATGGCCGCGCGCACCGGCGCGGGAAAGTGCGCGCGCTGCTCCGCGGAAATCGGCGGCAGATATACTTTGATGCCGAGGAAGCCCGCCTCGCTCAGAAGGCGGGAGAGCTGGCCGGCGCTGAGCAGCCGGCGAATGGGCGGGATGCCGCCTTGCCGGCGCACAATCGCCGCGGTCCACGATTCGGGGAGCAGGCTGCCGGCCCAGATGCCGGTCTGCGGATCGGGGCCGATGCTGAAGCGGTTGGGCGTGGCGATGAACAGCCGCGCGCCGGGCTTCATCGCGCGCAGCATCTCGTCCAGCGCCTGGTGCTGGTCGGTGAAATGCTCCAGCGCGGAATCGGCCACGGCGTAATCGAAGGTGCTCGGGCGGAAGGGCAGAGCCTCCGCGCAGGCGCACAGGAGCGGAATGTCAAGACCCGCCTGCTGGAGTCGCTTCTTGCCCACCAGCAGCCAGCGCAGGGCGATGTCCACCCCTACGCGCGGAACGTAGCGCTCCGCGGCCACCAGCAGCGGCGCGGTGCCGCAGCCCACTTCCAGCAACGCGCTTTCGGCTACGTTCATGCGCATGCCGGTGCCGGAGGCCATCTCCCAGGCATCCAGCCAGCCGCGCGCGCGGGCCACGCCGGCCAGCAGGCTGCGCTTGTACAGCGCGGCGTGCTGCGGCGGCACCACCGAGGTGTTCGCGTAGTAGAAATCAATGAAGCCTTCCAAGTCATAGTCGTCGAAGCGCTGGACGAGCTTGTCCACTTTGGCGCGCTCCGCTTCGAAGCCGATGTAGGGGTCGGGCGCCACGCGCAGGTCGGGGATGCCCAGCACCATGGGAAAGCGGCGCTGGCAGCCGCGGCAGACGAGTACGTTCTCCGCGGGACGCTCCAGCTCGTCGCGGCAGCGCGGGCAGCAGATTTCGATGCCTTCAAAAAGCATGGCGGGCGACGCTCTCGGGCCGGGCGATTCTGAGCCGTGTGAACGTTGGAACGTGAAAACGTCCGAACGTCGGAGGATTACCGCACTCGGTCTTTGTGGACTTTGCCGTCGCGACGTTCACACCTTTTGACCTTCTCACGTTCAAACGGATCTTCCCACAACCTGCCGCCTGTGACCCATTCACTGTTTCACTTCGCGCGCCGGGTGAGATAGCCGACGAATTCGCCCCAGGCCCAAACGAAGGCGAACAACGTGATGTAGGGCAGCGCGGCGAGCGCAGGGCCGATGTGGCGGCGCTTGCCCAGCACAGTGGCCAGCACGCGGCCCACCAGGACGAACGGCAGCAGCGGGCAGGCCGCCAGCATCACCAGGCGTTTGCCCGTAGAAACATTCTGCACGCGCAGGCTGCCGTAGAGACGCCCGAACGCGTAGCGCTCCTCCAGCGCCGGCCCCAGCACCAGCGTGCGCTGCTGGTAAGTGAGCAGCGCGGGCGAAAGCCACAGCGTGCCGCCGCGGGTGGCCAGCGCGGTGTGCACGTCGGGCTCGTGAAAGGCCTCGGCCCAAACGTCGGCGATGGCTTGCAGAACCTCGCGCTTGTAAGTCACGTTACAGTCGGTGAGCGCGTGCGTGGGACCTTCCGCCAGCGGCGGCATGTACGTACCGAGTTCGCGCAGATAGACGGCCCAGTTCAGCGCCGAATCGGGCTGCTGCTTATCCACCGGGCCGCCGATGGCGGCGTGCGTGAAGTTGTGCGCCGCAACGACGTTGGCGCACCAGCGCGGCGGCGGGATGCACTGATCCTCGGTGATGGCCACAATGCGGCCGCGCGCGGCCTTCACGCCGGCGCTGCGCAGTTCCGCGTAGCTGCGCTCGCCGGGCACGCGCACGAACTTCACTTCAGGAAATTGCGCGCGCAGCGCGGCCACCTCTGCGTGGCGATCATCGTGGGGCACGATCACTTCCATGGGCGGCGCATTTTCCTGCTGCCGCAGCGTGCGCAGACAGCGCTCCAGATGCGCGCCGCCGCCCAGGATGACGACGATGACCGACAGTGCGGGCTCGGGAGGACCAAAAGACATGGGGCACTATTGTACCGCCGGCTTCCAGCCGGCGTCTGGGCGGCGGTGACCGGCCGGGACTAGCAAAATCATGGCGCGCCGGGTGGGCGTGGCTGGGCGAGTTGCTGCGCGCGGTCCTTGCGCACGAAGATCATCGTCTTTGGGTTGACCGCAAAGAGCGGATGCTCAAAGAGACTGCGGGTCTGAAAGCTCGCGCCCAGGACGTATCCCATCGAGCCGTCCTTCAGCCCCTCGAATACCCACTTGGGGCAGAGGTTGTGAGTCACCAGGTCACCGTCGCCCATCAGCAGCACGAAGTCGCCGGCAAGCGAGCCGGAGCCGGGTTGGAAGGCTACGTCGGCACGCTGCACTTCGACTCCGCGGGGGATGCGCGGAAGGGTGGGTACGCGGAAAGCCCACGGCTTGCCCGCCTCAGGGACGCCGGAGATGCCGAAGACCTCGATGCGGTCGCCGGGCCGGCTGTTTAGCGCGAGCCAGTCGGCGGCGGCGTGGCGCGGGTCGTTGCGCATGACGTAGGTGAGGTCTGCTCCAAGCACGAGTTGCCAGCCCCAGGCCACGACAAGCAGAACGGCAGTGGCCACGCGCAGCAAGGCGTGCGAGGAACGCCAGCCCGGCGCCAACGCCCGCCCGGCAAAACACGCCAGCACCACCATGCTGCTCATCAGAAACCTGGGCGTCACGTGGCGGATGGGCAGCAGAACGACCAGCGCGAACCCGGCCATGGGCAGCAGTAGAAGCAGCTTGCGCGGCTCGCTCCGCAACACAAACAGGATGCCTACCAGCGCCGCAGCCAGCACAATCCAGTTCAGCCCCTCAGCCAGCAGGGTCATGGTTTCCCAGCCCAGGCCCAGATAACCATCCAGCGTCGGCGAGTAGCGATAAAAGCGCGCGGATCCCCGGGTGATAAAGCTCACGTGGTCGGCGAACTTCGCCGGGCGATACAGCACGCCGCAGGTCAGCAGGTACACGGCCGCCGCGGTGAAGAGGCCGGCTAGGGGCGCTTTCCAGCGGCTCCACAGATCGTTTTTCCCCTCGCGGCGCAGCGCGGCGAGATGTGCGTACATGATCCCCAGCGGCAGCAGCAGCAGCACTCCCGCGTTCTGGTCCTTGGTGGCCACCGCCAGGCCGGCCAGCCCGCCCAGGGCCAGCGCGCGTCGCAGGGAGAGTCCCGCTTCCAGCACGCCTACAAAGAGGAAGATCACGGCCAGGGCCCAGAACGTCGCGGGGGTGTCCACGTTGCTGGTGTGCCCGTAGTAGAACATGGGGTACATCAGCGCCACGCTCACGCCGGCAATGAGGCCCGCGGTGCGATCCCACAGCCGCCGGCTGATGAGGAAGGCCAACACCCCTGTGCCCGCGGCCATGGCCACGCTGACGCCGCGGCTGATCAGCAACAGCGTGCGCAGCGCGCGCACCGGATCGCTGAGTCCGAACGGATAGCCAGGCCCCGGCGAAGTGAGTCCGCCCGTGAGCCACAGAAAAAGGAGATACGGCGCGGAGAAAAACCCCAGCAGGAGGTAGTGGAACATGGGGTATTGCGGATTGCCCTCGCGGTTGCGCACGTAGTCGCTGAGCTCCACCAGCGCGGATACGCCGCCCAGTTCATCGCCCACCCAACTGCGCGTGCGCTGCGGGTGTTCGCCCGTGGGCAAGCCCCAGCCAATAGCCGGCAGGCGAAGCGCGATGGCCAGCAACAACAGGAACGCGATGCAATACAGTTCGCGGCGGCGCTCCGGCCGCTCCGCGGACAGCCACCCGGATGTGCCCGGGGATGTTTCGCTTCGCTCAGACCTCATTGCTGCTCTCCCGCCGAACGAATGGGCGACGAACGGCAGAGGAGTATACACTGCGGGACTCGCTTGCCAAGTCCGCCGCAAGCGCGCCTTGCTGAAAGAGTGGCCTCGCGCCGGTGCCCGCCACGCGGCGGGCGCAGGTGCGATTCGCTTTTGCGGACCGGCTTCAGGCGGTCTTACTGGCCGCTGAGGATGACCGGCAGGCCGGTCTTTCCGGAGCCGATGATGACCACCTTGGCGTTGTTGCTGGTGGCCAGCTTCTCGGTAGCCTCGATGCCCTTCCATTCCAGCAGTTGCTGGGAAATCCCCTGCGCGACGATGCGCTGGAAATCAGCGATGCCCTGGGCCTCGATGCGCTTGCGCTCAGCCTCCTGCTTTTCCTTCTGCAGGATGAAGCTCATGCGCAGGGAGTCCTGCTCGGCCTGCTGCTTCTGCTCGATGGAGGCCTTCAGCATGGCCGGCAACTGGATGTCGCGCAGCAGCACGGCTTCCACCACGATGCCACGGCCGCTCAAATCCTTGGCGAGCATGTCCTGGATTTTCTGCTGCACTTCCTCGCGCCCGCCGGTGTACAGCGCGTTGGCGGAATGCGCGGCGGTGACCGCGCGGATCGCCGAACGCAGGTGCGGCTCTACGAAGATTTCGATGTAATTCGGGCCGATGCTCTGATAGACCTCCGCGGCGCGCTCGCGGCTGAGATGGAATTGCAGCGAGGTGTCCAGCGTAATGATCAGGCCTTCGTTGGAGGGCACGCTGGCGGCCTCCTTCAGGGTCTGCGTGCGCACGCTCAGCTTGCTGGCCACGGCCAGCGGATTGAGCAGGTGGATGCCTTCGCCCAGCACCTGCCCGGTGACCCGCCCGAACAGGGTGACCACGGCCACGTGCCCGGCCTCGACCGACACCACGGCCATGAACAGCAGGATCACCACCAACAGCACGGCCAGGATCGCGCCCAGCTTGCGCAGCGCGCCCCCGCCGTAGTGCCCGAACTGCGTGACGTCCAGCACGCGCTCGGGCTCGTCTTCAGAACCTTTGCGGAACGGTGTCATGGTTGCCTCTCAAAGTGGAGTGGCGCGGGGGAAGATCCGCGCTGGAGACATTGTAGGCGCGAACGGCGGCCGCGGATGGGCTGCAACCTGGCCCCTACTAATTGTGTACAGGGGGGCTTGACACACTAGCGCGTTTGGCCCACAATCCGCCCATCTTTTCGCCTCGCGCATTTCCTAGCGCGAAAAGAACTGGGGGGAGAATGCATTACCTGCCGGGCTGGACCGTGCAGTGTATCAATCCGGACTGCGAAGCGCGGGGGCACTGGCTGCGCGCCACCGACCAGCACCTGTCCCTTTGCCAGACCTGCGGGGCGCCGCTGCGCAACGTGCCCCCGCCGCTGGCCCCGTCCCGCCTCGCGGGACGCCTGCGCCCGCGCTCGCTGGGCGCCTACCGCCCACGCCTGCGACCCAGATAGAGGGCAGGCGGCCGGAAGCGCGTAGCAGCAAGACGCGGCGGGGTGCCCGAGACAGTTCGAAAGCAAGAAGGCCTGGCCCTCACGAACAAGTCACCCATCCCAGGTCCAGAAAGGCGACGGCCTCCGGTGAACCCGGAGGCCGGCGCCTTTTCGTGTTGTGATGCAGCGTTCTAGAACTCGAAGCGCGCGCCGATCTGCATGACGCGCGGCGAGCCCTGGATGCTGACGAAGTTGGACCAGTTGGACGGCGCAGTGAGCCCGTTCAGAACCGGCCCATCCCCCAGTCCGTAACCGGTGCGGCTGCCGTCGATGTCTCCAAAGCGCTGCGTGTTGGTGACGTTGAAGACTTCCCAGCGCAGTTGGAGTTTGTGCTTCTCATTCCACGGCATGCTGAAGGACTTGGACAGGCCCAAGTCCGCCGCCACGTAGCCAGGCAGCCGGAAGACGTTTCGCATCCCCGTCTCGCCCGGGTAAGCGTTCCGGAAGCTCTCGTAGGCGGCCTGGGTGTTGCAGCCGAAGAGCTTGGGTGCGACGGTGGCGGTGCCCCTGGTGGGGCAGGGTTTGACCTTGGTGATCTGCGTGGTATTGCTCTGCACGTTCCAGTTGGTGGCCCAGCGCACGTCGTCGTACGGAGCCCCGATGGGCAGGCCGGTGTTCCAGCGGAAGATGCCGGAAAGTTGCCAGCCGCCGATCACGGCGTCCACGCCGCGGTTCACGCCGGAGCCGAAGCGCTTGTTGCGCCCGAAGGGCAACTGGTACACGGCGTTGAGGTTGATTACGTGACGCAGGTCGAAGTCGGAGCTGGCGTAGTTGTCGTGCTGCCGGATGGGGTTCAGGATCATGCCCGCGCCGAAGGCGCCGGCGGTCTGCAGGCCGGAGGCGTCGTCCAGCGAGTGCGAGAAGGTGTAGTTCAAATCCCACTGGAGATCGCGCAGCCGCTGCCGCACGGACAACGTCAGGCCGTGGAAGTTGGAGTTGCCGATGGTGCCCCAGCTATCCAGCGCGCCGTACTGGGGATTGAAGAAGTAGGGGGTTCCGGTGGCGGCCTCGATTTCATCTTGCACGTCGGTCCAGTCGTTGCCCCAGAAGCCGAAGGCCTGCTCGTAAATCGCCTGGGTGGCCGTGTAGGCTCCAATTCCAGTGGTCGGCATGCTGTAGCCGCAGCAGTTGTTCAGCAGCGTGGCCATGTTGGCCGGAAAGAGGTTCTGGAAGTACGGAATCGGCGCGATGGATGTGGTGGGCGTGCCGAGCTGCCGTTGCACTTCCAGCAGCGTGGCCGCGGTGTACCAATCCATCTTGGAAGCCGGGTCCACTAGATTGTTCAAGGCCATGACGTCGCGCGTGGCCAGCAGCTTGCGCCCCAGGCGCCCGATGTAGGCGGCCTGCACCAGGAAGCCCTTGGGAAACTCGCGCTCGAAGGTGAAGTTCCATAGGTAGTTGAGCGGCGCGGTCAGCTCGGTGTCCAGGCCACCTTCGATGCGCCGGCGCTGGTCGGCGGGCTGTTGCCGCGGGAAGCTGATGGGGCCCGGGACCACGATGCCCGGCAGCGGCCGCACCTGCTGGTTGTAACCGGTGAATAGCGGCGCGGGGCGGGTGGTCACGTTGTAGGTGTTGGCAGAGATGGTCGTGTTCGACGTAAAGCCGAGCGTGTTGTTCAGGTCGAACAGCACCGCCAGCGCCTGCCCGTAGTAGTCGTTGGTCATGGCGAACCCGGCGCGCAGCACGGACTTGCCGCCCTCGCCGAAGATCGCCCGCAGAAAACTGTTTTCGTAGCGCGGCGACCACGCCACGGACACGCGCGGCTGGAAGTTGTTCTTGTCCCAGTTGTACAGCGGGCCTTTGCCCGTCCCCCCGGCCTTGTCGAGGGAGAGCAGCGCGGTGTAAGGCGTGCCGGCCGCCGCGCCCTTGATTCTCCGCCGCAGGTACTCCGCGCCGGAGATGTCCGTGACCACGCCGAAGCCGCCCTTTTCATAAACGGGGCGGCTGAGCCCGTAGCGCAGACCCACGTTCAGGGTGAGGTTGGGTCGGATTTTCCAGGAATCCTGCACGTAGAAGTCGTACTCCTCGGTGGCGAAGGTGCGCTCCGTGGGAGTCCCTGAAGCAAGCAGGGTGCCGCTGGCCCCGAAGGTGAACCGCGCGCTGTACTGCGAGTAGCGCCCGATCAGCGCGGTGGCCCCGTTCTGCGTGGCCGACTTGTTGACCAGCTTGTTCAGCCCGAAGTTCGCGGTGAGGAAGGCCAGGATGGGATCGGAGATCACGTTGCCGCCCGCCTGGTAGAACGACGGGTTGGTGATCGCGGAGTCGTAGGCATTGGCAAAGTTGGTGCGGCTGTTGCGCGTCACGCGGATGTTGGTGCCGAACTGCACGGTGTGGCTGCCGTGGATCCAGGAAATGTCGTCCACGATGTTGTGCACCGGCGTGGTGCGCGCCAGGGTGCGCGCGAAAGAGCGCGGAGAGAAAACGAAGCGGAAGGAGATCGCGTTGTCCGCGCTGTCGCCCTGCTGGCTGAAGGCCTGGCGGGTGAACCCGTAGCGGAAGTTGTTTACCCAGTTCCGCGCCATCGTCCAGTTGTGGCTGGCCACCAGGCCCCAGGGATGCTCCCAGCGGCTGGGCCGCGGAGTGTCGGGGAACTGCGGCGCCTGGCCCGCCAGATCGTAGATGGTGTTCATGCGCACGAAGGCAGTCATCTTGCTGTTGATGTTCCAGTCGATCTTGGCCACGTTGGAGTTGTTGTCCACGGGAGTCGTGGCGTTGAAGCGGTAGCCGCCGGTGTTGAGGCCGTCGCCCTGCGTCGTATCGTTGGCCACATAGGCGGTGGCCGCCGCCTGCAGGGCGGTGATGGCCGTGGGGTTGGTACCCACCACGTTGAAGATAGTGTTGAGCTGCGCTGTGGTCAGGGTCACGTTCTGCGTGGGCCCGCAGGTGGTGGGCGTGGGACAGTTCTGTGCCGGCACGACCATCTGCCCCTGGCCCAGGATGGCCAGGGGAACGATGCGCACCACGCTGGTCGCGCTGGCGTCCCGCCGCCCTTCAAAGCTGTAGAAGAAGAACAGCCTGTCCTTCATGATGGGCCCGCCCACCGTGCCGCCGTAGGTATTGCGGATCAGCTTGGGCCTCGGTACACGGGGAACGGCGCGGTTGTTGAAGAAGTTGTTGGCCGTGAAGATGGTGTTGCGATGGTATTCGAAGAGCGAGCCATGGAAGTTGTTGCTGCCGCTCTTGGTGACCAGGTTGACCTGCGCGGCCGAGGAGCGCCCCTGGTTGGCATTGGCGCCCACCGTGGTCACGCGGAACTCCTCGATGGCCTCGGAGTTCAGTCGCAGCACTGGGCTGCCCAGGTCGTTGGTCTGCGCTTCGTTGATGTCCACGCCGTCCAGCGTGATGTTGGACTGGTCGCTGCGTGCTCCGGCTACGTAACCTTCCGGCGTGACCCCGGGCTGGAGGGTGAGCAGCGACTGCACGTTGCGCGCCTCCATGGGCAGCTGCACGATTTGCGAGTTGACGAAGTTGTTGCCCAAGGTGGCGTCCTGCGTGTTGACCATCACCTCGGTGGGAGTGGACTCCACCTGGATGACGGCCGTCACCGCCCCGACCTGCAACTGCGTGCTGGCGTCCACCGCGGTGCCGACAATGGCGTGCAAACCGCTCAGCAGCTTTTTGCTGAAGCCGGCGGCCTCCACCTCCACGTTGTAGTCGCCCGCAGGAATCAGGTCAAAGCTGAAGGTGCCCGTGTCGGTGGTTTTCTGGGTGCGGGTGAAACCCGTATCGATGTTCTTGATCGTCACCGTCGCCTCCGGCACGACCTTGCCCTGCGGGTCGGTCACCACCCCGCGGATGGTGGACGTACCCGCCTGCGCCCAGGCCGTGCCGGCGCCGAGCAAGAGCGCAAGCGCTAGCAAGAGCAAACACACACCTAATCTGCGCGTGAGAAAACTCACTACCCACCTCCTCAAGATCACCTTTCCCCACCCCTTCGGTTCAAGGCTCTTTTCGATTGAAATCTCCAAAGCTGTTTTCCCTTACGAACGCGGAAAGTTGGCCCCGGTATGCGCTCCGCATGGGGAGCACCGGAGTTCCTCGCTTCGTTTGGGAAAACCCCGTTCCACCACCGTAATGGAAGCTAATTAGCGCCGGCAGAGGCGGAAGTCAAGGGGAATCTAGAGCGGCGCGCAACGCAAAGCCGGGAGGTTAGCAAGTGGGCAGGTTAAAAGTCGGGAAAGACGAAAAAGACAGTACCGGCTGGTCAGTAGCGGCACGTGTTCTCCGGCGCGGGGGACGTCCCTCAAAAAAGAAGCGGCGTCTCGCTTTCCACGGAGGGCGCTGCGCGGTCTGAAAAAAGGTGAGCGGCCGGTGGGGGGGCCGGCCGCTCGGGGGCATTGGGGTGGTGGTCTGACTACTCGGAGATTCAGCGCGAATCCGGCCGGCCCGTCAGGCTGAACAACAGGGCGGCCATGCACAGAAAGATACCGATCGCTACGATCATCAGCTTCGCCAATGTCGCGCTGAGCTCCATCTGCTGGCGGAGTGTGGCGCCGCGCCGCGCTGCCGTCCATAGCCAGGGAGTACCACGCTTTTCGGTACAAAAGTACCGGCGAAGGGCAGGGGCTCTCAGGTTGCCAAGAACGTCCTTGGCCATCTAGGTCGCGGCTTCCGCCGCGACATCCGCCGCTTCTTCTCAAGCTGGTTCCCGCGGCTTCAGCCGCTGAGGCCGGTGGTCTGCTCGCGCGGGTGGCCGTAGGCACGCATTACCGCTTCTCCTCCCACCACCACAGCGCCGGCAGGGTCTTCTGCACCGGCCACACCTGGTTGAGCGTGTCGCCCTCGAAAAGTTCCCCGTCCTTCATCACCCAGCGGATGGTGTTCGTGTTGCGGATGTCCGCCAACGGGTCCTTGTTCAGCACGATCAGGTCGGCCAGCTTGCCGGGCTCGATGGAGCCCAGGTCCTGCGCGAAGCCGATGGCTTCCGCGCCGCGCAGGGTGGCCGCGCGGAGCACTTCCATGTTGGAAAGCCCGCCGCTCTGGAGCGCCCACATCTCCCAGTGACACTGGATGCCCTGCAACTGTCCATGCCCGCCGATCTGTAGCAACCCGCCCGCGCGCACGATCTGCGCGGCCGCCTCGGCCAGCTTCGGAAACACGTGCTCCTCCTTGCGGAACCACGGCCGCCGCTTGGCTTTTTCGTCCAGCTCGTTGTGGGCGATGAAGCGGCGCAGCTTGGCGTCCTCATGCACTTCGGTGGTTTCGTAGAAATAGTTCTCCGCCCAGGGCCCGCCGTAGGCCACCAGCAGCGTGGGCGTGTAGTGGATCTTGGTGCGCGCGAACAGCTCGGCCACATCCTTGTACAGCGGCACGATGGGCAGGCTGTGTTCGTTGCCGTTGAAGCCATCCAGGGCGTGCGTGATGTTGAGCTTCAGGTCCAGCCCGCCCTCGGTGGTGGGCGCGATCTGCTGCTCCTTGCAGGCCTCCACCATCCACTGCCGCTGCTTGCGGTTCCCCACCATGTACGACTTCAGCGTATTGGTGCGGTAATACTTCTTGTACTTGGAGACCACGTTCTTGGCCTCCTCGCCGGACTGGAAATCGGTGCTGGAAAAAACGCCCGGGCCGGTGGAGAACACGCGCGGCCCGAGCATTTCGCCCATCTCCACCAGGTCCTGGTAGGCAAGCTGGTCGTTGGTGGCCGTCTGCGGGTCGCGCCCGGTGGTTACTCCGTAGGCCAGGTTGGCCAGGTAACTCCAGTTGGGCAATTCCAGCACGCTCGAGCGCAACTCCCAGTGCGCATGCACGTC
>Ga0209172_10004004_pt1 | contig 20996 bp, 14 predicted proteins | sample LarsenN4metaG_FD_184113 | JGI IMG/M metagenome (GOLD analysis project Ga0209172, IMG submission 184113) | Hot spring sediment bacterial and archeal communities from British Columbia, Canada, to study Microbial Dark Matter (Phase II) - Larsen... ... | reverse complement strand
GGCCAGGCATGATTGACCTTTATTGACCTCGAAATATCTGGTGTATACACTTGGTATCATACACTATCTATCCCCACACGTATTTATGAAATGGGGTACTTAGCCTACTACTATTCACTCCAGTGAAAACCGCTATAAGAAAAATATGGCGGCAAGTTCGGGCACCGCAGCGCTTGACGCGACTGAAGTCGATGGTATTAAGGAGCATCTGAGTAGCGGAAAAGTTCAAATAAGGGATTATCAATGACAATACCAACCTTTCCATAATGGAATGAAAAAAATATGCTCTGTGAAGAAACTCCGTTGCGGAAAGATTGATTAAGTGATCTTTGATTTGAGCAGAAGCAATTGGCTTTAGCCGCATGGAGATTCAGCTTTGACCTAACATAGGTCCTCGCGGAGGCAATCCAATGGTATCCTAGCTATATTCAGCGCACACCAAAATACGGATCTGCCGGTGGATGTAGTAAGCTACAGAGGGAAGAGCGATTCACCGCCGCAGTCGCCACAGACACAGAGGTAACGCGGAGAGGCAAGCAGATTCTGCATCGCCTGCCTCCGCGTCTTTGCGCCTGCGGTGGTGAGTAACCCAGTATCCTGGTCTACTGCTTATATAGGTGCTTAGGATGAAACTGAGACTCCATGCGGTTAAAGCCGATGGTATCTTCTGATTGAGTGCTTGTTAGGTTGAAGCTGAGACTCCATGCGGCTAAAGCCGATGGTATCTGGGATGGTATAGTTGATGCTAGGTTGAAACTTTAATCTTATAGATCCTGTTAATCCTGTCTAAATTAGGAAATGTTATCGTTCTTTTCTTTCCTCTTGATTCTTTCCAGTAGTCACCCCAAACCAACGGATAAAAGCAGAGGGCTGGTTAAGGGCTAGTCTCAGGGGGACTAGCCGAGGAATTTGTCGTGTCGTTAGTATCCTGTTGAAACGAGAGTCGAGATTATCAATGAGACCATGAAAACGGCGGTGAAAAGAATCTTGCGCATACAACTATCTCCCTGACCACTGCTCTGCGGCAATCGGCAATCCTGTGTGTATGTGTTTAGCATGTTGGCGAAGCCTTTGGAGTGCGGCGACTCGTCGCCGCTTTCCATCGACCTGCGCCTTGCTCCATCGCCGATTATAGTCGCCGCCTACTAAAGCGCCGACAAGTCGCTGCCTACTAAAGCGCTGACAAGTCAGCGCACTTCTTTATTGACTTGCGCCTCGCTCCATCGCCGATTATAGTCGCCGCCTACTAAAGCGCCGACAAGTCGCTGCCTACTAAAGCGCTGACAAGTCAGCGCACTTCTTTATTGACTTGCGCCTCGCTCCATCGCCGATTATAGTCGCCGCCTACTAAAGCGCTGACAAGTCAGCGCACTCCAAATCAAATCTATGCTAAACACGTACTCCTGTGTATCTCCCCGGAAGGGCCCTGGCTGACCGCCGCAGAGGCTGAAGAGGCAGAGTTTAATTTCCTTCTCTGCGCAGTCTCCGCCGTCTTCGGCGACTGCGGCAGTGAGGCTCGTAGTCATATCAACTTGCAAGCCGCCATGGCTTTTTACTACTAATCGGGGGCACCATCAGAATTGGCAACGCTTGTGCCGCTTTCAGCTTCGGGCTTTAACCGGCTTAAACGCGGGGCATTAGGAAATAGCCGGGGGCAATGGCAGGAGCAAACTGTTTGGCGTGGCTGTCACCGGTTGTAACGGATTGGGCGAAATCTTCCTAGCGCCGCATTCACAGGACATTCTTAAGCGCATCGAATCCGATGGGGCCCTCGCGCAGCATCTTCATCGGTTTGACCGTCAGATCGAGCACAGTCGAGGCTGCCCCTCCGCTTGTCTGGCCCCCATCAAGCACAAGGTCGATTTGATCGCCTATCTGGTCGATCACTTCCTGCGCCGTCGCTGCGCTGGGCTGGCCTGAGAGATTGGCGCTGGTGGCAGTAATTACGCCGCCGCAAGCCCGCGTCAATTGCCTGGCCAGTTGGTAGCGGGGCAGCCTGATGCCTACCTTGCGCTCGCCTGCCAGCAAAATCTGCGGCAATGAATCGGCGGCTTCAAGCACCAGAGTGATGGGCCCCGGCCAGAAGGCATTGGTGATCTTATAAAACTCTTCCGGCAGATTGCGCGCCAGTCGGTCGATCTCTTCCAGGTCGCCGATCAAGAGCGGCAACGGCTTCTTCGGCTCGCGCCTCTTGATATAAAAGATTCGCTCAACAGCTTTCTCATTGAAAGGATCACAGCCTAAGCCATAAAATGTATCGGTCGGGAAAGCGATGACGCCGCCGCCAAGCACTATCAGGGCCGCTTCCCGGATCGCTTCCTCACAGCTATCTAGCTGGGGGTTGCAACTGACCAGTCGCGCTCCAGAACCTGTATTGTCAGGTGCGTTGTTCATTATGAGAAAACTATCACCGGAACTATTAGCGGTCAAGCAGATTACTGACTAATGATAACCGAGAAGATAACAAGCCTTCAGAATCCTCTGATTAAACGTTTCCGTGCCGCCCGCGATGGCCGCGAGCCGCATCTGATGTTCATCGAAGGCATCAGATTGACAGAAGAAGCGATCAACGCCGGGGTGCATATTGAGAGCATAATCTATAGTGACAGACTCTACGACAATCCGCGCGGCGCCGATCTGTTTGAGGCGTTCAAACAGTTACGCTGTCGCGGCGCTTATGTGACCGAGCCGGTGATAAATTCGGTGAGCAGCGTCGAGATGTCGCAGGGCGTGGCGGCAATTGCTTTCGAGCCACACTATGAACTCTCTGATGTCATCGATCAAGAAACGACTCTACTGGTCATTGCGCACCAGCTCCAGGATCCGGGGAATCTGGGCACAATTATCCGCGCGGCAGAAGCGGCAGGGGCCGATGGTGTGGTTGTCACGCGGGCCACGACCGATCCATTCAGGCCAAAGGCATTGCGCGCATCGATGGGCTCAGCATTCAGGCTGCCCATTGCCACACATGCGCCTGTCCGCGATGTTATAAAGAAATGCGCTGAATATAATATTCCGGTCATAGCCACGGATACTCGCGCCAGATATGTTTATACTGAACTGAATCTGGTCGCGCCGGTAGCTATTCTATTTGGCCAGGAGGGCAGTGGACTGGGAGAAGATGTTTCATTCTCAGCCGATCTTGTGGTAAAAATACCTATCGCCGAATCGGTTGAGTCACTCAATGTAGCGACTGCGGCAGCCATTATTCTTTTCGAGGCTGCGCGCCAGCGAGGTTTCAAGTTCAAGCCATCAGAACAGAAAGCTCGCGCTCGATGAGTTACTCGCTACAGCGGATTGCAGTCTAAAGCTGCAAATAGGTGAAAACTGTTACAGGGAGAGGAAACAAAGCCAGTTGCAATTGCGAATAGAATAGTAGAGATTTTCAGACTGATTTATAGAGAAGAGCTAAAGAATTTTTCATATCGCTTGTGCGACGTGAGAGAAATGATAAAAGCTCGCACGATGTACAGCAACCTGACAGGTTGCTGTACACTTTCAGAGGGGTCTTTCAGACGGCCTCAGGCGACGCCCAGAAATGACAAAACGGCTGGAGGGCGCGAGCATTCTTGCCTGCTTATGTTGAGTTGCACGGCAAACAAGCAGGCGAGGCGGGGCACCCTCTCTCGTCGCGGCGCTCTCGGGGCATTTTCTGAGGAGTCTTTCAGACGGCCTCAGGCGACGCGAGAGAAATGACGAAAATGGGCGCGATGTACAACAAGGCGGTCAGCCTTGTTGATAGTGCGCGACCTATCAGCAACTTAAGATGTACAACAACCTGTCAGGTTGTTGATAGTGCGCGACCTATCAGCAACCTAAGATGTACAACAACCTGTCAGGTTGTTGATAGTGCGCGACCTATCAGCAACCTAAGATGTACAACAAGGCGGTCAGCCTTGCTGATAGTGCGCGACCTATCAGCAACCTAACAGGTTGCTGTACATCTTCTGAGGAGTCATTGATGTCGTCAGCGACGACGCGAGAGAAATAATGAAAAGCCTGGGGGGCACTAGTTTCCTTGAGAGGCCCGCCTTGCCAGCCTAGTGCAAGGCTGAGCAGGCAGGCAGGGATGAGAGGCACTCCCGGAGTATTTTCTGAGGAGCAGAAAAAAAGAATGATAAAAGGCCGAAGAGCAAAGATCACAGGACTCGGGCGTTATGTGCCGCCTAAAGTCCTAACCAATGCCGATCTGGAAAAGATAGTCGATACTTCTCACGAATGGATAGTAGAACGCACTGGGATATTAGAAAGGCACGTTGTAGAAAAGGGCGTGCCAACTTCTGAGCTTGCCGCTCAAGCAGTGGCCGAGCTGCTCAGGCACAGGCAGATGGAGGCCGATGAGATAGAGCTGATCATAGTAGCAACAGTTACTCCTGACATGTTCTTCCCATCAACCGCCTGCATAGTCCAGAACAAGATAGGGGCCAAGCATGCCTGGGGCTTTGACCTATCGGGGGCCTGCTCCGGCTTTCTTTACGCGCTGACGACAGGCGCGCAGTTTATCTCTACCGGCGCGCACAAGAAAGTGGTCGTCATAGGGGCCGATGTGATGACCAGCATAATCAACTTTGAGGATCGCGCCACCTGCGTGCTCTTTGGCGACGGCGCAGGGGCAGTGCTGCTTGAGCCGAGCGATGATGATTCTGTCGGCATTCTCGATTTCGATCACGAGATAGATGGCTCAGGCGGCTGCTATTTGAATATGCCCGCAGGCGGGAGCCTGAACCCGGCAACGCACGAAACAGTAGAAAAGAAGATGCACTACGTGCATCAAGACGGCCAGCCGGTTTTCAAATACGCTGTGCGCAAGATGTATGAAAACAGCAAAGCGATTCTGGAAAAGAATCGCCTCTCGGCAAAAGATGTTGATCTATTCATCGCTCATCAAGCCAATTTGAGAATCATCGATGCTGCTGCTCAAAGGATGGGGCTTGAGGATGGCAAAGTGGTGAGGAATATTCACAAGTACGGCAACACGACTGCGGCAACTATCCCGCTGGCGATCGGCGATGCTATTGATGATGGGCGGCTCAAGCCGGGCAAGCTGGTGCTGTTTGCTTCCGTAGGCGCTGGCTTTACTGTAGGCACGGTGCTGGTCAGGTGGGCTTAGCTCGACCTCGCCTATTGTTGTTTTGTAACAATGCTTCAGTCTCTTAGAGGCGTAACTGTTCGGCGGAGGCAGTGCTTAGCTGCGGTAGGAGCCTGTTCGCCCTGCCTGTCGGCAGGCAGGCGACCTATTTATAGAATTGGGAAATAATACCGTTTAAGATAGAACTGTTTTGAGGGCTAAAGGCTTCGGGCGTGCAACGCCCTCAAAACCGCCCGAAGTTCTTGCTTATATGTCCTGTGATCTCTTCCTGCTTGCTTAACCCTCAAAACAGATTAAATTTGCGCCCGAAGTTCTTGCCCTCAAAACCGCCCGAAGTATTTGCGCCCGAACGGGAAAAGGTTTTTCCCGAAGAGCTACAGAAACTACAGCTTCAGCCTGAACGGAGCTGAGCGATTCCCGTTCTCAATAACTACAATCTCATTCTCTCCTGATCTGAGCTTCAACTCATCAGCACTGCCCTGAATTGCCAGCCTACCTTTGGCGGGATTAAACTTTGCGACTCTTGGCGGGGCTATCTGGATGCCATTGATCTCAACCTGAGATCGCTCTGAGAAACCGGCCCCTATAATCTGCAACCGGCTTGGATTCTTATCGGTTCTGAATCTGGCTCGGGCAATAATTGGAGCAGGAGCAATCTTCGCAATGAAGATATCTGAAGGACCGCTTAAATTACTCTGCAACGGATTTACTGTTGGGAAATTGGCTGAGCGGGTGACGCCTATCACATAAACATTATCCGCAGGATCAACAGCAACACTCCTGGCCTCATCGCCGATCATGCCGCCCAGGTAAGTAGAATAGACCGGCCAGTTGCCTTCAGCTCTTAATTTAACCACGACGGCGTTGATGCCAGAAGCAGTGCCAGCGTAAAGCGTGGCAGACGGTGATGTGGGAGCGACGGCCAGGGCAAAAACACTTCTGCCTGCGATACCGGCTTCAGTCCAATTCTCTCCTCCATCGGCGCTTTTGAAGAGGCCATCCTCGTTGCCAGCATAGATTGTAGATGGCGCTGTGGGATTTATGGCCAGGGTATCAAAAGCCCCCTTTCTAAGGGCCCTCCAACTGGCCCCGCCATCGGTGCTCTTGAAGATTCCAGAGTCGCTAGAAGTGAGAGCAGCAACAGCGTAGAGAGTAGATGGCGTTACAGGATCGATAACCAGAGAGACAACATCGCCGCCGCTAGAGAAAGTCAGCCCGGTGCTGCTCCAGTTAATTCCGCCATCAGTGCTCTTAAAGATGCCGCCACGGAAGGATGTGCCAGCATAGATCGTCGATGGATTTACCGGATCTATGGCCAGGACTTTAACCTGAAAGGGAGAAGGAAAACCACTGGGGGAGATGAATGTCATGCCATTGCTATGGACCTTCCAGCTCTCTCCAGCATCGGTGCTCCTGGAAACACCGCTATCGCCGCCTACATAAATTATCGTTGGATTCGCAGGATGAATAGCCAGAGAGTTTACTCGATCATAAGTAAAGCCAAGGAACCTCCAGCTAGCTCCTCTGTCTGTGCTTCTGAGCAGTGCACTACTACCGCCAGCATAGAGTACAGATGGATTTGCCGGATTGACAATCAAAGTATGCAAGTTGCTCTCTTGGCTGAGCATCGTCCAGTTTCTCCCACCATCAGTGGTCCTGAACAATCCGCCGGGACCATTGGCATAGAGCGTGGCTGGATCCGTTGGATCAACGGTCAGGATTCGAATATATCTCGCTGTTAGACCGTTATTGCTTACTGTCCAGCTACCCTCATCATCGGTGCTCTTGAACAGGGGGCCGCTGGCGCTTTTATCCTGCAGAGGGTTCTCTGTCGGAAAATTGGTTGAGCCGGTGCTGCCTGCCAGATAGGCGTTGCCCATCGAGTCAATAGCGATTCCAGAACAGGCGCTGCTACCATTTCCGCCGATGTATGTGGAGTATACCAGTGAATTGCCTTCAGCATTTAACTTTGTCACAAAGATATCTGCCCTGCTGCCAGTAGCCGTCTGATATGCATTGGGAGTTGTAGGGAAATTGAGTGAGGCGGTACCGCCTGCTACATAGGCGTTGCCAGAGGGGTCCACAGCTATCCCCCTCCCTTCATCAAAATCATGGCCCCCCAGATAGGTGGAATAGACCAACGCGCTGCCAGTCGGATTCAATTTGGCCACAAATGCATCGCCGGGGATAGAAGCAGACATTTCCCGGTTTCCATAAGAAGTTTGAAAGGCCCCTGGAGTTACCGGGAAATTCGCCGATTGAGTCTTTCCTGTCACATAGGCGCTGCCTGATGAATCTACGGCAATAGCAAAGCCCTCATCCCTACGCTCGCCGCCAATATAGGTTGAGTACACGAGCGCAGCGCCTGCTGGATTCAGTTTAGATATGAATAGATCATCGGCGCCGCCACTGCCTGTTTGAACGGCTCCCGAAGTTGTAGGAAAGTTAGCCGAGAGAGTAAAGCCCGTTATGTAAGCGTTGCCTGCTGAGTCCACGGCGATGCTATTGCCTGTGTCTTCATTGCCGCCGCCAAGATATGTGGAGTAAAGCAATGAATTACCTTGAGCATTCAACTTCGCTACAAAAGCATCTCGGTTGCCGCCTGCAAAGAAAGCTTGCAAAGCATCCGGCGTCGTGGGGAAATTGACCGAATCAGTGTGCCCCGTCAAGCAGGCATTGCCGAAAGCGTCTAAAGCTATACTCAACCTATCATCATATCCGCTGCCTCCCAGGTAGGTTGAATAAACGAGATTTGCGCCCGCAGTATCTATCCTGGCTACGAATATATCAGCGCCCAATTGACCTGGGATATTGCCGATTTCGGTTTGAAAAGCGCCCGCAGTTGTAGGAAAGTCGCCGGAAGAAGTTCTTCCAATTATGTAAGCATTTCCGTCCGGATCTACTGCTATATCCCGGCCAATCTCATCCCCGCTGCCCCCAAGGTAGGTCGAATAGATCAGCACCGGATCAATGATAAGCGGTCTGGCAATATCATAGGCCCCCACTTGAAACCCGATCTGCTGTTTGCCCTTGAACACATATCCACCGGAGACCCCCAATCTAATCCCATTCGCTTCCTGGTAGATCACCGGCTTGCGCTGCCGAACCTCCCCCTTTGCGGTGCGCAGCACCAGATCGCCTTGAGCGTCAATCTCCATCGCACTGACGTTCTCAAAACCGAGAGTAATGATATCGGGATCGAAACCAGGAGCTACAATAAAGTCATATTCCAACTGGCGCTGGTTTCCGTAGTAGACCAGATCCACGCCGGGATAGATGCCTTGATATTTCACCTTTCGATAGTTAGGCACACGGGTTCGCCACCTGGTCGGATCCTTGCCGATGAAGTAGTTGCTCTTACCGGGCAGTTCATCCAAGCCTGTTATCGAGGCAGCGTCGCCGGCGCCAATCAGCTTCATTCGCAACACTGAAGGTGCATCCTGATTGCCCAATGACAGCACTGCTTCGGTCGATGAAAGGAATAATCCATAGCCGGCGCCGCGCGAAAAGAACTTCACCTTAGAGTCAACCTGGCCTTGATTGGCCTCGAAGCTCAGAGGCAATCTGCCATACATCTCGCTTATCTGTGCTTGAGACGCTTGATCGGTTTTAAGCGACGGCAGCCGAGCAACCAGTGAAGAATGATTGTTAATTGCCGCAGAAGCGACAAGCGACGTTCTGAGAGAAGAGGAGCCGAGATTGTTGATGGTTAAGATGCCTGCCAGATTTGCCCAGATGAACGATGCTGTTATCCCAAACACTAAGATGGCGCGTAACATTTTGCCAGGTTGAGTTGCGATGGCGGGCAATTGGTCGATGCGCGCCTTTTGCCTGATTGAATTACAGCCTGTCGATCTTATAGCCTGCTCTGCTGAATTCATTAGAGGGCACATAATGCCTGGTCTCCTCAGAGAACAGAAGGCAGAAGGCAGGCGGGCAGGCTTCTTCCAACTGCGCTGTTCTCATTATTTCTCTCGCGTCGCACGAGCCGTCTGAAAGACTCCTCTAAAATAATGTCCGACAAACTTCAGTTTGTCGTGCGCTCACAAAGGGCGCTGAATGGTTGTAGTGGGATAGATTACACTACAAAACACTAACCCAGCGGTCAAACCCGGAAGATAAACAGGCAAGGGCCAAAATCGTTCCACAATCTGTCACGGAAAAACACATCTGCTCCATCAATAGATTCTCATCTTGATCATTCCGACCGACTACTAACCATCAATATAGCTGAATTTACGCGCTCTCGCGGGAGTGGTACTTACATTGCCTTTACTGCTCACGAATTAAAGCTTTAAGAAAGAAGATTGGTGGAGTATCTCATGGCTGATCTACCATTTGCCAAAAAATTGATTCAAGCCTGGCGAACAGGGAAAACGGACTCTGAGAGCAGTAGTGGCGCGATCACCAAAGATACTGATCATGAGCTGATGGGATCGGATGCAGAGTCCCATCAAGTGCTGCCGCAAGCGAACGTCTCTTCCCAGCCTCAAAGCATTCAAGAATCTTTTATTGCATCGCTTCAGAGTGGGCCAATCCGCGTCAATGAGCCGGGGAAGAAACCCGATATGCCAGAAAAGCCACTGACCAGAGCCGAGCGCAGGGGCCCCAGACGCTTCCTCTTTGTCAAGCTCAAGGTCAGAGGCACAGATTTGGCGGGAAAACGTTTTGAGGAGCAGACTCTCTCCGAAGTGGTCAGTATCAGCGGCGGCTGCATCTTTTGCTCGCACGATCTGAGCGTTGGCTCTATAATCGCAATTGCCAATCCCAACGAGAGCTTTATGGAATACGCTATCGTTAAGAACGTGCGCCCATCCGAAGGCGGTCGTAAGCGAGTTGGCTTTCAATTCACCGGTGTTGTAACCAACTGGGTATTGAGCTAAGAGCGTGTCCCCAAAGTAGCCATTGCAGACACAAAGAGCACCGTAGATAGTAAAGAAGAATTGGCAAAGAAGGCTGATTTTCCTCTATTACTCTGTGCCTTGTATGTTCTTACTCTGTGGCGATAATTTAGTCTTCTTACCCTTTGCCTTCTCCTTACTTGGTCCACTGATCAAACTTTGAGCCGGGAATAATAATCGATTCATTGCGCTCAGGGCCGGTAGAGATAAGCGAAATCTCGCACTCGACCAGCTCGCTCAATCGTTGAATATACTCTCTGGTGCGCTGCGGCAGATCCTCGTAGCCGGTGGCCCCTGATGTCTTCTCCTTCCATCCGGGCATGACCTCATAAACAGGCTCTACCTCATCGAGCAGTTGAGGCGAGTCGGGCATTTCACTGATAATCGCTCCGCCCAGCTTATATCCTGTGCATATCTTTATCTCATCAAGCTCGTCCAGCACATCCTGCTTGGTCAAGGCAATCGAGTCGATGCCATTGATCATCACCGAATAGCGCACGACAACGCTATCGAACCAGCCGCAGCGGCGAGGGCGACCGGTCGAAGCGCCGTATTCGCGCCCTTTCTCCCGAATGTGCAGACCGAGGCCGTCTTTTATCTCGGTTGGAAATGGCCCCGCTCCAACTCGCGTTGTATACGCTTTGGCAATTCCCAGCACCCCGGTTATCTTCGTGGGCGCCAGCCCGGTCCCCGTGGCTGCTCCGCCTGCGGTTGAGCTGGAAGAGGTCACATAAGGATATGTCCCGAAATCGACATCGAGCATAGTCCCCTGCGCGCCCTCGAAGAGGATGCTCTGGCCGCGCTTGACAGCGTTGTTGAGAAAGGCTGCCGAATCGGCAATGAACGGGCGGAGCTGCTGAGCGCAATCTTGCACCAGATCAAGCGCCTCTGCCGCATTCAGCTCAGGGGCCCCATAAGCGTTCAGGATTCGATTGGCGTCGGCTACATTGCGCGCAAGCTTTTCGCTGAGCGAAGCCGGGTCCAGCAGCTCGCCCGCCCGGATGCCTCGCCTGCCCGCTTTGTCTTCATAGGCAGGCCCGATGCCGCGCATAGTCGTCCCTACTCTCTCTCTTCCTCGCAGCTCTTCGTTAACGCGCTCAATTGCCAGATGGTAAGGGAGCACAAGGTGAGCCCGATTGCTGATGAGCAATCGCTGGCGCGAGACTTCAACTCCAAGGCCGCGCAGCTCGGCCATCTCTTTGACCAGCGCCTGGGGGTCTATAACTACGCCATTTCCTATGACACAAAACTTGCCTTCGCGGATAATGCCTGAAGGAATAAGATGGAGGACATACTTCTGTTTGCCGACTATCACCGTGTGGCCGGCGTTATGCCCCCCCTGATAACGCGCTACGATGTCAAAATGCTCGGTGAGAAGATCAACTATCTTGCCCTTGCCTTCGTCTCCCCATTGCGCCCCGATGATGACTACATTCTTCATTTAAATATTAAAGGTATTTATCAATAACGCGCGAGATTACTTCTTTTGATGTTGCCCCAACGATGCGCTCCTGCTCGGCGCCATTCTTGAAGACTATCAGCGTTGGAATTCCTTTAATGCCAAAGCGAGATGATGTCATGCCGTTGTCATCGACATTAAGTTTTACTACCTTGGCTTTGCCTGCATACTGCTCTGAGATGGCATCGACGGTCGGAGCCAGCATCCGGCAAGGAGCGCACCAGGCAGCCCAAAAATCGACCAGTACAGGCACCTCTGATTTTAATACCTCAGATTCAAAATTCGAGTCATTAACATCTAGAACGTTGCTCATCCTGTCCCTCCGTAAAAATCATTAATGGAGGCCGACCGTCCCCGACCGGCCTCCAGATCGTTAATCGAGTAATTATTTAATCACCTATCTGCCCAGGCAATCAATATGTTTTTCAGTCAGCAGCTATCGCCCGCCGGGCCATCTGGCGATAGAGCTGCACATACTGGCGCGCCGATGCTGACCAGGAAAAATCCTCTCTCATTCCATTCAGCATCAGCGCTCGCCATAGATCGGGCTCCGCTTTATAAAGCAGCAGCGCCTCGTATACCTTCTCCAACAACTTCTCAGCGGAGTACTGATAAAACTTGAAGCCATTCCCCTGGCGAGTCAAGCGGTCGAAGTTTTGAATGGTATCATCGAGCCCGCCTGTGCCTCGCACAATAGGGACGGTGCCGTATTTGAGGCTGTAGATCTGATTGAGCCCGCAGGGCTCGAACCGGGAAGGCATTAGAAACATATCGGCGCCCGCTTCTATCTTATGCGCCAGCTCGTTATTGAACCCGATGTACACGCCTACATAGTTTGAATAGCGATCCTTCAACGCCTGGAAAAATGATTCGTACTTCTTATCGCCTGAGCCAAGCAGCACAAAGTAAATGCCTGCTTCCATCATTCGTCCGGCAATCTCCATTATCAGATCGAAGCCCTTTTGATCGGTCAACCGCGAGATGCTGCCCACAATAGGACGACCGGCCTCCTCCGGCAATCCAAAATATCGCAGCAGATCTGCTTTGCAAGCGCGCTTGCCTTCCAAATTCTCCGGCCCATACCGGGCAGCGATGAACCTATCTGTCTGCGGGCTCCACTCATCGTAATCTACGCCATTGAGTATCCCAACCAGACAATCACTGCGGGAGCGCAGCAAGCCTTCGAGTTTGAAGCCATATTCTTCTGTCTGAATCTCCTGGGCGTAGCGTTTGCTGACGGTCGAGATCATGTCAGAGAAGACAATGCCGGCTTTGAGCATGCTGGCCTTGCCATAGAACTCTATTCCACCCTCAGTGGCATAGACATCGTAGCTCAAACCCAGGCGCGGCAGCCAGCCAGCATCGAAGAAGCCGTGAAAAGCCAGGTTGTGAATGGTGAAAAGAGTAGACGTATCGGCAAAGAATGGCTCCCTCTGGTAGATCCGTTTCAGATACAGGGGAATGAACCCGGTCATCCAATCATTGCAATGAACAATGCTGGGGCATTCGCCGAGCCGTTTCGCCAGTTCCAGCGCAGCGCGCCCGAATAAGGCGAATCGCAGCGCATCATCAGGCTCATCATACAGCTTATCGCGATGGAAATATTCAGGGGCATCGATGAAGTAAACAGGGGCGATGGCGCTGTCATCGACGAAAACCCTCGCCTGTTTTACTGTGTAATCCACAGGCACATGTAAGTCAGAGAAGAGTAATCGACCGGCTTGAATTTGGCGATAGCGCGGCATAACCACGCTGACCTTATGGCCAAAGTTTGCCAGCTCTTTCGGCAAAGCCCCGGCAACATCAGCCAGTCCCCCCGTCTTGGCATACGGGACAACTTCAGATGCGACAAATATGATATTAAATCTATCCATAACAACCTACAACGATATAGTTAACAAGGGGCAAAAGATACTATGTTACGGCTATGCGGTTGTCAAGTTTTTCCAGCTTTCAGCAGCCATGATGATGAAAGCTTGCATGGTTTGGCCAGGACTTGTGGTTGATAGACGATCTTGCGAATGTGCTCCAATACCGCATGAAAATAGGCCGCGTCTCGTTCGTGGACTGCCATCTCCGCCGTTACCTGTGTGCCCGGCGCGGGAAGATAGAAACGAAACGGAAACATCTGCAACTGGCGCCAGGGCATGTACCCCCAACTGCCGCCAGAGGCAAAGACTGCATCGCAACTGGCTAGCTCACGCGCGAGATTCTCAGGAGTCGAGTCGCGGCCATTGTCATCTTCGTTCATTAAGATGGGCCCAGGCATGCCGGGATCAGCCATAAGCTCGGAGACTCGCGCTCCCTTCTCTTGCGGAGTGCGATTGTTACCGTGAATGATGACCAGATCGGCTGTGTCGCGAACCCCTTCGTAGACGCGCATCTGACCGCCGGTCGAGGCAGTGATGGGCAACCTGAATGGGGCCCTCTTTGCTTGAAACCGGCTGCGCACAAGCTCGATCAGATGGCCCATCTGATTATGGATGTAGCGGCCATGATCGTACTGTTCAACGTCATGCTCGTTGGCTATCTCAATGAGCACATTGCGGCAGTTATTGTCAATCAGCCAATCGGTGAGACGGACGGCTGCACGATCCATGGCCTGCGGACTTTCCAGCACTTCATCCTGGCGCTGATAGAAGTACATCAAATTGAGGATCATTCCGCGCCTGTCCAGCTCGCGCGCCAGCAGCAACAGCCGTTTCATCCAATCCTCTTTCAATGAGCCATCAGGCCGGAACGCGCTGACCAGCGCTCCTTCCCCCGGCCCCGGCGTTGCCGCCATATCTCTCTTTATGAACTGAACCTCTCTATTGTATCCTGCGTTGCCGCCTTGAAGAGAAACGCTGATGGCGAGAATCCCATGCTCTTTATAAGTGTCTAATGCCTTAATGAGCCGCTGAGTGTTCTCCATAGGATCAAAGGGAAACTCGGTCAACCACTCATCGTGAAAGAGACCTTGAGCGATACGCAGATTCATCATTCGTCCGGCTGCTTCGGGGCGGAACTGCGCGCCGGAATAGGTTTTGCGCCAGGGCCCCTTCCCTTCTCTCACATAGAAAGATCGCGCCGTATACTTCGGGCCAAGCATCTTGCCGGTGGCAATCTCGATGGCGAACGCCGAGCTACCAGAGATCACAATAGACAAGAATAGGGGAAACGTAAACTTCCACATTCGGGGTCTCCTTTCAACACATCCTGAGTTGATAATGCTCTCGCTGAGCAATGAATTCGAGAATTGCTCAGCGCCTCAATATCCTGCAAGCAAATCATATAATATGAGTGCGGGCAAGAACTCAACTCAAAAGCTCCGTTGCGGAAAGGGTTAATTTATTAAGTAATCAGATACCACCGACTTGCGGTCGAGTGGAGATTCAACTTCAACCTAGCATTGCGGTCGAGTAGAGTCTCAACTTCAACCTAGCAAGAACACAACCCAGCAAGATATCACCGACTTGCGGTCGAGTGGAGTTTCAACTTCAACCTAGCATATTTACAGGTAATCAGATACCACCGACTTGCGGTCGAGTGGAGATTCAATTTCAGCCTATAGGACAAAACTGAGACTCACAGCGAGCCGCAAGTCGATTGCTTCAGTCGATTGCTTCAAAAGAAGCATCTGCGTAGCAGAAAGTTCAAATAAAGCATGACAGGTAATAGCAACCTTGGCCTTTCCGCAACGGAGATCAAAAGTCGCCCATCTTTTGATATACTGCACTTGTGCAACTAATAATCTATATCAAGACATTACCATGGACTAACTTCTGGCAGGCTAAACGAGGATTAAGATATATGAAACCATGCTCCTTTTTGCTGTGCGTAACAATAGCGATATTATCGGTTATGCCTATATCCGGCGCAGGTCGCGCCCAGGAGAACTGGCCCTCATTTCGCGGCAAATATGCTGCTGGCGTCGCCGAAGGGCAAAACCTCCCTGAACGATGGAACGGAGCCAGAGGCGTCAATATCAAATGGAAGACCAGGATTGCCGGTCTGGCCCATTCAAGCCCTATAGTCTGGAGAGATCGGGTTTTTGTCACAACTGCAATCAGCAGTCGCGGCGACGGCCAATTTCGCCACGGCCTCTACGGCGACGGCGATGCTTCTGACGACCGATCTATTCATAAGTGGAAGCTATATGCGCTCGAGCGGCAGAGCGGCAAACTGCTGTGGGAGAAAACCGCTTACGAAGGGGCCCCACGAGAGAAACGACATATCAAGTCAAGCTACGCCAATTCCACCCCGGCAACCGATGGCCGTTATGTAATCGCATTCTTCGGTTCACAGGGTCTGTATGCCTTCGACCTGGACGGTCGCTTGATCTGGAAGAAAGATTTAGGGGTGCTCAATCTGGGCGCTTACGACGCGCCCGACTATGAATGGGGAACGGCAAGCTCGCCCACTATCTACAAAGACCTGGTAATTGTTCAATGCGATACTCAAAATGAATCCTTCCTGCTGGCAGCCGACATCAAGACGGGAAAGACTGTCTGGAAGACCATGCGAGAAGAGCTGCCTTCGTGGGGGACGCCAACGATCTATCCCGGCAAAAATAGAGTAGAGCTGATTACCAACGCATCGAATTTCATTCGCGGCTACGATCCGTCCACAGGCAAAGAGCTATGGCGGCTGGGAGGCAGCTCTAAAATCACGGCCCCTACACCGATCTTCTCTGATGATTTGATTGTCGTAGCCAGCGGACGCCGCCCCGAAGCCCCTATCTTCGTCATTCGGGCGGGCGCTTCGGGAGACATCACTCTCAGTAAAGGGCAAACTTCAAGCAAAGACATCGCCTGGAGCAAACAGGGGCGCGGCCCCTATATGCCAACGCCGCTTATCTATCGCGGCCATCTCTACGTGCTGGCCAATCAGGGCATCCTCGATTGCTATGATCTGAAGACCGGGCAAGAGATCTATCGCCAGCGAATTCCCCATCAGGGAGGCGGACTGAGCGCCTCTCCTGTAGCTGCTGATGGGCGGATCTATCTGCCGAGCGAAGATGGAGATATCTTCGTTGTCAAGGCGGGGCCCCAGTTTGAATTGTTGGCCACAAATCCAATGGGCGAGCTGCTGATGGCCACTCCGGCAATATCTTCGGGAATGATGTTTGTGAGAACTCAGCACCACGTCTTTGCCATAAGCCAATGAAAAACTATATCGAGCCATACAAGATTGGTAGAGAGTGATCAACCACGGGGAACACGGGGGAAGAAACAAATTGAAGGCAAAAGATATAAACCTTAAAAAAAGATTGCAGTCGGTTCGGGCGGTTTTGAGAGCAAGAATTTCGGGTGCCAAGCGCCCTCAAAACCGCCCGAAGTTCTTGCGCCCTCAAAACAGGTTAAATTTAAAACTGTTTTGAGGGCGCTCTCGCGCCCGAACCGGAAAATGTTTTTCTCAAAAGCCATAGAAGTGGCAGAGGAGCTTACTGCTTATGATAATTTCCATCCTTGTTTTCTCTGTGCTCCCCATGTTCCCCATGGTCTGTTCTGCGCCAATCTCTCTTGTTCCGATTTAGCTATTATCTAACTCCTCCCGGCATTCTCCCTGGTTGGCCGAAGTAAGGATAGCGATCCCAGCGGTCATCATCGCTCACCGCGCGCGGGTCGCCTGTCTCTTTCATCCATTGATCCAGCATCGAGCGCAGCTTTTGCCTGTCTCTGGCATACTCAGCCTGGTCGGCGACGTTATTTATCTGCCCAGGATCTTTCTTAAGATCATAGAGTTCTTCGGCAGGGCGCTTATCGAATGCCAGGCGAAAGTATTTAGCGATCTCCGGATCATTGCGCCGATCCAGCAGCAAATCTTTAGAAGGCGAGCTGTCCGAATCGCCAAAGGGGCCCACAGAGAAGTACATCTCCGGGTCGCCTGCGGGCCAGCGATCAGGGCGCAGATTGCGGATGTAAAGAAATTCGCCGGTGCGAATAGCGCGAATGGGGTAACTCAGGTCACCTTTGCGCACGTTGGCGTGGCGCTCGCGCTCAATGAAGGCTCTGTCTCGCCCGCTCTGCTTCTTGCCTTCAAGCAGCCCTACCAGACTCTTTCCGTTCATTGCGGGCAGCGGCTTGAGCCCGGCAGCTTCAAGAAAAGTAGGAGCGAAATCGGTGAAGCTGACGAAGTCAGCGATTCTCTTCCCACCCTTTACTTTCGCTGACCAGCGGATCGCCAGCGGGACGCGCGCTCCAGCATCGTAAACATTGGCCTTGGCTCGCGGGAACGGCATGCCATTGTCGCCAGTCACCACCACAATGGTGTTATCTAACTGGCCTGACTTCTCAAGCAGATTCAGTATCTCGCCCAGCTCGCGATCAAACCGCTCGACCTCGAAGTAGTAATCAAGCATGTCGCTGCGGATCTCCGGCGTGTCGGGCAAGTACGGCGGGACTACTACATCTTCGATCCGTTTCCCTGACTTGAGCCCGGAGTCTTTCTCATAAGGCCGGTGGGGGTCCTGACTGCCGAACCAGAAGCAGAAAGGCTTGTCTGCGGGGATGCTCTTGTGAAACTCTTCGAAGCTCCTGAACTGCGGCCCCGCCGGATTGCGCGTGCGCCCGCTGCCTTCAACTCGACCGGGGCCCCAGCCCTTGCGCGCGTAGCCGACGTAGTATCCAGCTTCTTCTAATATGTCCGTGTAGACCTGGAACTTCTTCGGCAGAAAGCCGTGAAGATTTCCGCCCTCTTCCAGCCGATGAGGAAATTGCCCGGTCAGGATTGCAGCGCGCGAAGGTGTGCATGAGGGGGCAGCCACATAGGCATTGATAAATAATGCTCCTTCCCTTGCCACTCGATCAAATACAGGTGTTTTTACAACCTTATCGCCATAGATGCTGGCGTGCGGGTATGACCAATCATCGGCGATGGCAAATAGAATGTTGGGGCGTGATCTGGCAGAACTGCCAGCAGTCACCGGCTCCTCGACAGAACTCAGTCCAAACCACTGCCCCAGGGCCAGGCCGCTCAGAAGCGCCAGCGCCATCAGAAAGCGCACTACTAACAGAAAACTCTTCATGGCGATTTCCCTCTTGGAGAACAACGAAGCTATAGACATCAAGAAAAAGATTATGCCAGATTCGGGCGCCAAGCGCCCTCAAAACTGTCCTAAGAACAACTCGTCATGGTGATTTCCCTCTTGGAGAACAACGAAGCTATAGACATCAAGAAAAAGATTATGCCAGATTCGGGCGCCAAGCGCCCTCAAAACTGTCCTAAGAACAACTCTTCATGGTGATTTCCCTCCTGGAGAACAACGAAGCTATAGACATCAAGAAAAAGATTATGCCAGATTCGGGCGCCAAGCGCCCTCAAAACTGCTAAGAACAACTCGTTTTGAGGGCGCTTGGCGCCCGAACGAAAGAAGCATTTCTTAAAAGCCATAAAAACTGCCGTAGTTGGAGCGAGTGTGAGTTCAACAGTGCTGGCCGATGGCACTGCCAGCATGGTGTGAGTGCTGCCGGGAGGGACTGCGCCCGGCTCCTACACGATTGAGTACAGCGACAGCGGAGGAACGAACTTCAAGTCGAGCAGCGACAGGAAGAGTTTGACGGTAAACAAGGCCCCCACCACGACAACAGTGCCCAATCAGCAAGGGTTCACTTCCAGCTTGCAGCAGACAATCACATTGAGTGCAGCTCTTAAAAGCTATCGCAGCCTGAGCTTGCGCTAACAGCAGAACACCGAGCAGCAGCGCGACAGGACGAAGTAGCATCGAAATCCTCTCCCAACTTTGTGCAGTTTATTGTTTGCGCCCCAGTCCGAACTGATCGCCCGCGCTAACGACTTTCCCTCCAGCCCAGACAACCTCTACCATCTTCTCGCTCTGCACCGGCTTGCCCGATTCATCCGCCAATGCAGCCACAATGCGCTTGGTTCTGACGTCGATCACTTCCCCGGTCGATGGATAGGCATAACGCCCGTCGAGGCTAAAGGTGACCCAGCCGGGTTGGTCCCGCAATTTAACGCTCGTCACCTGCTTGGGCGGCATCACGGTCGCATCGAAGATATGCAGGCTGCTGTTGGCCGCGTCGGTCAACCACAGCTCTTTCTCATCCGGCGTTAGCCCTATGCCATGACTGGGGCAGCCGTGGCGTTTGACCGGCCCCTTCTCATAGCCGCTGACTTCAACCCGATAGAGCTTCTCTCCGGTGTTTAAGTCCCCCACTTCAAATCCCAGCAGGTCATTGATGTTGACGAATACCAGGCTTTGCCGACCGTTGATGGTGAACGGTCGGATCACATTGCTGAAGGGCCCCACCGTTTTAATCACTTGCTGAGTCTGTGTATCCACCACTCTCAGCAAAGGCGACTTCAACCCTGCCAGGTAAGCGCGCTTTCCCTCCAGACCGACGATGGTGTTGTGCGCTCCGGAGTAGATTTCAATCCGCGTAATGATCTCGCCTGTGGCGCCATCGACCACGTGCCAATGCCGCCCCTCGAAGGACGGCAGATAGATAAGCTTGCCGTCGGGCGTTATCGCCATCCGGTCGCAGCCGCCTTCGTAAGTTTGATCCCAGATGATCTTTTCGCCGGCAAGATCCAGACAGACCATGCGTTTGGTTGTGGTCAGGTAAAGCCTGCCTGTCCTGGCGCTGGCGCAGATGCCTTTGATGGGCTCAGGCGCCTGGCCTTGCTTGATGTTAAAAGTCGGGATGCGTTTTACCAGCCGGTGATCGTTGTTGATGTCATAGACGAGTATGCCGATGCCGCCGTACTCGACGTAGTTGCGGATGCCGGGCACGGCCACATAGAGCAGATTTTCCCGGCTCGCGTTCGGGGCCCCTTCTGACTTGAGCGACACGGAGGCAACAAACAGGATGATTAAACCGAGTGCCCCCAGAGCAAACCTATGCAATTTCATGATCTCCTCCAATCCTTGATCTCTGCTTAACTCAATTATTATCCCTGAGATTTCCATGACATTAGCGGCGGCTGGCTTTGCGCGCCGGGAGATGCCTATTCGCAACTCGTCGCCCACGATCTGTTCTTGCACCAAGTGGTCGTAAGGCTTGTCTTCGTTAAACGACTTGATCACATAATCGCGATAGCGCCAGGCGTTGGCGGCAAGCCTGTCAGGTCAAACGTCGCGCGGTGCAACAGTGTAACACGATCTGCTAACGGCGCAGGCCGAAGGCCCTTGGCTTCCAATTCTTTTAAGATGAAAGCATCGGCCTCAGTCTTGATCCAGGCGCGGTTTTTGACGATGGGAACAGCCGGCTTCTTCACCGGCTGATAGGCCAGTAGTTCAATTGGGCAGCAGTGATTTTTCTCTCAGTGCCCGTGGCCCAAGCAGTACTGGCCAGAGCAAGAAGCAAAACCACAAATCGGATTCGTTTCGACGTGATCATGGTCTCTTTCCTCGCCGTTGTGAACTCATCCAAATTAGTAGATGAAAAGTAACTACTCAGCCCCGGAGGGGCGACTTATCTATAGTAAGCAGGTGAATGAAATCTTCCTCAGTTGCTTTGACCTGTCTGTGTGCGACCTGTTTGCCTGCAACGCACAGGCAAGTCGAACCTGCTTGCTCCTACTGGAGCTATAGGTCTTCGGGAAA
>Ga0209172_10004003_pt1 | contig 20999 bp, 13 predicted proteins | sample LarsenN4metaG_FD_184113 | JGI IMG/M metagenome (GOLD analysis project Ga0209172, IMG submission 184113) | Hot spring sediment bacterial and archeal communities from British Columbia, Canada, to study Microbial Dark Matter (Phase II) - Larsen... ... | reverse complement strand
TATGAAGTTCCAGTTCATGAACCCGCCGAAGAAGGCCGCGATGCCCACGAACGCGCCCAGGATCAACGCCGCGCCGATAATCAGCTCTCCATAGGCCACGAGCTTCGCAAACCAGGTGTAGGCCTGTGCGTCCAGTAGGGACTGGATGAAGCTGCGGTACCAGTCAAAGGCGATCGGCGGCCGGGCCGGAGAGGCCGGGACCTGTACCGCGCGCTCCCAGAAGCCCTTGAGCGCCAGCCCGGTCCCCGTCCATGCCGGGTTCCCGAGCTTCGCCAGACCTGACTCCAACCACTGATAGCCCAACCACACGCGGATAATGGCCCACAGCCAGGCAAACCGTGTCGTGCTGAAGAGTAGCCGCGCCAACACCGGGTCGGCGTGGATCTCCTGTTCCTTCACGAGCACCCGCGTCGCCATCTCTCATCCCTCCGCAGAACGGTTTCTGCTTCGGAGCGTACGGAGGACGCGTGAACGGCGGATGCCCGCTCCGTGAAAGTTCCATGAACGCCGCTACGCTGCGAGAGGAAGCGTGAAGGTGAAGGTGGCACCGCGGCCGGGACCGGGACTCTCCACCCGGATCGCGCCGCCATGCGCCTCGACCAGGTGGCGGGCGATCGTCAGCCCGATCCCGCTGCCGCCGCTGCTCCGGGCGCGCGAGCGGTCGGCGCGGTAGAAGCGGTCGAACAGGTGGGGCAGGTGCTCCGGGGCGATGCCCACGCCGGTATCGGCCACGGCGAGGGCGACCATGCCGCGCTCGGGATGCGCCCGGATCGCGACGCGCCCGCCCGGCGGGGTATGCTGGAGCGCGTTCCCCAGCAAATTCGTGAGCACCTGACCGATGCGGTCGGGATCGGCGAGCACGCGCGGCAGCCCGGAGGCCACCTCGGGGGTCAGGGTGATGCCTTTATCCTCAAACTGGGGTCGCAGGCGGCCGACGGCGGCGTCCACCAGATCGGACACGGCCACGGGTCGCGGGTGGATCGGCAGCTGGCCGGCCTCGGCCCGGGAGAGCTCCTGCAGGTCGGCGACCAGCCGCTGCAGTCGGGAGGCCTCCCGGCGGACTCGATGAAACGTCTCGGGCTCAGGCGGGACCACGCCGTCGATCAACGCCTCCATGTAGCCGTCGATGCTCGCCAGCGGCGTGCGCAGCTCATGGGCCACGTCGGCGACCAGATCGCGGCGCACCTGTTCCACTTGTTCCAGCGCCGCCGCCATGCGGTTGAACTGCTCCGCGAGCTCACCCAGTTCGTCGCTGGACGTGACGGGCACCCGTTCTGCATAGCGTCCGTCGGCGATGCGGGCGCTTGCGGCGCTCATCGCCCGAATCGGGGCCACGATCCGTCGAGTCACAAAGATGCTCACCGCGACCGCGGCAAGGAACGCGGCCGCGGCGGCGATGGCCAGGGCGGTATTCATGGCGCGCAGGAACGCGGCGAAGAGATCGCCCATCATGTGCGGCTGGCCCATGACCCGCGCCATGACAGACAAATGCCGGCTGAACGCCGCGGGGGCCACCGCCTCGGCCGTCGTCCAGAGGACGACCGATCCCACGATCACGATCAGCAGGTAGGAGATGAAGAGCTTCGGGCCCAGCCGGCGCAGCCCGCGCACTGCTGTCACGACGGCTCCGCCATGAACTTGTACCCGATCCCGCGCACCGTCTGAATGAACCTCGGCTGCGCGGCGTCGTCGCCGAGCTTGGCCCGGAGCTTCTTGATATGGGCGTCGACCACGCGGTCGTCGCCGAAGTAGTCCGCCCCCCAGACGCGATCCAGCAGCTGCTCGCGCGACAGGACGCGGCCGGGGTAGGACGCCAGGGCGTAGAGGAGATCGAACTCCAGCGTTGTCAGCTCCACGCGTTCCTCATCCATCCAGACTTCCCGCCGCCCGCTGTCGATGCGCAGGCCGCGGAAGCTCAGCACCGGCGCCTGCTCCGGAGCGGCGCCCCGGCCCCGCCGCAGCAGGGCCCGCAGGCGGGCGGTGAGTTCCCGGGGGCTGAACGGCTTGGTCACGTAGTCGTCCGCGCCGACGGACAGACCGACGACCTTGTCCGTCTCTTCGGACTTGGCGGTCAGCATTACGACGTAGACCGGGGATTCGGTGCGCAGCTGGCGGAGGACCTCAATGCCGTCGAGGCCGGGGAGCATGATGTCCAGCACGACGACGTCTGGGCGAAACGACCTGGCCTTCGCCAGCGCCGCTGGGCCGTCCCGCGCCACCTCCACCTGGAATCCTTCGCTCCGCAGGTACGACGAGAGGAGGTCGACGATACTTTCCTCATCGTCCACGACTAGGACCTTAGGCACGCCTGCATTGTAGCGCAGGTCGCTGAACGAGAGGGAACCGGACCAGCAATCGCCACCCTGACCGGAGACCCTCAAGGACATACATCGTGGCGGCCGCCCACTGCCTCTGCTGAGCGAAGTGCCTTATTCTTGTGAAGAGCGCACCAATTCGCCCCACGGGTGAACCGAACGATCCCTGGGTGGTGGCCGGCCACCGGAGGCGTTGTCTCCACCATGGTGAAGTGGATGTGGCTCAGATTGAACGGACCGGCCGCAGCGATGGTGGGGACATCGAGGTTAGGGATGGCCGTCTGGGCATCTGGCCCCTGGTGGCTGGGCACCTTGACCTCCGGCACCACCGTGTTGATCATCCCGTCCCGGTGGCTCTCCCACGGGTCCGTCGCCCGGCGCATGAGCACCGCCCGCGCCCGCCTCACCCATCCCGACCGTGCAGCGCCCCCAGGACCCGGCACAATCCCGTAGTATTGCGGGACACGACGCGGACGGCCGCGCGGCCCACCGCGCCGACACTTGGGCAGGCAGACGCCTTGCGTAGAGCCTATTCAACGGCTTTGCGATGAGCCGAAAAGCCCCTACACATGCGGGGTTTGTGGCGGTGAGGGAGGGATTTGAACCCTCGAGAGACCTTGCGGCCCCTACGGCATTTCCAGTGCCGCCAGTTCAGCCGGGCTCCTGCACCTCACCGCGAACCTCATCATTATAGCCCGCAGCCCGGAACGATGTCTGCCGGAGGAAGGCTTTCCGGCTCCCCCGAACTTCCCCCCACGGCCGATGCCCGACGCTCATGACCTGCTCCGTAGAGTTCCATTGTTCGCGGGCTTCAGTCCCGACGCCCTCCACGGCCTCGCCGGGCAGATGCGCCGGCGGACGTTCAAGCGGGGCACGATGATCTTCCACAAGGACCAAGCCGGGGACGCCCTGTACGTGATCGAGTCGGGCCGGGTGCGGATCTTCCTTCCCACGGAGAGCGGCACGGAGCTCACGGTGGAAGTCTCCGGGGCGGGCGATGTGTTTGGGGAGCTCTCGCTCCTCGACGGCCGCCCGCGCTCGGCCAGCGCAGAGGCGCTGGAGGAGACGGCGGCGTTCATGCTGGGGCGGGAAGAGTTCAAGGCGGACCTCACCGCCACCCCGCAGCTCGCCGTCGCGCTCATCGAGCTGTTGAGCATGCGGCTGCGCCACGTCACCGAGTACGCGGAGAGTCTGGCGCACCTGGACGTCCATGCCCGGCTGGCCCGGACGCTGCTCGAGATGGCCGAGCGCTACGGCGTGGACCGGAACGGCATCGAGATCGACTTCGACCTGACACAGGCCGACCTCGCCACGATGGTCGGCGCCACCCGCGAGCGGGTCAACCGGGCGCTCGCCGCCTTCCGGTCCCAGGGGTTGGTGGAGCTGCGCGGGCGCAAGATCGCGCTGCTGAACGCCGGCCGCCTGCGCCAGCGCATCTACTGACCCGTGGGCGCCCTCCACACGTCGACCGCCGAACTGCTCCAACGCGTCGAGCTGTTCAGCGGGCTGAACCGGATGGTCCTGGCGCAGGTCGCCGCCCACGTGGACACGCTCCGTCTGAACGACGGCGATACGGTGTTCACGCAGGGCGATCCCCCGGGCGCCCTCTACATCGTCGGCGACGGACATCTCGGGGTGTTTGCCCGGTCCGGCGAGGGGCAGAACGAGGTGCGGTTGAGCACGCTGCGCCCCGGCGAGGTCTTCGGGGAGATGGCGCTGCTCACCGACGAGCCGCGGTCGGCGACCGTGCGCGCCGACGGCGGCGCCCAGGTGCTTCGCCTGGAGCGCGACCGGTTCCTCGAGCTGGTCCGCCGCGAGCCGACGGTCGCGCAGGTGATCGCCGCCACGCTCACCCGGCGGCTGCGGAGCAACGTCAAGGTCATCGTCCAGGGCGAGCAGGCCCTCGTCTCGACCGTCCAGCAGTCGCTGGCCCGGCACGACGCCCAGGCCAGAGACCTGATCCTGCGCGCCGCCCTGCTCGATGACCTGTCGCCGCCCGTCCTGCAGCTCGTCTTCGGCGATGCCGCCCTCCCCGTGGCGGCCCATCTCACCGAATTGGGCGTCGCCACCGATCAGCCCGCCGGGCCCGTGCTCAGCATGCTGCGCGAGTCGGCGGCCCACGCGCTCGGCCGGGACGGCATCCGCGAGTTTGCCGATACGACCGGAGCGGCGCTCGCCGCTGCGCGCCGGTGGCCCGCGGCCCTCAGCCTGTTCTTCCGCTACGGCGCCCGCGAAGGATTCCTCGCCACCCTGGGTCAGGCGGTGCGCGATCCGGAACCGCTCTCCCGCGACGAGCTGGCCCTCTGGCTGGACCGCGTCTCCGATGATGAGGCATCGCGCGACGTGGATCTGGCCCTGGCCAAAGCCTCGCTCTGCGAGGAACGGGATGATCCGGCCGCGGCGCTGAGCCTGCTGCGCCGGACGCTGGGCGTCGCCATCCAGGAACATCATGCCGGCGGGCGGCGCATCAGCGCCGAGATCGCGCGCATCGCGAGCGAGATGGGCGATGAGCCCTCGGCCGCGCTGCGCTTTGGGCTGGAGATCGCGCCGACGAAGCCGCTGCGGGGGCCCGTGGTCCGCCTGCTCTTCGTCGGCGCCGCACTCGTCCTCGCGGCGTTCGCCTTCTCGCCGGGCATGGATCTGCGGCTGCGGTTCGCGCTGCTGCTCGGCGGGGCGATCGCGCTGTGGATGAGTGACAGCGTCGCGCCGTCGGCGGTCAGCCTGGCCCTGCTGGCGAGCTGGATCCTCTCGGCCGTGGCCACGGCGGATCAGGCCGTCGCGGGATTCGGCACGAAAGACTGGTTGTTCGTCCTTGCCCTCATGGGCCTGGCGGCGGCGATCGCCCGCTCCGGTCTGCTGTTCCGGGTCGGCCTCCTCCTCATCCGGCGCATGCCGCGCGGGCTCCTCGGGCAGGCGGCGACGCTGATGCTGACGGGGGTCCTCCTGGGGCCGGTGCTGCCGACGGCCATGGGACGGACGGCGCTCACCGCCCCGCTGGCCCGCGGGATCGCCCAGGCGCTGCGCCTGACACCCAACGAACCGCCGGCCGCCATCCTGGGCCTGTCCACGTGGATCGGCTCGGGACCGCTGCTCTTCACCTTCCTCAATGCGTCGCCCGCGTGCCTCCTGGCCTGGGCGCTGCTGCCGGAGGCCAGCCGCCGGCGCTTCGATTGGATCCACTGGTTCATCGCCGCCGTCCCGCTTACCGCGCTGATCGCGGCGGGCATGCTGGGGGCGATGTTCCTGGTGCTGCGGCCCAGGCTCTCGGGAGCGGTCGCGCCCGAGAAGATCGACCTGCAGCTCGCCGTGCTGGGGCCACCGTCCGCGCGTGAGATCGCCATGGTCGTCATCCTGGTGCTGACCATCGCGGGCTGGGTCATCGGGACCTCGATCCACCTGGATGCGGCGACGGTCGCGGTCCTCGGGTTGATCGCGGCCTTCCTGACCGGGAACCTCGATCACCGCGCCTGGCGGGACGTGGACTGGGGCTATCTGATCTTCTTCGGGGTGCTCCTGGGGATGGGGCGGCTCATGGGGACGCTCGGACTGGACCGGCTGGCCGGAGAGACCGCGGGCGCCTGGCTGACCAGGGCCGGCATCACCCCCTTCACATTCGTGCTCCTCACCGGCGCGCTCGGGATGATCGTCTCCTCCCTCGTCGGCGAGCAGGCCGTCCTCTTCCTCAGCCTATCCCTCATCCCGGTCGCGACGGTGATCGGCATCGACCCGTGGATCGTCATCATCTCGGTGCTCTCAACCGTCCTCGTCTGGCTGGTCCCGGCCACGACGCCCGAATACGTCGCGGCCTACTCCGCCTCCGAAGGTGTGCTGTTCAACCAGGCCCAATCGAGGAAGGTCGCCGTCGCGCACGCCGCGGTGACCCTTATCGCTCTTAGCATCAGTACGGTGTACTGGCGCTGGCTCGGATTGATGTGATGACGTGTCCCCGCTGCGGCTTCACGAACCCGGAGGGCTTCGCCTTCTGCGGGAGGTGCGGCTCACCGCTTTCCGGAAGGGCGGCCGCACCGTCATCCGGAGAAGAGCGCAAAGTCGTGACGATCCTCTTCGCCGACCTCACGGGGAGTACGATGCTGGGCGAGCGGCTCGATCCTGAGCAGACCCGGGGGATCATGGCTCGATTCTTTGCCGCCATGTCGGGGGTGATCATCCGGCATGGGGGCACCGTCGAGAAGTTCATCGGCGACGAGGTGATGGCGGTCTTCGGGCTCCCCGCCGCGCACGAGGATGATCCCGAGCGGGCCGTGCGGGCCGCGATCGAGATGCACGCGGAGCTCGCCCGGCTGAACGAGATGGTCGGGCGTGCCGGCGACCCCCCCCTGCGTATGCGCGTGGGGATCAACACGGGCGAGGTCATGGCCAACCCCCAAGCCGTGGAGAAGGGCGAATTCATGGTGACGGGGGATGCCGTGAATGTTGCCGCGAGGCTCCGCGCGGCCGCCGACCCCGATACGACGCTGCTCGGCGAACGGACGCACCAGGGCAGCGACTGGATGAGCGAGCAGGAAGAGATCGGGGCGCTGCAGCTCAAAGGCAAGGCGGAAGCGGTTGGAGCCTGGCGTTTGAACGCGCTGCGGGCCGAGCCGGTCCGGCGGCGGAGGCTGGACGCCCCGCTGGTCGGACGAACGAACGAAGTCGCCCTGCTGGACGGGACGATTCAGCGCGCCGTCCGCGAGCGGCGGCCCCAGCTTGTCACGATCCTCGGCCCTGCGGGAGTGGGAAAGTCCCGTCTCTTCTCCGAACTCACCGGCACGCATCCCGAGGCCACCGTACGGTTGGGACGGTCCCTGCCCTACGGCACAACCTCGATGTGGGCGGTGGCGGAGATCCTGCGCGCCGATTGCGGTATCCTGCGCAACGATGCCCCCGCCGCGGCCGGCGCGAAGTTGAACGCCCGGCTGGCGGCGCTGCTGGCCCCCGAGAGCACGCGGGAACACGAGGCCATCTACACTCAGCTCTCCCGCGTCCTGGCGCTCGGGCGGCGTGAGGAGGCCCTGCGCGGTGAGGACGCCCGGGAGGAGCTATTCTGGGCGCTTCGACGGTTCGTGGAGATGCTGGCGACCCAACGCCCGCTGATCCTGGCGTTTGAAGACGCGCACTCGGCAGACGCCGAACTGCTCGATCTCATCGAATCGCTCGCCCGCACGGCCATCGGGCCCATCCTTCTCGTGTGTCTGGCCCGCCCAGAACTCCTTACCCTGCGCTCCGGCTGGGGCGGCGGACAGCCGAACCACACCTCCCTGTTTCTCGAGCCGTTGCCTGAGGCCGAGACCCAGACACTGATCGCGAGCCTGCTCTCCACCACGAGGGTCCCCCCCCAAGTGCAGGACGTGATCGGCCGCGCCGGAGGCAACCCGTTGTTCATCGAGGAGGTTCTGCGGATGCTCCTCGACCGGGGAACGCTCAGGCGCGTGGACGGCCGTTGGGAGGTCGTCGGGCAGGTAGAGGGGATCGTGCCCGACAGCGTCCAGGAGGTGATCGCGGCCCGTCTAGATCAACTCGTGCGCGAGGAGAAGCTCGTCGCCCTCGACGCGTCGGTCCTGGGGAAGGACTTCTGGGCGGGGGCGTTGGAGGCGATCTCCGGCCACGGCGGGGACGTGCTCGCTTCTCACCTCGCCGCGCTGGCCGAGAAGGGTTTCCTCAGCGAGCGCGGGGAGTCGCGCCTGGCGGGGGAGCGCGAATTTGCGTTCAACCACATGCTCATCCGCGACGTCGCGTATTCGATCCTCCCGAAATCAGTGCGCGCCAGGAAACACCGCGCCTTCGCCGAGTGGTTGGAGCGGGTCCTCGGCGACCGTGCCGAGGAGTTCGCCGACCTGCTCGCGCATCACTGGCTCCAGACCACGCGGTTGGCGGAGGAAGTGGGGAACCCGGAGCCTGAGAGTGCCCGCCGGGCGCTGCGCTACGCGCTGCTGGCCGGTCATCGGGCGGCACGTGTGTATGCCAACGACCAGGCGCTCGCTCACTTCCAGACGGCCCAGGCGCTTGGCGCCTCCCTGCACGCCACGGACGAGCGCGTCGAGGCTATCGCGGGTCAGGCCGACGTCTATGCGCTCCAGGCTCGCTGGCCCGAGGCGTCGAGGCTCTACCAGGAGGCGCTGGACTACCATCGGCAACACGGCGACGTCGTGGCGCAGGCAAAGATGCAGAGCCGTATGGGCAGTGCCTTCAGCGGGATCTTCGACTTTCGCCAGGCGCTGCCGCACGTGCAGTCGGCGATGGAAGCGTTACGGACGAAGCGTGACGAGCGGGCGCTGGCCGCGATCTATCTGCAGATGGCGCGCACACACACGGCGATGGGTCAGTTGACAGAAGCCGAGACACACGCGCAGACGGGCCTGGCGCTCGCCAGGCAGCACGCGCTGCTCCCCCAGATCGCCGAGGGGGAGTGGGCGTTGGGCTTCATCAGCATGATGCTGGGGCGTGACGACGCGATGGAACAGTTCGCACGCTGTGTCGAGATGGCCGAACGGGTCGGCGAGCGGGGCTGGGTGATCCTGGGACTGGCCTGGGCGGCATTCCGCCACCGCTGGCGCGGGGAGTATCCGCAGGCCCTGGAGGCCTATGCCCGGGCGCTCGGCATCGCCGAGCAGACGAACAACCGGCCGCGCATCGCCTTCTGCCTGATCGGATCCGGGGAGACCCACTTCCTCTCGGGCAACTGGCCGGCGGCGGGGGAAACGTGGGAGCGGTATCTAGCGATGAGCAGCGAAGTGCCTGCCTGGGTCGAGCATGTCCGGGCCACGACCGCGTTCATGGAAGGCAACCTCGCCGGCGCCGTGGAGTGGGCTGAGCGATTCCTCACCCATGCCGAGCGTCGCCGGGAGGTCACCAGCATCGTCCTGGCGATAGATCGCTGCGCCGCCTTCTATCTGCGCGCGGGGAGGATCCAGGAAGCCCGCCGGGTCCTCGACGATGCCCTCCGCCGGTACAGCGCGCTCTTCTGGAGCGCCTTCTTCCACGCCCTGGCGGCGGAGGCGGCGCTCGCCGATGGAGACGCCGTCGCCGCGTCGGATCACTGCGCAAAGGTGGACGCGTCGCCCTGGGCCGACGTCCGGCCGCTTCGGGCCAGGCGCCTGCACGCGCGCGGGATGATCGCCCGCGCGTCCGGCGACCCGGCCGCTGCCATCGCCTCGCTGAACGGGGCGGTGGAGATCTACCGGCAGATCGGACAACTCTACGACTGCGCGCGGACGATCGAAGAGCTCGCCGGATTGCACGCGCAGCGGGGGACGGCGGCAGATCGAGATCTGACGGCCGCCCTGCGCGACGAAGCCCTCGCATTGTACCGGAGGGTCGGCGCCGGCTTCGAGGTCGAACGGCTCCACGCCGTCTCTACGGACGCACCTTAGGTCCGCCGGGAGTCCCCCCCGCAACCCGGTCCAGGAATCCTCCGCGAGGGGTCGAAGGCTAATTCCCACGCCTGTCGGGAATTGGAGGGAGTTGTGCAGACTGGGACGTTGCTAGCCCAGCGCTATCGCATCGAGGCGAAGCTCGGCGAAGGCGGCATGGGGGTCGTCTTCAAAGCCCACGACACCCTCCTCGATCGAGCGGTGGCCGTCAAAGCCCTCTCCCCGCAGCTGCTGGGCGACGACGGGCTGAGACGGTTTCTCCGCGAAGCGCAGGCCGCGGCCCAGTTGAACCATCCGAACATCGTCGCCATCCACGATGTGCTGGATGACGGGCAGCAGCGCCTCATCGTCATGGAGTACATCCCCGGCAAGACGCTGCGTGAGATGCTCCCGATGAAGTGGCAGGATGCGGCCGAGGCGGCGCTTCAGGTCTGCAGCGCGCTCGAGTTTGCCCACGCGCGGGGCATCGTCCATCGCGACATCAAACCTGAGAACGTCATCCTCACGGACCAGGGCACGGCGAAGGTGATGGACTTCGGGCTGGCCCGCAGCGAAGGTCGCTCCCGGCTGACCCACAGCGGGATGATCGTCGGCACCGTGGCGTACATGGCCCCGGAGCAGGCCCTCAGCGGGGCGGCTGATGTGCGCACGGATCTGTACTCACTTGGATGTGTGCTGTATGAACTCATCACCGGTCGGCCTCCGTTCCAGGCCGACGATCCCTTCGCAGTCATCTCCATGCACATCAACGTCCCACCCGTCTCTCCGCGTTTCCACGTCCCGGACGTTCCGACGGTGCTGGAGGCCGCCGTCCTGAGACTGCTCGGCAAGGATCCAACAGAGCGGTTCCAGTCGGCCAGGGACGTCGCCGGCGTGCTCCAGGCCGCGCTCGCGCCCCTCGAAACCGACCAGGAGACGGTCTTTGCCGACATCACGCCGTCGGCGTCGCTGTTCGACCTGCTGGTGCGCGGCCGGCTCATTGACCGCGAGGAGGAACTCGCCGCGCTGAAGGGGGCGCTCGATGCGATGCTCTCGGGTCGGGGACAGGTGCTCCTCATGGCCGGTGAGCCGGGAATCGGCAAGACCCGTCTGGCCGACGAGCTCCTCGTCTACGCCCGGCTGCGCGGGTGCATCGCCCTGACCGGCCGCTGCTACGAGCAGGAGGTGAGCATTCCCTACCTTGCCATCGCCGAGGCGCTGCGCGAGGCAACCCGTTCGATGCCCGATGATCGCCTGCGGGACGCCCTCGGGCCGCACGCTCCGGAAGTGGTCAAGCTCGTGCCTGAGCTCGCCCGGCGGATCCCGGATCTGGCGCCGAGTCCCCCGCTCGAACCGAGTCAGGAGCGGCTGCGCCTGTTTGAATCGGTACGCGCCTTCATCGCCGGGATCGCCAGGCTCCAGCCTGTGGTCCTGATGCTGGACGACCTGCACTGGGGAGACGCGGCAACCCTCGAACTCCTCCGCTATCTGGCGAGAAGCCTGCGCAATGATCGGATTCTGCTGCTAGGAACATACCGTGACGTCGAAGTCGACCGCGCCCACCCGCTCTCTACCGCGCTGGCGGAGATGAACCGCGAGCGCCTCTACAGACGGATCCTCATCCGCGGCCTGACCCGCGAGCACGTCGCGGCGATGATCCAGGCCGTCTTCCAGACGCGCAATCCGGTGTCGGTCGAGATGCGTGATCTCATCTATCAGGAGACCGAGGGGAACCCGTTCTTCGTGGAGGAGGTCCTCAAACACCTGGTCGAGACCGGGGCGATCTACCGCACGGAGGCGGGATGGGAGCGCAAACCGATCGAGGAACTGGACGTGCCGCAGTCCGTCCGCGAGGTGATCGGCCGGAGGCTGGAGCGGGTCTCGGAGGCCTGCCGCCGGACGCTCACGCTCGCCTCGGTCGTCGGGCGCAGATTCACCTTCGAGGTGCAGCAGCAATCGGCGGGCACCTCGGAAGACGAACTGCTCGACGCACTCGACGAGGCCAGCCGCGCACAGTTGATCAGAGAGCACGGCGCCGGCCACCAGGCGGCGTACGAATTCGCCCACGCCTTGATCCGCGAGGTCCTCTACGACGGACTGGCGCACCGGAGGCGGATGGCTCTCCATCAGAAGGTCGCAGAGGCGCTGGAAGTCGTCTACGGCACGCGGAGCGAAGAAGCCGTGGAAGACCTCGCGTACCACTTCACGCATGCCCAGGCCGCGAGCGTGGAGAAGGCGATCGACTACTCGCTGCGGGCGGCCAGGAAATCCATGGGTCTGTTCGCGCACGAAGAAGCGGTGCGCTTCTACCGGAACACGCTCGATCTGCTCCGTGAGCTCAAGGACGAGGCGCGGGAGGCCAACGTGCAGATCGCCCTCGGCCTCGCGCTGACCTATCTCGACAAGACGGACGAGGCGGTCGCCGCGTTCGAGACGGCGCTGGCCTTCTATGAGACGCGCGGGGATCGCACGACCGTGGCGCGCATCCACCGCCTCATCGGGCACGCCCTGGAACGCCACTGGGAGTTCCAGCGCGCGGTGACACACCTCGAGCGGGCGCTGGCCGGACTCGATCCCGCCACTCAGCTCGATGACATCCTCCAGACGCACGTCGACCTGGCCAGAGCCCACGCCTTTCTGAACGAAGACGACGCCTCGGAATCACACGGACGAGAGGCCTTGCGGCGGGGCAAAGAGGCAGGATCTCTTTCGATTCAAGCCCACGCCCTCACGACGATGGGGCTGACGGCGTGGCACCGAACGGGTAGACGAGAAGACGCCGCCGTGTACTACAGGGAGGCGATCGAGGTCGCCCGTCGGGCGTCCGATGTCGAAGGGTACTACGCCCTCGGGCGGGCGCTCAACAACCTGGCGATATTCTATTGGGAGCGAGGAGAGCCGGAGCAGGCCCTTCCTCTGCAGCATGAAGCCCGAGAGGCCGCCGGGCGAGCCAGAGACACTGAACAGATCGCTTTCCACAACCTTCAGCTCAATCTATCCTACTTCACCTTGGGCCAGTGGGTCCGCGCACGGGAGCACGTCATGGACAACCTGGGGCGGCCGCTCTCCCGGATCAATCAGCAATGGTCGGAGCTCAGGCTCCACTGGATGAATGGGGAATGGGAGTCGGCCGCCGATGTCAGCCGGGCCATCCTCGACTATTATCGCGATCAGCTCGGCCAGGGCGTGGTGACCGCGGGGGGTCAGCTCGTCTGGCTGCTCGTGGACCTGGAACGCCGCGAGGAGGCGGCGGAGGTGGCGGCGTCCATGCTTCCCATGTATCTGGAGGACCGACGCTACACGGCCTGGGCCACCTTCATCGCGCTTCCCGAGGCCCTCGCCTTGGGACATCGCAGGGCGCCGTGCGAGGAGCTCTGTACAATCGCCGAGGAGTTCGGCCGAACCAGCGATGCGCCGATTGCCATCGTGGCCGCGGGGGTCGGCCGGGCGGCGCTCGCTCTCAACGATGGACAACCGGGGCGGGCCGTTGCGGTGCTCGAGGACGCTCTCGCTCAGTTGGGAGAAGGATTTGGACCGGTCATCAGGGTGCGCGTCCTCAGATGGCTCGGGAGGACGCTGCGCGCACGCGGGGCCGACGGCGACCTGAAGCGAAGCCGTGAGGCCTTCGAGGAGTGTCTGACCCTGTTGGAGCGGATGGGCGACCGTCGGATGGCCGGTCTGATCCGTCAGGAGCTCGCGGAGGTCCCCTCGGTCTGATGATCGGAACGCTCCTGCATCAGCGCTACAAGATCGAGGTCGTCCTCGGCGAAGGCGGCATGGGTGTAGTCTACCGCGCCCAGGATACGCTGCTGCGGCGTCCCGTGGCCATCAAGACGCTCGCCCCGGGGCTCTTCGGCGACGAGGGCGTGCGGCGCATCCTGCGGGAGGCGCAGTCGGTGGCGCGGCTGCACCACCCCCAGATCGTGTCGATCTTCGACGTCGTGGAAGAGACGGGCTCCTACGCCATCGTCATGGAGTTCGTCGAAGGCCAGATGCTGCGTCAGCTCATCCCGGTCCCCACCGACCGGCTGCTGGAGATCACCCGGCGCATCCTCGAAGCCCTGGAGTACGCTCACGGCCAGGGGGTCGTGCACCGGGACATCAAACCGGAGAACATCATCATCGCCCGGGACGGGACGGCCAAGCTCATGGACTTCGGCCTGGCCCGCTCGGAGGGGCGCAGCCGGCTGACGCAGACCGGCATGATCGTCGGCACGGTCGCCTACCTCCCGCCGGAACAGGCGCTGGGCGGCCAGGTCGATGCGCGCAGCGATCTCTATTCCCTCGGCGCCGTCCTCTACGAAGCCGTCACCGGCAAGCCGCCGTTCGAGTCGGATGATCCGATCTCGGTGATCACGCAGCACATCAACGTCCCCCCCGTGGCCCCGCACTGGCACAACCCGTCGATCCCGCCCCAGCTGGAACAGGTGATCTTGAAGCTCCTCAACAAGGATCCCACCCGCCGCTACCAGACCGCGGGCGAAGTGGCCAGGGCGCTGGCGGACGTGGGGAAGGCGCCGGGGACGGCCGAGATGGCCGGCGGGACCACGCTCGGCGCGGCCGGGCCTGAACTCATCGCGCGGATCGCTCGCACACCGCTGGTCGGACGCGAGGGCGAGGTGCGCCGGCTTAAAGAACTTGTCGACCAGACCATCGTCGGGCGGGGCGGCGTCGCGCTCGTCACCGGGCCCCTGGGCGTGGGCAAGACCAGGCTCATGGAGGAAGGGGCCACGTTCGCCCGGCTGCGGGGCGCGACGGTGATCGGCGGCAAAGCGTACGACAGCGCCCCGCCGTATGAGCCCTTTGCCCGCGCCCTGCGCGACCTGGCGCGGGGGGTTGATTCCGAGACCCTGGCCGCCCGTCTCGGGGAGTTTGCTTCCGAGCTGATGGGGCTCCTCCCGGAGTTGGCGCGTCAGTTGCCCCGCGTCCCCGAGCGCGCCTCCGGGGCGGAGGAGGAACGGAAAGCCCGGCTCTTCGCAGGGGTGGCGCACTTCCTGACCTCCGGCGCGGCCTCCGCGCCGATCGTCCTGCTCCTGGACGACATGCACCTCGCCGACCCGGGCACCTCCGAGCTCCTCCAGCATGTGGCCCGTCGCGCCGAGGCGTCCCGGGCACTGCTCGTCGTCGGATACCGTCACGACGACATCCCCGCCACGCCGGCCGGCCGGTTGTTCGGCCAGATCGTGCACGGCCTCACCCGCGAAGCGTTCTGTACGGCGATCCCGCTGCAGGCCTTGACGGCGGACCAGGTCACCGATCTGATCCAGCAGATGGCCAACCACCGCACCCGGCCGCAGCGGTTCGCGCACCGCATCTACGAGGTCACTCAGGGGAACCCGTACTTCATCGAAGAGGTGATCAAAGGGCTCTTCGAGCGAGGCGCGCTCTACATCAAGGACGGACAGTGGAGCACGGATTTCGACGACGCGAAGGACTACTCGATGCTCGAGATCCCCTCCTCGGTGCACAGCGCCGTGGAATCCCGCCTGCGGAACCTGGGGGAGGAGACCCGGCAGGCGCTGCTCCCCGCCGCGGTCATCGGCCGGCAGTTCAGTTTCGATGTCCTGCAGGCCGTGACCGGACAGGCGGAAGAGGGCCTGCTCGAACGGATCGAGGAAGCGGTCCGGGCGCAGCTGATCCGGGAGGTCCGCGCCTCGGGCGAGGATGTCTACGAGTTCGCCCAGCCCATGCTGCGGGAAGTTCTCTATGACTCCATCCCGCGCAGGCGGCGGAGACTGCTGCACCGTCAGGTGGGAGAAGGGATCGAGCGCGCAAGCGGGCGGCGCCTCGACGCGCACCTGGAAGCGCTGGCCCTGCACTTCGCCGAGGCCGAGGATGCGGAGCGCACTATCCGATACGCTCGAATGGCCGCGGGCAAGGCCTCGGCGCTGTATGCGCACGACAATGCGGCGCGCTTCCTCCAGATGGCGCTGGATGCCGCGGAGGAGCTCGACCGCCAGCCGGATCGGGTGGCCCTCTTCGAAGAACTTGGGGACACACGCCTGGCCGCAGGACGCCGCGATGAGACCATCCGCGCCTACGAAGATGCGGTCCACCTCTGGAAGAGCCTTCCCGCAGCGTCGCCTCTGGACGGCGCCCGCCTGTGCCGGAAGCTGGGCGAGCTGGGCCGGTGGGGATGGACCACGCCCCGAACGCGAGAGTACATCCAGGAGGGCCTCCGCCTCCTCCAGGCCACGCCGGATGCTCCCGAGCGCATCAAACTCATGGTAGCCCAGGCGTCCGACCTGTACTGGCTGCGCCGCGAGGCCGACGCGGATTACGAGGCGGCCGATGCCATCGCGCGCGAAGCCTACCGGCTGGCCCAGGCCGCCGGATCGCACGAGGACATGTCCGCCGCTCTGGATGCGCTGGCCGGGATCTACTGGCAGACGGCCCAGTTCAGGAAGATGAAGGCCGTGACGCAGGAGCGCGGGCCGATCCTCGAGCAGAGCGAGGCCAGCGTAGAGATCATCGACTATCTGGCGATGCTCGGACGAGCGCACACCTTCCTCGGTGAGTTCGCCGATGCTGTGGCCGCCTACCAGCGCGTATACGCGGAGGCGGACAGGCGCGCGAACCACCTCGGCCTTCTGCACGTCTCCACTGATCAGGCGTGGGTCCACGCCTTGTGGAACCGGTGGGACGACGTGGAGCGGTGGGCGGGGAGGTATGAGGAAGACCAGCGTCGGGCCGGCTACGACCTGCCTCTGCACCGCCGTGTCGCAGCGTACCGCGCCCTGGCGGCAGCGGTGCGGGGATCGACGGAAGCCACGGTGGAGATCTTAAACACCATACCCGGCATGCGGACGGGACACCCCAACCTTGCCTGGACACTTCCGTTTGGCCAGCTCATCCCGACCATCGTCCTGGGCGACCGCGAGCGATGCGCTCCGCTGCTCGATGAGGCGCTCCAACTGGCGGAGGCGCCCTACGCGAGATTGGAAGTGCAGCGGATCGCGTTGGAATACGCGGCGCGGTTTGAGGAATGGCGAATCGCCGATGAGCTGGGAGACGACACCCTGGCCCGGGCGCGGCGGAGCGAAGGAACGTTGTTCATCGCCCAGTGCTGCCGGGCGCTGGCCGCGCACCGCCGGGCCAGGAGACAATTGATAGAAGCCGATGCGCTCGGCACAGAGGCGGTGACGATCTTCCGGGCGCTGGATTGCCCGTGGGATCTCGGGCGGTCCCTGCGCGAAATCGCGCTGCTGCGCCGCGCGCAGGGACGGACGGAGGATGCCGCCGCCGCCCTCCAGGAGGCGCTGATGCTCTTTGAGCGGAACGGCGCCCGACCCGATGCGCAGCACACCAGGGCACTGCTGCAGGCGTGAGGTTTCAGGACGACTCCGACCCCCGGCGGTCCGCGGGCACCCGGCTAGCGACGGTCGGCGTCTCGCCGGTGGCGGACGTACTGAATCTCAACGGTATCCCGGTCTGGGATCCGGTAGATGACCCGGTACGGCCCGGCCCGGAGCTTCCAGTATCCTTCCCAGTCGCCGTGCAGCGGATCGCCCGACCGCGGATCATCCATCAAGACGTCGAGGGCAAGCTCGACCGCGCGCCGCGCCTCCGCCGGCAGCTTTCGAATGTGACGCAGCGCGCGCCGGGTAAATCGGACCTCCGCCATCACGGACGCCGCCGCGCCCGGCGAAGCGGCGGGTGCCCGAAGACCTCCTCGTAGCTATACACTCGTCCCGCTTTGGCGTCGGCCTGCGCTTCGCGCAGTGCGCGCAGGGCGGCCGGGTCGGCCATCTCCTCCAGGGTGGCCATCAGGCTATTGTACGCTGAGACCCCGAGCAGGACGGCGGACGGCGTCCCGTCCCGAGTGATGACCACTTGCTCGCCCTGTTCTGCCTCACGGATCAGTTTCGTGAGGCGTTGATGGGCTTCTTTGACGCCGACGATTTTCGCCATGGTGAGTTCGCTCTTCCTCATCGTGTATACCTTAGTCTATACCTCAGTATAAACTCTGCTATGTATGTCGGCAAGATCCAGGGCGGCTGCTGTCGGAGCGAAAGCGCGGACGGCAGGAAGGGTCAGGACGGCAGTTCGTCGAGCCCGCCTCGGGTGACGCGCACTCCGATGAGGAGGCCGACCAGCGGGATCAGTTCAAATCCGGCGAACGGCGCCAGGACGACGTAGAGCACGGTCATCCAGAGAGGTTGACGCAGGACCTTCGATGTGCGGTAGACCACGTACGTGTAGATCAGTTTCGCCCCCGCCAGCAGCAGGCCGCCGTACCCCCCGTACTTCTCCCACGGCACTCCCCAGTGGAAGGTCGTGCCGAGGAGCAGGTTGGCGGCGAGCAGGAGCACAAAGGCGGCCAGCAGGCGGTTCCGCTCCGCGGTGAGGTTCCGTCCCGTGATCGCCGGCCAGGGACCGAAGAGCATGCGGACCCCATTCGGCCAGGGTAGAGGCGATTCCTCGACGCCGGAGGCAGACGAGCTCCCTGCGCACGACGGCTAGGAGAAGACCGGGGCGGATGCCGAATGGGGACGCATGCTGCGCCCCCTGCCCCTCCTGGCGCTCGGGCTCGTGCCGCTCCTCATCGCGCCGCCGCTCGCCGCGGCCCCGCCGGCCGCTCCTGCAGCCGGGCGGGAGAACGTCATCGTCGGCATGGCGCAGGAGCCGAGTACCCTGAACCCGCTGTTTGCCGAGATGGCGGCCTCCCTCTCGGTGATGGCCACGCTGTTCACCTCCGACGTGCAGCGCGACAACACATGGCGGCTCCTCCCGCAGGGGGCCCGGGCGCTGCCCACGCTGCAGGACGGCACATGGGTGCTGCGGGGCGAGGGGATGGTGCTCACCTGGAAGGTGAAACCCCGGGCCTGGCACGACGGCCGGCCGGTGAGGTGCGCGGATTACCTCTTCACGCATGCCCTCGCCCAGGATGATCGCGTGCCTGTCGTCGTCCGCGACCTGACACGGCGCATCGCCGGCGTGCGCTGCACGGACCGGCCGAACGGTCTCGATGTGGTCGTGGAGTGGCGCGAGCGGTACGCGTACGCGAATCAGACGATCACGGAACACGGCGCCCTGCCGCGGCACCTGCTCGAACCGCTGTACCGCAGCAACCCAACCCGGATGAACGAAGCGGGATTCGGCAATGACCCGAAGGTGACGGTCGGAGACGGCCGCTACCGGCTGGTGGAGTGGCGGAAGGGATCGTCGCTGACCGTGGAGGCGGTCCCCAACCACCCCATCTCCGGCACCCCGGCGATCAAGCGGGTGACGTGGCGCTTCATCCCCGATACCAACGCGCTCGTCGCCACCATGCTCTCAGGCGCGATCGACGCGATCAGCACCATCGGCATCTCGTTCGACCAGGCGGTGCAGCTCGAGCGCCTGGGGGCCGGACGGTTCAAGGTGTTCTATGAGCCCGGGCTGGTCTGGGAGCACATCGACTTCAACCTCAGTAACCCCTTGCTCAAGGACATCCGCGTGCGCCGGGCGATCGCCCACGCCGTGAACCGCGACGCCATCGTCCAGCAGTTGTTCCAGGGCCGGCAGCCGGTGTCGCACACCTACCTGCCGACGCGTCATCCAGGCTACACCGACGGGGTGGACCGCTACCCGTACGACCCGGACCGGGCCCGGCGGCTTCTTCAGGAAGCGGGATTCTTCCCGGATCTCGACCGCACGCTGCGCAACGCGGCGGGGCAGCGGCTGGTCCTCGAGCTGAACACGACCGCGGGGAACCGGCTGCGCGAGCAGATCGCGCAGATCATCCAGGAAGACCTGCGCCGCGTGGGCATCGCCCTGACCATCAAGAACTATCCGGCGCGGGTGCTCCTGGGGGACGTGACGAATAAACGGAGCTTCCCCGGGATGGTGATGTACGCCTGGATCCTCTCCCCCACCTCGGACTGCGATTCACTCTACACGTCCGACGGGATCCCGAAGACCGAGAACGGATGGTCGGGGCAGAACTATCCGGGATACGCGAACCCGGCGATGGACGAGCGGTGCAAAGCCGCCAGCCGCGAGATCGACGAGGGGAAGCGGAACCGCCTCCTCAATGAGACCGCGGTGATCTTCTCGCGGGACTTGCCGGCGCTCCCCCTCTACGTCCGCGCGCAGGTCGCCGCGGCCAAGGCGGGGCTGCAGAACTTCGTGGCCGTCCAGCTCTCCGGGACCTACGAGACCTGGAACGTCCACCGCTGGGCGTGGGAATAGTCAGTCTTTCGCGGCAGACGAGCCGCCGCTGCTCACAGGCTTATCCGGCGTCTTGGAGGGCGCGGACTGGAAGGACCCGCCGCCCAGCAGCTGGCTGAACGTCAGCGTCACTCCGGGCCCCCGCGTGTTGATCCCGCTGGCCAGGACTTGACCGTCCTTGCGCGCCATGCTGAAGCGGATGCGCGACACGCTGCGGATCCCGCCCATGACCGATCCGGTGACGAGCTCGGCTTCGCCGAAGAGCTGGTTGCGGGCGTATTCGGCCTTGTGCTCCGGGCGGTAGGTCGCCGCCTCCCAGCGCATCAGCACGGTCGCGCCGCTATCGGTGACGGAGACGCCGCGGATCAATCCCGTGCCCAGCACGTTCTCCGCGAGCGAGCGCACCTGGGTGAGGGTGGGAATCGCCGGCTTCTCTTCCTGGGCCTGGGCGGCGGAGGCGAAGCCCACCAGTGCCGCGACGGCGAGGGCCAGAACCGCGCGGCGGGGCAGAAGCCTCCTCCCCTCAACAGGTGCCATGGATCCACCGTACTCTCGCGCGGCACGGCGCACGATGACGGCGGTCACCTGCGGCCTGTGCCGGATATCACAGACATCCCGCCCTGGACGGCCGCCGGGAAAGGAGACGGCGGGACTCCACTTCCCCCTGCCGGGGTGAGGCCCTGCTCGAGGGAACCCACAAGAGAAAGAGGCCGCCCCGCGCGAGGACGGCCCCTCTTGCCGGCCGGCGGTTCATCCTCCGTAGTGACGGAGGGGGCGGAGGAGGCCCCGCGGCCAGATCTGTTGTTGATTATCAGTGATCAGCGGCGCCTTGCCGCCGCGATGCTACCGCCTGGCCTCCGCCAGCGGGATCTCCGCCGGGCCGGGCGCACGGCGGGCCGGAGTGGTCTCCCGGCCGGCACGCTCGCCCGGGCGCGCAAGCAGACCGCCGAGGCGCGCCAGCCAGCCGTTCAGCGCCTCGCGGCGCCGGGCGGCCACCGCCTGGCGGCGCAGCGCCTGGAGCTCGGCCACGGCTCGGGCATGAGCATTGTGCTCCTGGACAAATCGCTCTATGGCGTAGGGGTTCTGCATGACCTCTCCCTCCCGATCCGGGGCCGGCGCCCGCGGCCTTACACTATCGCGCGCCGCGGGTGGGAGCAATGGCCGGGGTCACAGGCCGGCTGTG
>Ga0209172_10004000_pt1 | contig 21023 bp, 17 predicted proteins | sample LarsenN4metaG_FD_184113 | JGI IMG/M metagenome (GOLD analysis project Ga0209172, IMG submission 184113) | Hot spring sediment bacterial and archeal communities from British Columbia, Canada, to study Microbial Dark Matter (Phase II) - Larsen... ... | reverse complement strand
AGTTTTGTCAAAAAATTATCACAGAATTAATGCGAATTAGAAGGAATAAGCTCCCATTTTTTCAGCGGGGTCTGAGGGCTATGTCCTTGATTCTATCAGGCTTTTGAGGTGGTTGTCACCCCGTCAGGGTTCCGGCTCTACAAGCATATTCCCATTCTGCTTCACTGGGAAGACGATAGGCTTGTCCTGTGTTTTGGGCGAGTTTTTGGCAAAATTCTACTGCATCGTTCCAGTTTACTGTGTCCACTGGGAGGTCTAAGCCTTTGAAACGGGAGGGGTTTTGACCCATGATGGCTTGATATTGGGCTTGGGTGATGGGATATTTGGCGAGATAAAATGATGGTACTGTGACTTGGTGTTGGGGACTTTCGCTACTGTCTCGGTATTGCTCGCTATCTGGAGTACCCATCTGGAATTTTCCCCCTGGAATGGCTACCATGTCTAGGAAAATGCCGTTACCGAGGTTTTGGCGGTAATATTGTGCTTCTTTGTTTGTGCGGCTGGTTGCTTGTCCTCTGGAATTGACCGTAACGGTAGTAAACTGGAATGTGGGTAGTGGTTCTGGGGTTGGTTCTGGGGTTGGTTCTGATGTTGGGGTATCTTGTGATATCGGTTCTGATGTTGGTGTGGGTGATGATGTTGGTGTGGGTGATAATGTAACATCTCTCTTCAGTTCTGATGTTTCACCCCTCCAAAAATCCTGACTCGCCACTGCAACAATAAACCCTCCCCCCGCCAAAGCTGCCATTTGTAGAAAAGTCCGGCGATTTAAGTTAGGCGGTGGTGGTGATGGCGCAGATGTGAGAGACTGAATAGCGGCTAATGCTTCTGTTGCGTCTTTATAACGTTGACTAAAGTGGTCGCGTACCATTTTAGTTAAAATATTGGCTAAACCGTCACTCACCGATGCGTATTGTCTCCAGATTATCTCACCATTGTTATCTTCTGGCAAATTTTCTGGACTAATTCCCGTGAGAGCAAAAATTGCCATAACTCCCACTGCATAGACATCGCTGCTATATTTGGGTTTACCGGCTGTTTGTTCGGCTGGCATATAACCAGGAGTTCCCGCAGTAATAGTATAGCGGGTTTGTCCCTGAGTTATCACCACCGAGCCCATTTCTTTGACAATCCCAAAGTCAATTAGCACCAGTTTACCATCATGTTTGCGGCGCATGATGTTTTCCGGTTTAATATCCCGGTGAATGACTTGGTTTTGGTGGACATAGGCGAGGATGGGGAGGAAGTCGCTGAGGACTTTAATTACATCAGGTTCGCTTAATTTTTTACCAACGACAATTTCCTGGCTTAAATTATGTCCCTCGATGTAGCTTTGAACGAGATAATATTCTTGATTTTCCTGGAAATTGTCGAAAAGTCTGGCAATTTGGGAGTTATATTCCCCTAATCTATCTATGGTAGCCGCTTCTTTTTTGAACAGTTCCACAACTACTGGCTGCATCATCTGGGGTAATAGCCGTTTGACCACCCGTTTCGGTTTGGGTGTGAGGTCAATTTTGATATCCTCGGCGAGATAGGTTTCCCCAAACCCTCCCCGTCCGAGTAATTGGACAATCCGATAACAGTTCCGCAGGACTGTGCCATTGGCTAGTGCTGCCATGAGTTTACCCCAATTGCGCCATAGTGGGTTTTTTTGGGACGGCTGATATCAGACCGCTCCAGATTGTCCAAAGATTGTATAAGGGGATGGTGGCGCTTGTCAAGGGGTAAATTGCCGTATTATATGGCCGCACCTTTTCCATTATCCATATCATATTTGATGATGTTGATTTTGTCAATGGGTTTGGGGAAAATTTTTGGGTTTTTTTTGGGGGTCATTTTTGGGGGAAATTATACATTGTAGGGGCACGGCATCGTTAAGATTTGGGTTTCACGAACAATCTTAATAACGCCGTGCCCCCCACCACGGGAAATTTGGATATAGAAATCAAGGTGATGGCCAAGAAACCGGGTTTCTGCGACAATTTTCGCATCAAAACCGAAAATTTGGTTAAGAAACCCGGTTTCTGTCACCCACGGCGGAAAATTTGGGTTGGGGTGGGCACGGCGTGATTGATATTTCTCGTTTTTGGCGCTATATTTAGGATGCCGTGCCCCTACGGGTGTAAAATTATCATTTGTAGTAGCACAGCTACCTAAATATTCGGGTTTCACAAACAATTTTAATCACGCCGTGCCCCCCACCACGGAAAATTTGGATATAGAAATCAAGGTGATGGCCAAGAAACCGGGTTTCTGCGACAATTTTCGCATCAAAACCGAAAATTTGGTTAAGAAACCCGGTTTCTGAAACCCCCACGGCGGAAAATTTGGGTTGGGGTGGGCACGGCGTGATTGATATTTCTCGTTTTTGGCGCTATATTTAGGATGCCGTGCCCCTACGGAGGTTAATTTTGGTTTTGGGGGCAAAGAAACCCGGTTTCTGAAATCACGCCCCAAATTTACCCAATTTCATCAGGGTTGATACCCAATTCTAACAGCTTTTGCCGCATAATAGCATTTTTCTGGCTTGCCGCCTCCGCACGTTGGCTTGCCGCATCCGCACGTTGGCTTGCCGCATCCGCACGTTGGCTTGCCGCATCCGCACGTTGGCTTTCCGCATCCGCACGTTGACGTTCTAACTCAGTTTTCTGGCGTTCTAATTCAACTTTCTGGCGTTCTGCATCCGCCTCCTCCTCTGGCGTCTGAACTAACTCCCCTGACGGGGTGAAAAACCGCAGCCTTTCATTAAAAATGCCCAAATATAGCTGTAACTCATTACTCCACAACCAAGATTGCTCGTTGGGCGAAATTTCCACATATTTACCCTGAGTCAGGGTAAACCCTTGAAACTCCATCGTATAAGGGTGGAACCAGAAATAATCTGGCGTCCGCCATACATCCTGGTAAAGCAGTTTTTTATCCCCTTTATCTACCGAGGCTGTACTATCGGATAATATCTCTACTACCACATTAGGATATTTCCCATCTTCCTCCCATACTACCCAGCTTTTCCGCTCCCGGCGTTCTGTGTTGAGAACCACAAAGAAATCCGGCCCCCGTAAATCTTGATTTTTCCGCTGTTGGCTGCTATAATATACTGTGAGGTTGGCTGCTGCAAAAAAATTCTGACGGTCTGACCAAAACCGGTTTAAGCTGGTCAGGAGGATAATTAGTTCTTCTAAATGACGATAAGTTTCCAAGGGTGGCTCATCACTCCATAAATCTCCCGGCGGGAAGGTGGGAATCTCTGGTGGTTGAATTTGTACCATATGACCTACCCGGTGTAATTTTTATCTAATTATAGCATAGGTTGGCCGATAAATCTTGATGAATAACAGCCTCGGTTAAAGGCGCCAAGCGAAAGGGCGAAATTGGGGTGAAATATCTCTATATATATGGCCGCACCTTTTCCATCATCCGTATCTTACTTGATTATTTTGGGTTTGTCAAGGGGTTGGGAGAAAATTTTTTTGGGGGTTCGTAGTAGGGCTAAAGCCTTACTACGAACCAAGGAAAGAGGGCTAAAGCCCTACTACGAACCTAAGAAAGGGGGCGAAAGTTGGTGAGGATGCCGTATATTGCCCAAATGGCCATCGGTCGCAGGTAGTGACTGGCCCGAAATGTGCCCACGGCGGTGATGGCTTCTGGGGTGCGAAATTGCAGCCCGTTGTTGTAGATTTGGTTGATGACGGTGGTGGCGATCGCCTGGGCTTCATCCTCCATTCCCATTTGCACCATAAACGCGGCTAAACCGAAGTTAATCCCCGTCCACACTTCCAACGGATGGGTAGCATTGGGGTTTTCTGGGGAACCATCGGGCATCAACCCGTTAGCGGCGCCAAATTCACCGTTTTTGAACTTCAAAAAACAGGTTTCATACACCGTGCGGAGGGTGGTTTTAGCTTGGGTTTCGGGGACGATATCGGGAAGACCCAATAACCGGGCGTAAAACTGACCACATAATTGGTCTGCCATGACCACTTCAGAACCGCTTTCATCCAGACGATAATATTGTCCATTCCACAGTTTTGCTTCATACACTGGCTGTGCTTGAGCAAACCATTGGCTGTAGGTTTCAATTTGGGCTTGGATAACTTCTGGTTCGGGAATTGACCAGTGGTTAATAGTGCGGATGGGGGGGTGGGCGATGAGGGTTTTGCCCATTGCTACAGCGGCTTGCAATGCGGCTAACCACAACCCGCCACAATATGCACTGACGCCGCGTAATTTCCAGTCATCAAAAGTCTGGTCTGGGGCGCCAGAGTTTTCGGGAATGCCATCGCCATCTGCATCGAAACTTTTCAAGTAATCTAAAGCCTGCACCACGGCGGGCCAGCAATAGCATAAAAACTCATAGTCATCTTCTCCGCAAATCAAAAAATCGCGATAAACTTGGAGGACAAAATCGCAGGGCAAGTCTTTCCAGAGATTACAATCTTGATAGCTGGTATAATTGGTTTTCTCCCAGGGATGTTCGTTGGGTGCGCCTAAATCGTGGGGGGTGGCGCCTTGTAACTTGCGGGTGGCTGAGGCTTGGTTGTAGCCGATCGTCCGGGGGGTGCTATCTTCAGTGGGGATAGCATCGGCAAAAGCCCGCAGCACGGATTTTTCTAACTCTGGCCACAATAAGGCTAAGGCAAAAGACCCATACAAACGCACGTCTAAACTCTCATACCAGCGATAGTCCAAACATTCCAGGACGGCAAACTGGCCTTTGGGATTCCTATCATCAGCGGTACTCCAAATTGTACCCCCCCCAGTGAGGATGTACAACTCGTTAAGCAAAGCCATTTTGATAATGGCGGGCAAGTCGGTGCGAGAACATACTTCTTCTTGCCAAATTTCGATTTTTTCCCGCCAGATTTGATAGTCTTTTAATCCGGAGCGGATGATGTTCCAAACTCCCTGACCGTTGCGACCGAAAAAGTCAGTATAGCGGCGATAATACCACACCCCAGGGGCGAATTCGGTCACGGGTAAATCCCAAGCTAAAATAAAAGGGATTTTGCGGGTTTTGCCCGGTCGGAGGGTAAAGCGCACGGCGAGAGCCACGGCAATACGTTCCCCAGGAGCGGCGGGGGTTTCATCTTCCATATCAGGAAGGGAACCATCTTTGGCAAAGGTTTTCCAGATTTCCGCGCCATTACCTGTGGGTTGCCAGCGGGTATGGTGATAAACTTCTACAGCGGCATTGGTGATGGTGGAGATTGCCCATTGTCCCTGACCTTCTCGGGGTCGAGTTCCTGTGGGAGTTCCTGTCATGGAACAACCCAGGCGGTGGAAGTCTTCGACTAATCGGTTGACATTGCCTGCACTGGCTCCCCAGCGGGTTTGATATTCATAAACTGGGGAACCGTCATCGCGCACAGTGACGCGAGCGCCTGTATATTCCCCGTTTTGTTCTGGTTTAATGGCGTTGGTGAACCAGCCCACGAGGTTTTCCCAGGTGAGCATAATACTGATGGTGATGGGTTCATCGGTGGGGTTGTAGGCTGTCCATTCAAACGCGGCGATCGGATAACTGGTTTCCTGATAGTTTCCGGGCAGAATGGGGGAAAATTGCTCGCAAGTTAACTGGGCTTGGAATACGTTTTCATATTCAAACCAACTGCGGGGATATAGAGCGTGATAAGTCCCGGTTTTCTCTCCTGCTGCGGTTCCTTTTGATGGGGGATACCATTGCCAAGCGGACAGGGAACCATCTTCTGGGGGTTCGGTACAGAGGGCATAGGCTTGTTTGCGTCCCCGAGCTTCTTCATAGACGCTAAACTGGCAGGCACTCAGGCGTTGAAAACCATGCTCGCCGCCATCTAAGTGCCAGAGATTGAAGTCTCCCCGGGACGATCGGCCTAAGCAACCGGCGCCAAAACCGCCCAAGGGCATCCCGTGCCACGGACCGTCATCGAGATTGCTGGCGTAGCGCACGGTGTAGGGTTTTTCCCAACCTAAACCGATGGGACGGCTCCAAGTAATTTCAGGGATTTGTGAGCCAGTGGGTGTGTTGTTCATGTGCTGAATTTGTTTCTATCCCGGCATTGTTTTGTATAAACATTTAATATTAACCGCCAGCGGGGTTGCTGAAGACAGAAAGGGTCAGGGCGGTAGATTTAGAGATGAATTGTCAATGGTCTTTCCCTTCCAAACGCTTGACAGCACTGGCGAGACGCTGGAGATATGGTTTGACAATCTCTCGATTTTGCTGCTGCAGTTTGTTGAGACGCTCTTGGAGCTGGTTTACCTGGGTTTGCACTTGTGCCAGCTCGGGCAGGGTTTTTTGGCTGAGAGACTGAATCTGGTTTTGCAACTGGGTATAGTCTCCCACCAGGTTGGCTAAATCGCCGAATGTGGCGGCGGAGTCCACGCCACTGCTGGGATGGGAGGCGATTTGCCTGATTAATTGCACTTCCCCGATGAGGCGTTGCTGTATGTCGTTTAAGCTGGCTTCGTTTTGGTCGCGCAGGCGGACGATCGCCCGTCGCACAACGGCAAATTCTCTTTGCACAGCGGCGGCGTCAAAGGTTCCAGATTGAGGACTGGTACGCTCGAAATAGTTTTGCAGGTCGGAAATGGCTTCTGCTTGTCGCTCTACGGTAGCTTGAAGTTCGCTGAGACTGCCTCTAGTCGCGGTGGTGTCTTCTACGGAGGCTTGCAGATATTCCACCATTTCGTGCAGTTCGGCGATCGTCGCCGCCTGTTGCAACCGCGTCTGCAGCTCTACCCGGTTGCGGTTGATCACATTGAGCGCCAAAGCCACAGTTACAGGGGTGGCGGCAAATAAAATTTCTTTGAACAATGATGCCGCAATTGCGCCCGCCGCCGATGCGGCGATCGCGCCATACTCGGCAAAATCCAGGGGGTGGTAGTTACCCAAGTCCCCCAAACGCTTCCTTAAAGAGGTTAAAGGTGCTATCTTCTCCATATATCAGCCCGTCATGGTGTCTCCACTTTTTCCGCCATCATAAGTCATCCTTAACCAGCCCGACTGATGAAACATCCTACATCTTTTAATCGCGGTAGTGACAAAATCCTGTGGCTCGCTGGCTTTTGCCTCCTCATCATCCCTTTGAGCAGCGGCTGTTCCCACCCCACACCGCCATCAACCGCCAACGCCCAAACCCCGACTTCTACAACTTCACCCGCACCAATAACTATCCCAGAACCCATGCCCGAACCCGGTTGGCATCGTAATTTAAGCGTTGATGGGGTTCCCTACGACCTGTATATCCCCGCCAACTACCGCTCTGCATCGTTGCTCGTTCTCCCTGGTTGGAACTATGAGCGTAGCAGTTGGGTAGATAACGCCCCCTTGGTAGATTACGCCGATAAGTATGGCTATGCGCTGATTTTGCCAGAAATGCTGGTGACTTTGTATGAAAGCGCTTACTACCCAGAAACTACCCTGAAATGGCAGCCGGTTCCTGGTGGTAAATTCATCAAAGAAAGGTTGATTCCGGAAATCCAAAAGCAGCATAATTTGCTTCTGCCGGGACAATACAATACCCTTTTAGGTCTTTCTACTGGGGGGAGGGGTGTGGCTTTAATTGCTCTGGAAAATCCCGGTTTGTTTGCCGCCGGAGCTAGTCTTTCCGGTGATTTCAGCCAGGAAAATACCCCGGACGATCGGCTAATGACTGCCGTTTATGGTGCTTTCTCGGAGTTTCCCCAACGCTGGCGGGGACGCGACAACCCCCAAGCCAGAGCCGCCGAATGGATGATGCCTTTATATCTCGCTCACGGGATTGATGATGAGATTGTGCCAGAATCTCAAAGCCGCTTGTTTTATTATGCTCTCCGCCGGTCACGCGGTGACGATATTGTAGTAGAATATCATGCCGTTCCCGGTGCCGCACATGATTATGAATTTTGGGGCGGACAGCTTCCCTCTGTGTTTGAGTTTTTCGAGAAAGTCCAAAAAGGTTTGTAGTAGGGGTGATTCGCGAATCACCCCTACAGCCCAAAAAAGGTTTGTAGTAGGGGTGATTCGCGAATCACCCCTACAGCCCAAAAAAAGAGCCTTTTTAAGAGGGCTAAAGCCCAACTACGAACTACAGAAAGAGGGCTAAAGCCCTACTACGAACTACAGAAAGAGGAATAAAGCCCAACTACGAACCTAAACCAGGGTGATTAAACCTGGACGATCGCTGGTGAAGCGGCCACATTTTCTGCCTCTTGTTGCAGGAATTTTATATCAGCTTCCGTCCAAGTTCTTGGCGCATAACACTCATGGGCTACCAGCAGTCCCCAGAGACTACCATGAGTAATCACGGGCACTACCAAGTTAGAGCGGACTTTGATGCTGCGCAAAAAATCTCGATGACAATCATTGATGTTTTCTGTTTCAATATCCGCGATCGCTCTGGCGCGTCCCCCTAAGTACAGAGCTGCATATTCCCCATTAAAACAGTCATCGGCTCCCGTAGAACCCAAAATCGATAAGTCTGCATATTTCACCGCTTCGCAAATTACCTGCCCTTCCCACTGGCGGTAAAAATAATATAAGACCACCCGGTCAGTATCCAGGGATTCTTGAATATCACTGATAGTTTGTTGCAGCAAAACGTCTCTCTTCATCCGGCCAAAGAGACGCTGATTAATCATTCTCAATTTATCATTAGCCATCTGATTAATTGCTCCCCGGCATGGTTGGGCAATGGTGGTTTAGCTTTCTCCATCCTGCACCGGGACTAGAAAAGCGGCAATTAATGCCAAAGTTCCCCCGACCAAACCCAACCCCAGCCACAGGCGGAAATTCAGCCCCCGGCGTTTCGCCACTAGAGCCGCCGCCGTCCCGATGACGCAGTGCAGCGTCATCAGAGAGTAAAACAATGGCCAATTGTCAATAGTTAACATCAGGATTTCGCCTTAGTAATTTACCCCGTAGGGTGGGCTCAAGCCCACCACCACCATTTTAAATATCAGGAGATTGTAGCGCTTTGTCAAGTAGGGCACGAGCTTCCTCAGCTTTACCTCTGGCTTGGCGGTAGGCGCGATCGGCTAACGCAAAGGCTTTTAGTATCTTAAAGGCGTCTTTCAGATTAGCAATCTCTTCCTCGCTGGTGGGTTGGTCACTAAAAAGAATATCAATTTGGGCGCGAATTTGCAACGCCTGTTCTCTGGCACGTTCTGCCTTGAGTTTTAAATTAGCCAGACTACTGAGAATCTGCACCGCTTCCACCACTGGGTCATCGCTAGTTTCGTCAACTTCCGGCTCTTTGACCTCGATTAACTCTTGGGGGCTGAATCCTTCGGCGAGTTTGGTAGGCAAATGACCTTCATCCATTAATTCCACCAACTTATCCATCGCTTCTTCTCTGGCTTTCAGACTATCTTTCCCACTGACAGTGAGGATGACTTCTGGAGATTGGGCTAGAGTGTATTGTACCATATGTTTAGCTCCCAAATAATTGGTATTTCAATTTAATTTGTGGTGAGGCATGATGTGGGAAGAGGACGATCATAACCAGCCTCGATCGCGCAGGTGCTGAACATCCTGCTCAAGGTCTTCTACATCGTAGTGAACACAAATGCCGCGAGCTGCCAGCAGCTTTTGAAAGTCTATAATTCCCATCCCAGCAACTTGACTGGCGCGGCTGAGAGAAATCCGCTCTTGCTCAAACAGGGCAATGGCAATTTCCCGGAGCCAGTCGCTCTGGTTAAAGGTTTCGGTCTGGCTGAGGCTATCAGGTAGGTTCAGGATAATTTGCATTGAGTTGCCCTCATCGCACCTACTTTTAATTTTAAGGCTTTGGTGCAGAAATGCTGAATCTCATAACAAAACTTTACATAAAGCAATAAGGGAAAATATTGCACATTCTTTGGGATTCGTGTCTAATAGGAAAAATCACCGAAGATTTAGTAATAAAGTGAGATTTATTCAAGATTTTAGTCTAGAAAACAAAAAAATTTCCAAAAAATTGTAAAACAGGAAAAAATACCAATAGCAATTATGGCAGAAAATCCAGAGGTCAAATTATATGATTTAGATTTCGCTCAGTGGGTCGCCGCTACCGTCGCCCACCTAAAAGCGCGAGAATTTGACCGCTTAGACTTGCCCAATCTGATAGAGGAAATAGACAGCTTAGGGAACCGAGATAAACGAGAGTTGCAAAGCCGGTTACAGGTGTTGCTCTCTCATTTGCTGAAACGGGGTTACATTTCTTCTCCCAATGATTTTAGAGGCTGGGAACTCACCATCCGAGAACAGCGGCGGGAATTGCAGCTTTTGTTAGAACAATCCCCCAGCATTAAATCATATTTTCTAGAGATATTCACCAAATCGTGGCAAGATGCGTGGGAGGAGGTAAGCTCCGACTATCCAGGAGTGGAATTGCCCCTTATCTGCCCTTTTCCTCTGGATACTGATGCGATTTTATCCCACCGTTTTTGGGCTAATTGATGGGTAATCATTCCGGTTACTTACCAATCAATCCCGTGGCTGCCCCTACATATACCGGGGGTGTAATTTACCCATAGATTAATGATGCCGTTGCCCCTACAGATATTGGGGGCCGCCACGGGGGGCCGCCCCTACATATACCGGGGGTTCAATTGACACCCACAATTAAAATTGTGGCGTTACACTTGCGCCAATTTACTGCCACATTTGTAGCAGAATTTAGAACTAGCTGGGTTTTGCGTGCCGCAGTTGGTACAGAAAACGTGCCTAGGTGCATCCACTGGTGGCGGTGACACTGGTGGCGGTGACACGAACACCTGGGAATTAGTGGGTAATTTCCGCGATTCGATGATATCTTCGATGATTTTCGCCTCGCGTTTGTAAATCAGGCTATCTTTGCCGCCTTCCCGTTCTAATTCCCCTTGCCGCTGCTGCAAATATGCGAGCAATTGCTGGGATAATTGCTGTTTCTGCTGGGTGGTTTCCACCGCATCGAGTTTGGCGGTGATTTGCCGCTGAATTTCTTCTCTGTCGGGGCGACAAGCCAATACCTCTAACACTTGTACTGCTTCTTCCCAGGTAGAGGCAATATCTACGTTTTCGGTGCCGATCGCAGTTTTGCGCGTATAGCGAATCACGTTTTCTTTGGTACGCCGGTTTTGTTCCACCCGCAGCACTTGTAAAGCTCGCCCGTGAACCACTAATTTATAAATTTCGGGGTTGTCGGGAAAAATATCCCAAAATGGCGGCTCTTTTTGGATGTGAACCGGGATAGGTGGGTCTTTGCTTTCGCCGCGCAGTTGGGCGCGTTTGGCTTCAATGGTTTGTCCTTTCCAGTCCTGATATGATTGGCGAATTTCGCGCATTCCATTGATGCAGCGAAGGGAAAAACCGCCGATTTCTTGGACGAAGACGAGGCGATGGCGTTCGGCTTCTCCCAGGGGGGTTACGGCGTCTTTGTTGCCGACTCGTTCGGTGAGGAAGGGGAGGAGTTTGATGGTGGCGGGGTCGGTAGCATCGCGTCCGCCCACGATCGCCACTTTGCTGTTGACAGCGGGAGTAAACCCGGCGTCGCTCCCTTTCATCACCGCATCGGAGAGCTGAATTAGGGGTTTAGATTTATCGTAAGCAATGCGGATTTGATTGCGGATTTGCTCTTCGTCATTGGTGTAGATTTGGAATAGCCGATCGCACGCCGCCAAATCCCGCTTTAACTTCGTACTATTCGGCGCATCTTGAATCACCCGCTGAGTTTTTGCCGTCACAATTTCCTGCCAATCATCATCCTGCACATCTTGCAATTGCGGCAAATCAAACAACCGCATCACCTCCCCAGCGGCGCGATTTTGCTTCCACAAAGGCGATGCTTGCGCCAACACCTCGGACGCCAAAGTCGTACAGATAGCATCCATTCCCGCCTCATAGCGGCTTTTATTCCCCACCGGAGCGCTCACAGATTGCTCGATTAAATCTTGGTATAACCCATTCAACTCCTCCCGGTCATACAATTTAATCCCATTAATCACCAAAGCATCAGCACTACCTGCTTGCTCATCAGCGCGCTTGCGAAACTCATCTCGCGCTTGACGTAGTTTCATATTCAACCGCGCAAACCGGCGCTCTAAACTATCCAGATGTTCCTGGAGGCGGGCAATCACATCTAAACCCAAACCCCGAGCTTTCCGCTGAATCGTAGCGCTGAAACTCCCTTGCAAACCCTCCAGAGCTTTGCCACAGTATTCCTCCATTTTCGCCTGTTTCGTCAGGCCAAACTTATCCTTAAAATGGTTAATATCCTGCAAAGAGTCTTCATACTGCTTGCGCCGGTTTTCCTCATTTTTTCCCCAGACTTGCTCCGCATCCCGGCGAAACTTCTCCGCCGCTCCGGTCAATATCTGGCGCACGGTAGTGAGGAACGTATCAGCAAATTTTAGTCCTTGGGTGCGGTCTTCGATGATGCGGTAAAATTCCGCTTCTAATGCCTGTTGTCCTTGCTGGATGATGCGGTTGCGGTTGTCATACATTTTCTGGAAAAAATCCCCATGTAACCGCTCATCCGGGCTCATTTCCCGCAAATGAGTAGCCCGGTATTGATCCACTTTGGGGATTAAGTAACCATCCACAAATTGCAGGATTTTCCCTTTTTCTGCGCCCAGAACGCCGCCAACTCCTTGCTGGGTGCATTGCAGCAAATTATCCCGCGTGATTTCTTGGCGGATACTGTTGACAAAATCGGCGATTACTGCTATATATGGTTTATCGCCAGCGGCGGTTAAGTCGCCCAGCAGTTCGGCCTCAGTGAGGCGCATCCGTTTGAGGATATCGTTTTGCACTAATTCAAAGGTTTGGGGTGGCAAAAGTGCCGATTCATTGAGCCACCAGTTAATAAAATCGCCCGCGAGGCGGTTGGTTAGGGCAGTGCGAATTTGGGCGATGGGAATTTCTATGGTGGATAAGCCAAAACTCATAAAGTTTTTGGGATAACCACGTCCTCCGGGGTCTGCTTGTGCCCAAGCGCCTTTAATGTTATCACGAATTGAGCGTTTATGGGGGGCAAAATCTGAGGTTAAGTCTAAAAAGATGTTTTGGGCAGTTAGTTCTCGCAGTTGTTCTAGGGTGAATTCGGTTTCGCCGTTTTTGGTGCCCGCGAGATAGATAAAGTCAAAGGGGGCGGCTTTACTGCGGATTTCATCTACTAAGCTGTTGCTATATTGGGCGACGTATTCTGTGCGATAGTCGGAAAAGTAGCTCAGTTCCATGATGGCGGCGTAGCCGTTGGCGAGGACGCGATCGCCCACATTTATCCCCGCAAATGCTGCTGGTAAAGGAGCTATAGCAGTCACCAAAGGCGAACTTTCCCCCTGCATCCATTTGCGCAAAGCATAACCGATATCCACCATCATCCCGCTCCCCGTCCCCCCGGACAAAGACCCCACCACGAAGGCATTTAACCCATTAGTGGTAACTTTGATGCCATATTTATCCAGCATCATATTTTCATGGCCTTTGACCGCATTTCTGGCTTGCTCAAAGCACTTTTGGATGTTATGATAGTTGCAGAAAAAAGCGAACCTACCGCAGCCGCGAATTTGCCCCGCTCCCGCTTCAATTGCCGTGAGATTTCGCTCTAACTCTGTAGGAAACCACCGCTCAATCCAGGGATAGTTACTCATATTGTCCATCATATCCCGCACTTGGCGCCCGCTGACGCTCGCCCAATATTTTTCATGGTCTTTGAACGGGGAACCGGCGGCATTAGGACTCGTGACTTTGTAATCCTTATCTGTATCGATGATGAGAAAGCTAAGAATCGGAAAATTCGCCAAACTGCCGTAAGTTTCTTCTACCAAGCGACGCACCCGGGCGAGGATTTCGTGACCGGTCCCGCCGACACCCACCAACACGGTGGGCACCATACTTTTCTCGTCAACAACAGCCATAATTTTCTCCTTTTTTGGCTATAATCTATCTTAACACGCGCTGCCAAACGGCAAACCGAAAATCCGCCACACCACCAGAGCCGTTACCACAGTCCAAAACAGAGCATTCCCCAAGGCAAGCTGACCAGCTAAAGTCATGTCTAATTTCATCAAACCTTGAAATAACCACCGGTCTAAGGGCAGAGCGATCGCCCACATAGCGCAGATAAATGCACAACTCAGCCAAAATGTCAACCACCGTTTATTACTGTTAAAGCTGGTGAAAAATTCGTCAGTAAATAGAGCTTTTAGGTTGCCAGCTTCGCCGTTTAAATAGATGCCATTGGTGCTGGCGGTGGCTTGGCGAATTTGCACCGCGTCTTTGCCGCCTAAAACCACGGCATTGATTTTCACCCCTTGGTTAATGGCACCATCTACCACCGTCTGACTCACATCAGCCTCCCCATCGGTGACTAATAGTAACTCCCGGCATCTATTGGTTTCTAAACTACTTAACGCATTGGTTACCTGCTGAATTGCCAAATTGATATTTGTGCCGCCGCCTAGCTGTCTTTGTAACTGGGTATCTTGCAGCGCTCTATCTAGCTGTCTTTCCACTGCCTGACTATCAGTAATAAACTCATTGGTGAGAGCCTGTACATTGCTGGCAAAACCGAAAACTCGGATTTGGTTTTGGTTCTTCAGACTTTGGTTTTCGGCTAAATAGGACTTCACCGCTGCAATTTCTTCCTGACGCACGGCCCCCTGAGTGCTAGAACTCAAGTCCAGGGCAATAGCTACCCCCACCGTCGGTCTCCCCCAACCCAGCAGGGAAAACAACGCCGCCAATATCAAACAACCTAACATCAGCATCAGCGGCACCTGAAACATAGGATAAAGCCAAATTTGGCGGCGAGACTGCATCATCATGTGAATTTTTGTTAAAATTTAGATGAACTCTTGCCTGACGCGCTGGCGAAAAGACCTCAGCGTAGGACTTCTCCCAATCCTAGCACTTATTCCTATAAATTCGGTTATCAAATCTGCCACCGGTAAACCAGGAAAAGTGGGACTACTTTGGGACTCCACATATTTACCCCCTTGCAGGACATTGATTTGCAACCGGTCATTTTCATAACGCCACAGTTCTGGAACTTGCAAGGCTTCGTAGGCATCCAGTTGCGTTTTAGAAGTCACATCTATCTCTATAGCCAAGTCCGGGGGTGGGTCTAAAGTCAAATCTACCCGCCGCTTCCCTCGCATCACCTGATGATTTTGGATGTAAAAACATTGGTCTGGCTCCACCCCAGCTTTTTTAGCTTCTGCCTTAAAAGTCGTTGACCCAAAACACTCGCAGTCTATTGCCATTTCTTCTAGCAAGATTTTCACCATATCGCCAATCAGTTCTTTATTGATTTCGTGTTCTGGTAGTGGCATCCTGATTTCTAAGGTTCCTTGAATGTAAGCAATGCGGGCGGCTCGGTGTTCTCCTAATTCCGCTAAAATGGCTTCAAATTCTGACCAGCTAATATCATGGAGCCGGAGGCGTTGTCCGGGGGGAATATCTAGCTGTTGCAATTGCAAAGTAACCATCTGTAATTTTACCTCAAATGGCAGATGAAGGAATGTTTAATCTGGCTGGCTGTTTACTCCAAAACCGGGGAAAGAGACAGTAAAACTTATCTCTGGAAAAGATAATGGGGCGATACTTGCTCCCGGTGGGAGTTGCTGCATTTCTTGATAACCGGCGGCGGTGGGTTGGCGATAAACTTCCCAAATTTCTGCCCCGATATCTAGCAGCCAAACTTCGGCAATACCCGCTGCTGCATAGAGAGGGATTTTTACTTCCCGGTCATAGTCGGCTGAGGTATCGGCTACTTCTATTAATAATAAGATATCTTGGGGTTGGGGATGGGCGGTGAGATAAAAATCACGGCGAGGTGCGAGGAGGGTAATATCTGGTTGCGGTTCTGATAGGTTATCCCCCAAACTGATGGGATTTTGCACCCGGACGATAATATTTTCTGGCAACCGGCGATTGAATAGTTGGTTGAGCCGATCGACCCAAGCAGCGTGGCGGGACCCAATGGGGGACATTTCGATAATTTCTCCTTGAATTAGTTCGAGGCGGTCAGATAATGCAAAAATCCCGGTTTCTGCCATCCGGTGATATTGGTCAACTGTGAATTTTCGTTTTAATAGTTGTACAGACATGGGTTTAATCCGCATATATTTTTTTATTTTATCCAATTAGATGGGTCTTGGCAACAGCAGGGGCACGGCGTTATCAATATTGGCCGTTAAACAGATATGCTGATGATGCCGTGCCCCTACCAGCGCCTAATTATGTTATGATAAACCACCGCCTACAAAATTGTTAACCGAATTTCTGGAAAAGATAAGGGGGCGATACTAGCTCCCGGTGGGAGTTGCTGCATTTCTTGATAACCGGCGGCGGTGGGTTGGCGATAAACTTCCCAAGTTTCTGCCCCGATATCTAGCAGCCAAACTTCGGCAATACCCGCTGCTGCATAGAGAGGGATTTTTACTTCTCGGTCGTAGTCCGCTGAGGTATCGGCTACTTCTATTAATAATAAGATATCTTGGGGTTGGGGATGGGCGGTGAGATAAAAATCACGGCGAGGTGCGAGGAGGGTAATATCTGGTTGCGGTTCTGATAGGTTATCCCCTAAACTGATGGGATTTTGCACGCTGACGGAGACACGCTGACCTAGGGTTTCTGAGAAAAGTTGGGTTAAGCGGCGCACCCAAGCAGCGTGGCGGGAACCAATGGGGGACATTTCGATAATTTCTCCTTGAATTAGTTCTAGGCGGTCAGATGATGCAAAAATACCGGTTTCTGCCATCCGGTGATATTGGTCAACTGTGAATTTCCGTTTTAATAGTTGTACAGACATGGGTTTAATCGGGTTTGGTTAAATATTGGGAATGGAGGACACGGCAATGCCGTGTCCCTACCAGAAAATGCCGCCATTACATCGAGTCAAATTGATAACGAGAACCGGTGGGGCCGGATTTTCCTTCTACGGCTTTGACCAGGGGAATGTCTTGGAATAGGTCAAATTCGGTGGCGGTGTTGCTGACGGTGATGCCTTGGTTGAGTGCGGCGGAAATTGCGGCTCGATCGCCCGGATGATCCGTCAACGCGATCGCCAATGCCCGCGTGGCATCATAAGTAGTCGCCGTCCGCCAACTCACCCGACCTTGCCAAAGATTAGCCGCATCGCGAGCAAACGGATCATCTGGTCGCCACCGCCAAGGCACAGCTAACACCATCCCCGCCACTGCTGCATCCCCTTGCACCAACAAAGTGGGATTATACAACTCATCTCCGGCTAATAGTGCCATTTGATTATTATTAGCTTTTGCAATCGCCACCGCCGCATCTACTTTATTCTTACTTAAAGCCAAAAACGCCGCTTTCGCCCCCGCTTGCTGCACATTATTTATGGCGGTAGCCGCATCAAAATCCGGCGCCATAATATCAACCACCTGCACTGCTTGTCCCCCCGCCGCCGATAAAGCCGAGACAAACTCATCCTTCATTTTTTCGCTGTAGTTACTGTCAGAATTGTAAAACACCGCCACGGATGCCGTATTATTTTTGATGGCATAATTGGCCAGGGTGCCTCCCACTTTTTGCAGATAGCTATTCAGCAGAGTTGTGGCCTGGGACGCTGGGATAGTCCGCACCGTGGAACCGCCAGTATCATTCTTAGTAATTGCCGTATTCAGCGGCGACAGGGCGGCAATTTTGTTTTTCTCGTAATTCCCCAGCGCCTGACGACTGTTGCTATCCACACCATGTCCTAATACTGCCAGCACATTCAGGCTAGAGCTGATTAAATCTTGCGCCAAGGAATCTGCTAGGGATGCTTGCCTTTCATCTACTACCACCACCTCCAAAAATTGGGCTGGGTTATTGCGGTTAAACTCATCTTGATATTGCGCCACTCCCCGCAACACTTCCCGCGCTTCATTTGGCGAAGGAGTTATCGGCACCACTACCGCGATCGCCATTAAATTGCCCGCCTGTTTTGCCCGCGCATTATTCAGATAAATTTTCGCCTCCGGGTCATTAGCATCCTGAGCAGTTGCTTGCTGATACTTTTGCATCGCCCCATTCCAATCTTTCGCTGCAAAAGCTGTTGCCGCCTCAGTTTTTAACTGAAAATTCCCCCCACCTGAGAGCAAAATCTTTTCCCCTTGAGAAATCAAACTACCATTCACCGCCGTATCGCTCACCAACGCCATCGGGTCTGCCATCGTCGCAGTACCACCGTTCGTCTCCTCAGCCGTCGGTTCCGGCTCTGGGGTTGATTTTGGTCGGAAGAAGAACCAGCCAGCACTGCCTAATATCAGCAACACCGCCACCACCGCCACCACTGCACCCGCAGGCACTTTACTGCCACCACCCCCAGATACCACGGTTTTGCTCGCATTCATCGCCTCTCGGGGCAAACCGCACATTTCACAGTCCGGTCCGTAATTCTCATGGGGTGGGTGCGGTCCTGCACTATTATAAGACTTGCCATCCTTGGGCACCCCGTCACACATCCAACTTTTCTGCCCAGTCACATTCCCTACCTCGCTGGTGATGATGTCGTTATCTATTGTAAAAGCTATAATCAAATCACACCAGAAAATTTAGCAATTTTTTACCCTGTAGTTGCATTCCGTCCTCAGATAGGATAGACTGTGGCAGTGCCTTGGCACACCTCACCAGTCCTAACTACTACTGACAGCGAACAATGGGTTTAAAAATCGTCGAAAACTACAACCACAGCTTTGTTCTCGAACCCGCCGCCAGGGACAACCTTATCGCCTTATTAACCAGTGACACATTCCGCCAGCAAGTGGCCACACAAGCTGGCTGCCCCCAAGTAGAATTCACCAACCAACTATTCCAACCGGTTCCCTACAGCAGCGCCACCCCCAAAGGGATGCCCCCAGAATTTGAGCCCTACCACGCGGCAGACGAATACATCATCATCAACGTCCCCCCTAACTTCATGTTTCAAGCCAAAATCTTCCACCCTAGTCGCCTTTGCGCTATTTACCGGAAAATCAGCTAATCAAAACTATTATTTCAATTTATTATCCCCTAAAATGACCGATATCACCGCCAATCCTACCCTCGCCAGCCTCCCCTATCTCCCCTATCTCGATGGGGCAGGCAATCTGAACAGCGATTATCAAGGCCAAGTGGGAGTTTACGCTGTTTTTGATGCCGATAAAATTCTGCAATTTATTGGTTACTCCCGCGATGTGGCTCTTAGCCTCAAGCAGCATTTTGTCCGCCAGTCCAATAAATGCTACTGGCTCAAAGTCACTACCATAAATCGCCCCAGTCGCAGTGTTTTAGAAACTATTCGCGCTGCTTGGATATCGGAAAACGGCACGATTCCTCCTGGGAATAACGGCGGTGAAGCGGAATGGACCGAGGCCATAGATGTGAAACCGTTGATGACCCCAGAAGAGCAGCAGCAATACCAGCAAGCATTAGGCGACCCCCTGGCGGAAACCAAAGTTTTAAAAAATATTGCTCGCCGGGTGGAAGCTGACATTTTCGCGGTTCTGGAAAACCGGGGGTTACAAGAAAAACTCCGTTTTAACCCCAAACTCAAAGAACAAGGATTGCTGGATTTGAAGTGATTGTATCATTGGCACAACCAGGGTGAGAAGCCGGTCAGGGTGAGCAAAAACCGGATTTTTCCAGGAAATCTTGATTTTCTCCCGAATAATTGGGGCAAGAAGGTTTCTTGACTGCTCATGGTTTAAAATCTAAGTTCTAAAATCCCAAAGCTAACATCCCATGACATTAGGACTGCTGGACAAGCGCTATCTCATCCTTCAGGAATTAGGCGCCGGGGGGTTTGGTCAAACCTTCCTGGCGGAAGATACCCAAATGCCTTCTCGCCGCCGCTGCGTCATTAAGCAGCTTAAACCGGCTACGGATAAACCGGAAATTTTCCCTCTGGTGCAGGAGCGCTTTCGGCGGGAAGCGGCGGTTTTGGAACACTTGGGGGAAGGAAACCGGCAAATTCCCCGGTTGTATGCTTATTTTGAATTAGACGGGCAGTTTTATCTGATTCAAGAATGGGTGGAGGGGGAGACTCTAACGCAAAAGTTGCAACAGTCGGGAACTCTCGGCGAAGGGTTTGTGAGGCAGCTTTTAATGGATTTGTTGCCAGTTTTGGAGTTTTTGCATAATAACCGCATTGTGCATCGGGATATCAAACCGGATAATATTATTTGGCGACAGCGCGACGGTTTACCGGTGCTGATTGATTTTGGGGCGGTGAAGGAAACGATGGCAACGGTGGTGAATACTGCCGGTAGCCCCACGAATTCGATCGCGATCGGCACCCCCGGTTTTATGCCTGCAGAACAAGCCGCCGGACGCCCCCTCTATTCTAGCGATTTGTACGGTTTGGGGATGACCGCCGTTTACCTCCTCACGGGAATTTTGCCTCAGCAACTAGAAACCGATGCTCTGACTGGGGAAATTCACTGGCGACAATATGCTCCCAATATCAGTCCCGGTTTTGCCACAATTTTAGATAAAGCTATTCGGTTTAACCCTAGGGAAAGGTTCGCTACCGCTCGCGATATGCTCGCCGCTTTGCAGCCTGTAGTTACCCCCACGGCGGCGACGGTAGCGGCTGCACCAGTTTACACCAATCCTGTCACCACAACCGCGCCATCAACGGTCTCGTCGCCGCCACCACAGCAACAGTCTAGTGGCGGTGTATGGCTGAAACTTTTCCTGGCTCTGATAGTGGTGGTAGGAGCTTCGGTTTTGGGGTTCGCGATCGCCTCCCAAGACAAAGACAAAGACAAAGACAACGATCGCAAAAAACCCGAACCACCACCCATCACAGCTCCCGCTCCCACGGATACCGCTCCCCCACCAACACCCACACCCACACCAACACCCACACCCACACCAACACCCACACCCACACCCACACCCACACCCACAGTTCCGCCACCAGTGGAAACGCCGCCACCAGTGGAAACGCCGCCACCCGTGGAAACACCACCACCAGTGGAAACTCCCACTCCCACGCCACCACCAGTGGAAACGCCACCACCAGTGGAAACGCCGCCACCCGTGGAAACGCCACCACCCGTGGAAACGCCACCACCCGTGGAAACGCCACTACCCGTGGAAACACCAA
>Ga0209172_10003999_pt1 | contig 21024 bp, 14 predicted proteins | sample LarsenN4metaG_FD_184113 | JGI IMG/M metagenome (GOLD analysis project Ga0209172, IMG submission 184113) | Hot spring sediment bacterial and archeal communities from British Columbia, Canada, to study Microbial Dark Matter (Phase II) - Larsen... ... | reverse complement strand
ACCACCTGGCCGGATTCCAGGAAGAGCAGCACGTTCTGCCCGCTCGCCACATCGTCCAGCCCAGAATCAACGCCCTGGGATTTCACGTTCAGGCCGTAGCTTGTGACAAGCGTGCCCGCACCGTCAGCACCAAAACTGCTGCTCGTGCTGAAATTGTCGGCAAAATTCGCACTTGCGTTCGCGCTCAGCGCGCTTTCATCCACCACCAATACATCCGCAGACGCAGTCGCCGCGACGTCAACACTGGGGAGGTCGTCCACGATCGCGATCATGATCGTCGCCGGCGCTGAGTTGCTGTCGCCATCCGAGGTCGTGAGCGTGAAGACATCGGTCTCATCGCCCACGCCGTCCGTTACTGCTTGCTTGAGTTCATACGTGAAGTTGGCGATGCCATTGTTGTACGAGGTGACGGTCATCACGCCCGCACTGCCGTTGAACGTCTCACCGACGAGATCGCCGATCGCGACGGTCTTGCCGTTGATCGTCACGGATTCGAGATCGGCCAAGCCGTTCGGATCCGAGATCTGGAAGCTTCCCGACACGAATTCCGCGTTGCTGCCGGGGTTCGAGCCGATCGCGAGCGCCGCTTCGTTGACCGTGCCTTCCGCGGAAGACGCAAAAGGCCCTTCGTTCCCGACACGCACTTTGATGTCCGGACCATCGTTCGATCCGAAGATCGTGACCGTCAGCGTGGAGGAGCTCGGCGTGTTGTAGCCGTCCGTGACTGAATAGGTGAACGAATCGGACAGAGTCTGCCCGTCGTCCAGCGCCTGCACCGCCGCATTGCCGTTGTTCAGCGTGTAGGTATAGCTGCCGTCCGCGTTCAGCACCAATGTGCCATACGTTCCGGTGTAACTGCCAGGATTGGTGACGCTAAGCGGCTCGTGGTCGGTATCCGCCGTATCGGCAAAGCTGCCCGAAGGCGCGCCACTGTGCGAACCCGATTGCAGAACGTTACCGCTGGCGGCAAGCGCCGTGTCTTCCTGCACCCAGTTGCTGTCCGGATTCGCGACCGGTAGCGCATCGTCGTCGATGATCGTCACCACCGCCGTGTTCGCGGCCGGGTTGATCGTCGCGTTTACCGCATCCGTGAGGACGATGTTGAACGTCTCGTTCGACTCCACCAGGTGATCTTCGACGATCATCACCGGCACGATGATTTCCGTCTGGCCGGCGGGAATCGTCACGGTCTGGGTAAGCGGGCCATCGAAGAAGTCATCGGGATTCGCGGCCGTGACCGGAACTATGGTGTAGGTCACCATCACGTCGACGTCGAAGACCTTGTCGAGCGAGATGATGAAGTTGACGAGCTTGCCGCTCGTTTCCCCATTGGTGCCTTCGATCAGGCTTGCCGCATTGCCCGAGACGACGACACCGCTGCCACCACCGGGCTCGCCGCCCGGCTCTTCCACATCGACTTGTACCTGTACCGAGACCGAAACGACCGGTTCCTGGTCGATCGGAAACTCTTCGAATTCCTGCGTCGGGAATTCGATGCCTGCGCCCTGCGTGCTGAACCCTGCGCTCACGACACCGGAGGTATTACCCTGCTCAATGATGACGGGGGAGTGCGCGCCGCCGCCCTCCGCGCCCCCCGCGCCGGGCGCACCGCCCGCGGCGGTCGCTTCCGCGACCTGCGAGGGGTCCGCACCGGCGGCAATCGCCGCTTGCAGAGCCGCGACATCGGCACCGGCAGCAGCGGCTGGCTTCCCGGGCGTGGCGGGTTGCGCCGTAACGGCCGGGCCGCCGACGCCGAGCAGGCCTTCCGTCAGCGCGAGGGTGGCATCGTTACCGCATTCGAGCGTGCGGCCCGCCACGCCTTCGAGGGCGATCTTGACGTCGCCGTTCGCGGACGTCGTGATGACCTCGTCGCTGAAGACCTTGTCGCCGACCTGCAGGATGCGCACCGTGCCATCCGGCGCGGTTGCCCGGACTTCGCCCACCACCGCCGTTACCGTCCCCAGAACCTTGCTCGTCGCTGCCATTTGCCTACCCTCCGTTGCGTTCCGTTTTAACCTTGAGGTTGCGCTCTAGCGCCTTGACCGATGGGCGAATTCTGGGCTTTTGCAGGACCGGCCGTCAGGTCTATAGGTATCAATACCTTGGTACCGGTTGTGCGGTATGTCACAGGGATATCCGGACCAATGTCACGGATTCCCGGCTTTGGGGCCTTCGAATCAGTCCAGAACGACGACGTGGGCCCTCTGGGCCGCCTGGAATTTCGCGTGATACGCCTCCATGGCCTTGAAGAAGGCGTCGGAGGTGAGCGGCGGCTCCTCGAAAATGTCGGGCGGGGGTGCCGGAATGCCCATGCCGTTGCTCGAGCCGTCGTCGATGCGAAATTCATAGTGGACGTGCGGGCCCGTCGCGAGGCCGGTCATGCCGACGTAGCCGATGAGCTGACCCTTTTGTACCTTGCTGCCGACGGAAAGATTGTCAGCGAAGCCGTGGAGATGCCCGTAGTAGGTGAGGAAGCGCCCGTAGTGCCGCAGGACGACGAGATTGCCAAGCTCGCCGCGATGCCCCATGAACTCGACGACCCCGTCCGCCGTCGCGAGCACGCGGCTTCCGAGCGGTGCGGCGTAGTCGATGCCACGGTGCGCGCGCCAGAGACCCAATACCGGGTGAAAGCGCGCGAGCGTGTACTCCGAAGTGATGCGCGAAAACTCCACCGGCGAGATCCGGAACGCTTTCTTCATGCTCTTGCCGGTCTCGGTGAAGTAGCCTTCACGACCGAGGCCGTCGTTGAAGTAGTAGGCGTGCAGGCGGCGGTTGCGAATGGTGAACTCGGCGGCCAGAACACGCCCGCCCGGCTCGATGTGGCCCTCTCGGTAGGGCACTTCATAGACCAGCGTGCAGCGATACCCGTAGTGCAGCTCGCGGTGGAAATCCACGTCGTCGGCAAAGATCTCCGCGAGCTGCAGCACGAGGCTCTCCGGCAACCCGATCGCGTCGGTCGCGGTAAAGAGGGATGCCTTGGCCGGGTCGGCACGCATTTTCTCCGTGACGCGCGGATCGCTCGTGCGCGCCCGCACCTGGATGCCGGTGCTCGCGAGCGTGATGGAGTACGCCTCTTCCGGCTGGACGATGTAGTCGATTTCCAGCGATTCGGGCTCGCGCACTGACCGAACCCGCATGTACTTGCCGGGCTGAAGCGCTGGCAGCAGATGCATCCGGCTCGCAACGGCCGGGGACTCGACGATTTTGACTTCGAGCTTGTCGGCGACGCGACGCAAGAGATGAGACCACGTATCGCCGGCCAGTACGCGGGTGTCGTATTCATCCCGCGCGCCAGGCATTGTCGGCTCGGGACGGTAAACCTTGTCGCTCGGCTTAGGGCGCGCTGAACTATGCGGTGCGATGCCGCTCACCGGCGCGACGCCGAAAGAGACGACCTCGATCAGCGGCTCGGGCGAAAGCGGTGGACGCTGCGAAAGCTCGGCGGGAAAGACCGGCGACGCGAAGAGCGCAACTACAAATGCAAGAATGAACTTGGCAGCCGGGCAGCGCACATTGAAGCAACTATGCAAAACACCATCCCCACCTGGAGTACCGTTCGTGTTGAGCCTAGCACGACCGTTCGTGGTGAGCATCGTCGAACCATGAACGGCAGGACTGAGCCTGACGAAGGGCTCAGGACGAACGACGGTGAATGTTTTTACAGGATGTCTTTTTCTTCGATGACGACGCTGCCCTGCAGACGCTTCCTCGCGATCTGCCGCTGGAGATACTTCTCGCCCGCCGCCGGCGGCAGGTCGGTGAACTTGATGAGAGCTTTGTCGATCAGCAGATCGATGAGGTCGTCCACCAGGCGCACCATCTGCAGGTCGCTCTGGGCGAGGAGCTGTCGAATCGCCTCGGGAGATGAGAGCCCCTGGTCCGCGAGAAAGCGCGCGAGATCGGGGTCATCCGCGCGCACCTGTTCGGTGACGCCGACCTCCGCGTGGTCGAATACCCCCGTGATGCGACCGGCATCGTCCCGGCTAACGTAAGGCATGCTGCGTGTCCTCCCTCTTCGGAGCGCCTCAGGCGCCCCGCCATTCCATCAGCAGTTCGTTGAACATCACTGTTTCGTCATGCGGGCAAAAGCGACATCCGGCGAGCCGTCGATTCCGTTTCCCGGACACCGGCTTTCGCCGGTGCGACGGGGCGTTCTTCGACGAACGGTCAGAGCGCAGTGTACAAGAAAAACGGGGCGCCAAGTGCGCCCCGTTTGTCGAATGACGCGGGAGATCGCGAACTTACTTCGGCGCCACCGCAGCTTGCTCGGGCGGCGGGACATCGAGCGTGGTCAGCAGCTGCCCCATCGCGTTCAGGATACGATAGCGCGCCGCCAGCTCGATGAACTTGCCGTTGATGTACGTGCTGCGCGCGGTAAAGAATTCGTTTTCGCTGTCCAGCAGATCGAGCAGGGTGCGCTGGCCGATGTCGAACTGGCTCGCGTAAGCGGCCCGTGTCACATCGCTCGACTTCACGTAACGCTCCAACGAGGGCAGCCGGTCGCGCGCGGTCGCGAACGCGTTGTAGGCGAGCCGCACCGCCGCTTCCACCTGGCGGTTGGTGTTGCGCGCGATCTCGCTCGCTTCGTTGATCTGGAGCGCCGTTTCCTTCGAACGATAGTAGTCGAAGCCGCCGCGGAAGGCGTTCCACTTGAGCCAGAGCATCAGCATGCGGTCGCGGTTCGGGCCCTCGAGACCGTCGATGTTGCGGTTGTTGGAATAGCTCGCCTCGAGCTCGAGGCGCGGGAAAAAGAACGACTTGGCGATGTCCCGCTGCGCCTGGGCGGCATCGACGTCCGCCAGCGCCGACTTGAGGATCGGGTGGTTCTCCTGCCCGATCTTCACCGCCTCGTCGACCGAGCGCGGGACATTCGGTGCCGCCGGCATCGTCAGATTGACAGGTGGCTTGCCGACCACTTTCAGGTACGCGATTTCCGCGTCCCGCAGGTTGCTTTCCGCCGAAGCGAGGTTCGAGACGGCGAGCGCGAGACGCGCATCGATCTGGTCGAGGTCGGCGCGGCGGCCCACGCCCTTGTCGGCGCGCAGCTTGACCTGGTTGAAGGTCTTCTGGTGCGCGGCGAGATTGTCCTTCGCGTAGGCCACGAGCTCGCGATTTTTCAGGACATCGAGATACGCTTCGATCGCCTGCAGCGCGATCTCTTCGGACGTGCCGTAAACGCGGTGTGCGGTGGATTCCGAGATCGCCCTGCGACGCGCGACTTCCGAGTTGACGCCGAAGCCGTCGAAGATCATCTGGTTGACGATGAGCCCCTCCTGCTTGCGGTTGAGACTCACCCAGCTGTCGCTCGGGTTCGCGGCAATCGTGGTCGGGTTCTGGCTGCGCTCGCGGCCCGTGCCCCAGATGAAATCGGCGCGCGGGAAGTAACCGCCGCGCGCGGCGTCGATCGCGAAGTCGGCGGCATCCCGTCTTTTCGCGACGCTGACGACCTGCGGATTGGTTTCGATGGCGTACGTGACAACTTCCTTCAGAGTCTCGGCGCCTGCCACGCCGCCGAAGGCAAGCCCAACCGCGCCTGCCAACACACCCCTCACCCAAGCTCTCGTCATTATTTGCCCTTTGTTCTCCACGCCGGAACGCTAAACGCGCCGGCTGTTGAGATGGTCTTTAGCGCGCGCTTAGGTTATCACCGTAAGCGTCTGCCTGTAAATGAATTATCCCGACGGCCCTGCCGGCTGTTGCAGCCTCACAACAAAGCCTTCAAGCCAAGTACGGGTGCCTTGAATTATTTTTTCTATGTCAATGGGATGGCGTCGGTTGTTGGTCCGCCATCGAGCTTACTTGCGGGCGGCAGCCGCGGCGGGTCTGCCGCCTGTCACATAAAGCACGAGCTTGAGCCGGTCGGTCACGCCAAGCTTTTGAAAGACATTGGACAAATGCCCTTTCACGGTGCGCTCGGAGATGTCCAGGGCTGAGGCGACCTGCTTGTTGCTCGCGCCCCCGACGATGAGGCGCACGATCTCGCGTTCCCGGGGGGTCAGCGCCGCAAGCTTATCCTGCGCCCCACCCTTTTCGGGAACAGAGGACGGGCGCTGGGCGTCGGCATAGCGCCGCAACTCCATCACGAGGCGCGGCAGCAGGCTGCGCGTCACCCAGACGCCGCCGCCGTGGGTCACGTTCAACACCTGCTCGAGCGACTCGGGATCGATGCCGCGCCGGCAACACCCTTTGACGCCAGCCTTGAGGAGCGCAATCTCCTCGTCCTCGTTGAAAGCAGCCGTCATGACGATCACGCGCCCGCCGTGCGCCGCGGCGACGATCTCGGCGGCCTGCCGCTCGATCGGGGGCGCGAGGAGTTCGCCGTCCACGAGTATCACGGTGGACGGGGATGCGTGGATGCGCGGCATGAGGGCCGCGATGCTTTCGACCACCTCGACCGCGTGCTCGGCGCTCACCGCCCGGCGCGCGCGGCTTGCGAGTTCGTTATCGCGGGTCGCCAGCAGTATCGACATGATCGAATGTCCTGAGCACTGCCGTAGGGCCTGTCCTGAGCACTGTCGAAGGGCCTGTCCTGAGCACTGTCGAAGGGCCTGTCCTGAGCACTGTCGAAGGGCCTGTCCTGAGCACTGTCGAAGGGCCTGTCCTGAGCACTGTCGAAGGGCCTGTCCTGAGCACTGCCGTAGGGCCTGTCCTGAGCACTGTCGAAGGATCAGCGCTCGCGGAACGCCATCTCCCGGGTCTTGATGATCGGCTTGAGCAGGTAATGCAGAAACGTCTTCTCGCCGGTCTGGATGTGAACGGTCGCCGTCATGCCCGGAATGATCGCGAGCGGCTTGTCGCTGCGCGCCGGCGTGCTGCTCGTCGTGCGCACCCGGACGAGATAGTAGCTCTCCTTGTCCCCCTTTTTCTCGTCGAGGATCGAGTCGGCGCTGATGTACTCGAGCTTCGCCGGAAAGCCGCCGTAGATGGAAAAATCGTACGCGGTGATCTTCACGAGCGCTTCCTGGCCGGGCCGGAGATACGCGATGTCGCGGGGCTTAACGCGCGCTTCGATGAGGAGGTTGTCCTCGAGCGGAACGATCTCCAGCAGCTCGGAGCCGGGCTGCACCACGCCGCCGATCGTCGTCACCTTGACCGATTTCACCGTGCCCGTGACGGGCGAGCGCACCACCGCGCGCTCGACACGATCCTTGAGCGCCACTCCGGTCGCAGCGGTGCCCTCCTGCTCCGCGCGCACCTGGTTCAATTCCGCCAGCGCATCGCCGCGGAACTTGGCGACGTAGCTGTCGAGCTTGTTCTTCGCTTCGGCGACCGCGGACTCGAGGCGCGGGATCGCGAGCTTGGTGGCTTCGAGCTCGCCCTTGAGATCGTTCGCCTGCCGCTCGAGGCGCAGCAGCTCCACTTCGGACATCGCCCCCTGCTTGACCAGCGGGCGCGACATCGTCAATTCCTTGTTGAGAATGTCGAGGCTCGTGTTGATCTGCACGATCCGCGAGCGTTTCTCCTTCAGCTCCTGGCTGCGCTGGTCGATCTGCTGCCGGAACGCCGCGGTGTTGGCGTTGAATTCCGCCTGGCGCGAGCGATAGAGCGTGAGTTCCCGCTCGACGAGGTCGCGATTTTCCTTCTCGAACTTGGGCGGGAACTTGATCGGCTGCCCCGATACCTCGGCGTTCAGGCGGGCGATCTTGGCGCTGAGCGCGTCGTTCTTCGCCTTGTTCTCCTGGAACGAGGAGGCATAGCGCGTATCGTCGATCACCATCACCACCTGGTTCTTCTGCACGACGTCGCCGACTTTGACGCGGATGTCGGAAACAATGCCGCCCTCGAGGTTCTGCACCACCTGGATCTGGCTCGAAGGAATGACCTTGCCCTCGCCGACGGTGGTCTCGCCGATGTTGGCGAACGCCGCCCACACCAGGAACGCCGCGATGAACGCGAACGTCGCCCACACGATCGCGTGCGAGTACGCCGGCGGGCCCTGCATCGCCGCCGCCGCGGTTTCGCTCATGAAATCGATGTCTTCGCGCTGACTCAATGCTTTAGCTGTCATACACGCAACCTCTGTTCGCCCTTCGACTCCACTGCGTTCCGCTCAGGGCGAGCGGCCAACATGTCTTCCGTTCGTCCTGAGCGGAGCGGAAGCGGAGTCGAAGGGCGAGTGGCCAATTTTGGGAACATTACCGTTTCGCGACGCTGATCTTGCCGCCCGACAGCGCCTGCATCACCTGTTCCTTCGGTCCATCGGCGACGATCCGCCCGCCATCGAGCACGATCAGCCGTGGCACCAGCGTGAGCAGCGAGGCGCGGTGGGTGACCAGCACGAAGGTCTTGCCCGGCAATGCCTTCTCGAGCTTGCCCTTGAACGCCTCCTCCGAGCGGTTGTCGAGCGCGTTGGTCGGCTCATCCATGATCAATACCGGCGGATCGAGAACGAGCGCGCGCGCAACCGCGACGGTCTGACGCTGCCCGCCCGAGAGCCCCTCGCCGCGCTCGCCGATCTTGAGATCGAAGCCCTGCGCCGAAGGGTGGACGAACTCCGTCACGCCCGCGATCTCGGCCGCGCGCAGCATCGCCGCATCGTCCACGTAGGGGGCCGAGAACGTGATGTTTTCCTTGACCGTGCCGTAGAACAGCACGACGTCCTGCGGCACGTAGCCGATGTTTCGCCGCAACACCGCCGGATCGATCTGGTTGATGTCCACGCCGTCGATCAGGATCGAGCCGGACGTCGGCTTGTAGAGGCCGAGGATCAGCTTTTCCACCGTGGACTTGCCGGAACCGATGCGCCCGATGAGCCCCACGCGCTCGCCGGCCCCGAGCCGGAAGGAGACGTTCGAAAGCGCCGGCGTCTGCTGGCCCGGATAGGAGAACGTGACATTGCGGAACTCGATGTCACCGCGAATCTTCGGCCGGTGGACGAAGCTCTTCGCCGGCGGCCGCTCCACCGGAAGCTGCATGACGTTGTTGAGGGTCATCAGCGCGGACTTGGACTGGTGGTAGCGCGTCATGAGCCCCGCCACCTGTCCCAGCGGTGCCAGCGCGCGGCTCGTGAGTATGGTGCACGCAACGAGGGCACCGATCGTGAGCTCGCGCTCCGCGATGAGGTAAACACCCACGACGATGACGCCGACGCTCGCGAGCTGCTGCACCGTCACGGAAATGTTCACGATCGCCGAAGAGAGCGTGCGCGCCTTGATGCCGAGCCGCGCCACCGTGCCGACGAGCTGCTCCCAGCGCCGCTGCAGCACGCCTTCCGCGGAGAGGGCCTTGACGGTTTCAATGGTGCTGAGGCTCTCGATCAGGAGACCCTGCTTCTGGGCGGCGCAGCGGAAGCTCGTCTGGATGATCTCACCGAGCGAGCGCTGCAGCATGATGCCCACCAGGATGATGAGCGGAACCGCGAGCAGCGGCACGACGCCGACCGGCCCGCCGATCCAGAAGATGACGGCGATGAACAGCACCACGAACGGCAGATCGACGAGCGCGGTGATGGTTGCCGAGGTGATGAACTCGCGGAAGGACTCGAACTCGTGGATGTTGCTCGCGAACGAGCCGACCGACGCGGGACGCGCCTCCATCCTGAGCCCCATCGCCTTCTCGAAAATGTTCGCTGACAGGATGACGTCGATGCGTTTGCCCGCGATATCGACGAGGTACGCGCGCAGCATGCGCATCACGAAATCGAAGCAGAGCACGATCAGCACGCCGACCGCGAGCGCCCACAGCGTCTCGGTGGTGTCGTTGGGCACGACCCGGTCATACACGTTCATGATGAAGAGCGGCATGACCAGCGCGAATACGTTGACGAGGAGGGAGGCGAGCAGCACTTCACCATAGAGCGGCCACGCCTCCTTCACCACGCCCCAGAACCAGTGCTGTACCCGCGGCACAGCGCTGTGCTCGGTGCGCGCGTCGAAGTGGAGTTGCTCGCGGACGAGGATCGCGTGCCCCGTGTACTCCGGCTCGAGGTCGGCAAGCCGCGTCTTCGAGACGCCCCCCGTGTCCGGGTCCACCACTTCGCAGGCGCCATCGCTCTTCACCGTATTGAGCAGGCAGGCGCGGCGGTTCCTGAGGAGCAATACCGCGGGCAGCGTGAGCGGCGAGATGTCGGAGAGGGCGCGCTTCACCACCTTCGCGGTGAGCCCCGCCCGGTCGGCGGCCCGCTCGAACAGCGCCGGCGTGAGCCAGTTGTCCTCCAGCGGCAGCCCGGCCGACAGCGTCTCCTCCGAGAACGGCCGGTTGAAGTAACGCGTCAATAAAACGAGGCACTTCAGCAGCGGATCGTGGGTGGACGCTCCCTCGCGCTGGGGGATTTCCCACGCCGCCGCCGCTGCTCCCTCTCCCGCCGCACTGCTTACGGTCAAATTCGTGTCTCCTTGTGCCCGGAATTTTACCTTTATTCGGGTTTGCCGATGTAATAGCCCTGCGCGCCGTCCACCATGAGGCTCTTGACCATTTCGAAGTCCCGGTCGCTTTCGATGTACTCGGTGACGACCTGGATGCCGAGGCCGTGCGCGATGCCGACCAGCGCCTGCACGAAGAACTGGCGATCGCTCGATTCCGCCAGGCCGCGGGTGTAGCCGCCGTCGAGCTTGATGTAGTCCACTTCGAGGCTGCGAAGGTATCCCACCGAGGCGGTGCTCTGGCCGAAGCGGTCGATGGAGAAGCGGGCGCCGGTCTCGCGGAGCCGGCTGAAGGCGGCGCGTACCGCATCGAGGTGCCCGATGATCGAGTGCTCCGCGATCTCGAGGATCACGTTGCGCGCCACTTCGCGCTGCGCATTCAGCTTGCCGTAGAGCCAGTCCACGAAGCCCGCATCGATGATCGACTCGAGCGAGACGTTGATCGCGGTCGCCCCGCCGCGGATCGGCCCCTCGGACGCGATCTGGGCCAGCACCTTCTCCACCACCACGCGATCGAGCAGCTGCAAGGCGCCGAGCCGCTTGGCGGTCGCGATGAAGAGCCCGGCGCGGATCAGGGTGCCGTCCGAGCTCAGGATCCGCACGCACGCTTCGCTGCGATACCCCCACTCCGACTCGGGCACGTGGCAGGGCTTGACCGGCTGGTACTGGAGTACCACGCGCTCGCTCGGCAGCCCGACGCGGAACATGCCGTTGATCTCGATGTAGATCGCCTGTTCTTCCGCGACCTTCTCGGCTTCCTGGACATGCCACGCCGGCACCCCGCGCGCCTGCGCGATCGCGAGCGCGGAGCTCACCGCCGCCATGAGCTTGCCGAAAGACGCGCCCTCGTGATGGCGATAATAGACGATGCCGGCGTGCGCCATGACGCTCGTCTCGCTATGCGGGAACTCCTCGATCTCGGCGAGCCCCGCGATGATCTCGTCGCCGAACCGGCTCAGATCGGGTTGCGGGACGTTCGGCACCAGGATGCCGAATTCCGGCCCGTCGAGCTTGGCCAGCATCGGCGCCTCGTATTTCTCGAGCACCTTGGCGATGAGTTGCGCGGTGCGCTTGAGCAGCGCATCGCCCTCCGCGCGGCCGTTCTTTTCGTTATAGGCCGCGAAGCCGCGGATGCGCACGACCGCGAGCACACCCGCGGGAAACTTCGTCGGCGCGCCGATGAGATGCGTCACCTGCTCGCTGAAGTCGTTGCGGTTCATGAGGCCGGTCACCGGATCGACGTAGGCCTTCTTGCGCATCTTCTCGGCGAGATCGGTCTGCTCGGTCAGCATGCGCTCGACCGCACGGCACATGTTGTTCATGGCGTTCGCCACGCGGTGCAGCTCGCGCGCCCACGGCAGCTTTGGCAGGATGGTGAACTGGCGCTTGGAAATCGCGATCGCCTGCGCCTCCATGTCGTCGAGCGGCCGCAGCGCGAGCTTGAGCACGACCAGCACCACGATGAGCGAGACGATCGCCACGACGAGCAACACCCAGAACGAACGCACCGTGACGCGCCACAGCTCCGCATAGGCGTGGCCGGGATGGCTCACGACTTCGATCCGCGCTGCCTGCCGCCAGCCGTCCATCACGATCGCGTCCATGCGGGGTGTCTCGAGCGGAAAGTAGCCGATGAACCAGTCCGGCACGCCCTTCACCGCCTGCTCGACGCGCTTCGCCACGAGCTCCTTGCCGTCCATGCTCTTGACGAGGATTTCGCGGTAGTAGCCGCGGTCGAAAATCGCGGCGGTCATGCGCTCCACGGTCTGGAGGTCCTTCACCCGTCCGCTGTGCGTGATCGACAGGCCGAGCGACGTCGCGGTATCCTGCGCGTGCGACTCCATCGCCTTCTGCAGATAATCCTGCGTGCTGTTGATGACCGTCGCGAGTGTCGCGAAAAAGACGAGCACCCACAGCAGTGAAATGAGCCCCACCAGCAGTCGTGAAAGTTTCATCTTGCCCCCTGCCCTTCAGTCATTTTTCGTTCATCACATCGCCGCCCGCAGCCGCGCCTGGAGGTCGCGCCAGTGCCCGATGCGGTCCGAGCCGCCCACCGACTGCGCACGTCCAGTCTGCTCCTTCGCGAGCCACAGTCCCGAGCCGTTGAAGCTGTATACCGGAAGCAGATCGGTGCGGTTGGAGGCGGGCTGGATCGTCTTGTTGATGTTGTCGAGCACGAGCGGCTCGGAATCCGGCGTCGGGAAGTAGGCGAGCACCATGTGCGCTTCGTTGTAGATGACAAGCTCTTTCACGTACGTGATGCGCAGCTTGTCGTCCGGCACGCCGAGCGCCCGCAGCGTGAAGTACTTGGCGATCGAGTAGTCCTCGCAATCGCCGCCGTTGGTCGAAAGAAACTCGATCGGCGTTGCCCAGTAGTCTTCCTTGCCCCAGTGCTCGCGGTCGCTCAGGAACGGCGTCTGATTCATGAAGTCGTTGACGAGCCGCAACTTCTCGTCTTCGGGAAGCTTCTTGTACTTCGGGGCGGTCAGTATGTCGCGCCATGCGGTGAGGCGGGACCTGGCGATCGGGCCGAACTGCTGCGCGAGTTTCGCGATCTGCGCGTCGGTGAGAGAGATGATTTCGGCCGCGAACGCCGCGACCGCTATGGACACGAGCAGCACGAGCACGCGCGCGCCGCCGGTGGAAAATAACCGCATACCCCCCCTGCCCGGACGCCGAATCCGGCAGTTCCGGATCCTCCCAACGCCCTTCGAGCCACCCCTGTGGTGCCCGGATCATACCGGAGTTTCCCCTTCCTGTGAGCCGCTCGTTGCGATGGTGAAATCGCTGATCTACACTCTCGTCGTCACTCGCTGCTTTTCATCGATTCGAGGGGGAAGAACAATGGCGCAAGACGTCGAGCTGTCGGCGGAAGCGGATGATTTTTTTCGAACTCTGCCGGGCGAGGCCTACCCGCAGGCGCTCGTCGATCAGTACCCGCGCATCGCGAACACCATCGTCGAGATGCGTTACGACCGCGAGAAGCTGAGCGCCTATTTTCAATCTCTGCTGAACGACAGCCGCGGCGGCCGCCAGGGATTTCCGTTCGCGGTGCTGATGAATCTGCAGACCTTGCACGACGTCATGCTGGGCAGCGAAACCGGCACCACCTTCTGGGTCTGACTTCCCCTCCTCCGATGAGGAGGGGTGGCGCGAAGCGCCGGGGTGGTAACACTTTGTAACACTTTTCCGGAATGGCGCGCCGGGAGCTTTGCTAGGATTTCGTTGTCGAACGGGCAAGGCAGGCTGACCATGAAACCCGCGAAGTGGGCGTTGCTCTTTCTCTCCGTCGTCGCAGCGACGGCTTTCGCATCGGTCTCGCACGCGCACGGCGGTCGCGTGCATTTCGGAATCGCCGTCGGTGGTCCTTACTGGTACTACCCGCCGCCCTACTACTATTACCCGCCACCCTATTACTACTACCCACCGGTGGTCGCGGTGCCGTCTTCGCCACCGGTCTATATCGAGCGCAACGACGCATCAGAGCGCGCGAACGCCTACTGGTACTACTGTCCCGACAGCAAGGCCTACTACCCGTACGTGAAGCAGTGCGCGAGTCCCTGGCAGCGCGTCGAGCCGCGGCCGCCCTCGTAATCCGCCCTCACGCCGGAAGGCGCGCCGCGACGACGCGGTCGCGTCCCTCGCGCTTGGCATCGAGCAGCGCCTGATCGGCCGCGCGAAACAGTGCGTCCACCGTGCGTCCGTGATGCGGATAGGCGGCGGCGCCGAAGGAAGCCGTGATCGGCGTCAGCACCTTGTCGCCGAACCGGAGTGACAGCTCGCGCAGCGCCTTGCGGATCGCTTCGGCACGCTCCACCGCGAGCGGCAGCGCGAGCTCCGAGAGCAGCAGCAGGAATTCCTCGCCTCCGATGCGGCACGCCACGTCGCTTTCGCGCACGTGAGCCTGCAGCACCGGGCCGATGTGCCGCAGCACGAGATCGCCCGCGCCGTGCCCGAAAGTGTCGTTGATACGCTTGAAGTGGTCGATGTCGAGCACGAGCACCGAGAGCTGTTGCGTCTTGCGCTCGGCGCGCGCCATCTCCCGGACCATAAGCTCCTCGAAGAACTGCCGGTTGAAGAGACCGGTGAGCGGGTCGCGGATCACCTGCTCGCGCAGCGACTCCTGCAACCGCAGATGGGAAAGCGCGAAGCCGAGTTCCTCGCCGACCGCGAGGGCGAGATCGGCCGCGGGATGCTCGATCAGCGCTTCCGTGCCTTTCGGTCTCGCCGGTATGCCTTGCAGCGTGAGCACGCCCGACATGTGGCCGGCCGCCACGATCGGAACGCACAGGGCCGGGGACTGCACCGATTCAGCATGGGGACAGCGTAAACCCGCGTCACCCGCCTGCACGTAGTGCGGTCGCGCCTGCCGCACGGCCCAGCAATCGCCGGCATTCAGCGAGATCCCGGCAGCCGACACATCGCCCCAGGCAGCGACACGCTCGAGCGGGCCGTTCGCTGGCTGCGTGACATAGAGTCCGCCCGAGGCTTGCGGCCAGAGCAGCGGCGCAAACCGCTCGACGGCCAGATAGATCTCTTCGCGCGTCTGGGCCGACTTGAGAAATGCACCGAACTTTCGCAAGGCAAGCTGGTCGCGCCGAAACTGCTCCAGCGCGTAAAGCTCGTCCAGCAGCTCGGCGACGCGCAGCGTATTCGCGGGCACCAACTCGCGCTGCGCTTCGGCATCGTTCCGGCTGTCCCTGGGCATGGGTTTCAATGTTGTTGCGCCCTCGAGTGGCTCCCTCTGTCGCGAGCCCACGCATGAGCAGCTCGCGAGGCTCGAATTGTCGCACAAAAAAACGCGCGCTCCAGTTCGCGGTACCGTCTAAATTTCTGGGCCGCTGTGAATTTTTTTCATGCTCAACGTATGGTGTAGACCGGCTGACCCAGAAGCCCCGGCGTGACGAGCGTTATGCCGCCCTCCGACACGTAGAACCGCTGGCGATCGGCTTGCGGGTCCACACCGATCCTGCAATCGTCCGGGATCCTGCAACCGCGGTCGATCACCGCGCGCCGCACGACGGCCTTGCGCCCGATGTCCACGCCGGGAAGGAGCACCGAGTCCTCCACGAGGCTGTGCTCGTTCACCCGCACGCCGGAAAAAAGCAGCGAGTGGCGCACCGTGCCGCCGCTGACGATGCACCCGCCCGAAACCAGCGAATCGACCGCGTAGCCCCGGCGGTCTGCGTCGTCGAATACGAACTTCGCGGGCGGCAACTGCTCCTGGTAGGTCCAGATCGGCCAGGCCTGATCGTAGAGATTCAGCTCCGGCACGAGGTCGGTGAGCTCGATATTCGCCTTCCAGTAGGCGTCCACGGTGCCGACATCGCGCCAATACGGCCTGCCCTCGGGATTGAGGCCGACGCAACTGTCGGCGAAGCGGTGCGCGTATACCCGATAGCGCTTGATGATGTGCGGAATGACATTGCGTCCGAAGTCGTGCTTCGACTTCGGATCGTCTGCATCGCGAATGAGCTGCTCGTAGAGGAATCCCGCGTTGAAGAGATAGATCCCCATGCTCCCGAGCGCGATTCCCGGTTTCCCCGGCATGGGTTCCGGTCGCGCGGGCTTTTCCGCGAAACCCACGACCCGCGAAGACTCGTCCACCTTCATCACGCCGAGGCCGGTCGCTTCGTCCACGGGCACCTCGACGCAGCCGATGGTCGCGTCCGCGTGCTGGTTCACGTGAAAGGCGAGCATCTTGCCGTAATCCATCTTGTAGACATGGTCGCCGGCGACAACGAGCACATACTGGGGGGCGTGGCGGCGGAGAATGGCGATGTTCTGGTACACGGCATCTGCCGTGCCGCGATACCACGCCTCCTCGCGAAGCTGCTGCTGCGCGGGCAGCAGATCGACGAACTCGTCGAACCGCCCGTCGAGAAAGCTCCAGCCATGCTGGATGTGGCGGATCAAGCTATGCGCCTTGTACTGGGTCGCGACGCCGATGCGGCGGATGCCGGAATTCACGCAATTCGAGAGCGTGAAGTCGATGATGCGGAATTTCCCGGCGAACGGCACGGCGGGCTTGCAGCGCTCGTCGGTCAGTTGCTTCAACCGGCTGCCGCGCCCGCCGGCGAGCACGAAGGCGAACGTCTGCTTGGTGAGCTGGCTCACGAAGCGGGTGCTGTCGAGCGCACCGTGTGTGGCGCCGTTCTGCGATTCCGGCCGAGAGCTTTCCGACATGGCGATGCCTCCCTGAGACTCGATTCCATTGTAAGGCGATACGCGCCCGGGGGTGCCGGCGCCATCTCGGCGATCGGTCGCCGACTTGCTAGAATAAATCCGCCACTGTGGCAAAGCCGGCGCGGGGAGGGTGACATGGATCGCAGACGTACGGCGCGAACGCAAAAGGCGCCCGGCAAGCGGAAGCCGTCTTCGGTTCGCAGCGTTGCTGCGCGTTTGGGCGATCAGTTTTCCTCGTTCGGCGAGTGGGAAAAGCACAATTTCGAAACCAGTTCCTATCCCATACGCATCTTCGACCACGAAACGCTGCGCTACCTCGCGGTCAACGACGCGGCGCTCAGGCTCTATGGTTACACCCGCGAGGAGTTCCTGCGGTTGACGCCGCTCGATACGCGCCATCCCGACGAAAGACAGCTTGTCACCGAGACGCTCGCGCTGCCGACCGGGCTTCTCCGCCACCTCCCCGCCAGGAGACACGTCACGAAGTCGGGCGAGACCATCATCGTCGAGCTGATCGTCCAGGATATTCTCTACCGCGGGCGCAAGGCGCGCCTGAGCTTCACGATCGATGTCACGCAACGGGTTCGAAACGAGGAGACGCTGCGCCGGCGTGAGGCCGAGTATTGCGCGCTCGTCCACAACGCGCCGGACATCATCGCGCGGTTCGACCGCGAGCTGCGGTGCCGCTACGTGAATCCCGCCATTGCGACCGTCATGCAGATTCCGCCGCGTGCGATTATCGGCAGGCGGCTGGGCGATCTCGACATACCTGCACACCTTGTCGAAGCGTGGAGCGAACGGATTCGCGACGTCTTCGGCACCGCCACCGAACAGGTGGTCGAATTCGGATGCGAGTGCCCTGGCGGCACCCGTTACTACGAGACGCGGCTCGTGCCGGAGATCGATGACGAACGCAATGTCGAAAGCGTCCTCACGATTTCGCGCGACATCACCACGCGCAAGCAGGCGGAAGAGGAGTTGAAGCGGCAGAAGCGCTTGCTGGAGGCCGTGATCGAGAACCTGCCGGTCGGAGTTTTCATGAAGGAGGCGAAAACGCTTCGAGTAGTGATGCGAAATCGAGCCAATCGCCTCATGATGCAGGCGCTGGGCGGCGATGAAATCGGCAAAACGCCGTACGAGCTTCATCCGAAGGCGCTCGCGGACGCGATTTGTGCCATCGATCGCAAGGTGCTCGAAACCGGCGAGATGGTGGAGATCCCGGCGCAGGAAATCGTCGCATCGTCCGGAAAGCGCATCGTGCAGCACGTGCGCAAGGTGCCGGTGCTCGATGACGACGGCAGGCCGTGGCTGCTCCTCGGCATCGCGGACGACGTGACGGAGCGCAGGCGCATTGAAACCGCGCTGCGGGATAGCGAGGAGTTTCTGCGCCGGATGATCGAGAGCAGTCGCGATTGCATCAAGGTGCTCGACCTGGACGGCCGCATCACGTGGGTCAACGCCGGCGGGCTCGCCCAGATGGACGCGGAGGAATCGGCTTTTGTCGGCAGATCGTACCTCGATTTCTGGAACCAGCCGGAGCGCGAAGCCGCGCACCACGCGCTCCTCGCGGCTCGCGCGGGCAGTACCGCGCGCTTCGAAGGCTGCTGTCCCACCGCAGCGGGCACGCTCAAGTGGTGGGACGAAATCGTCGCGCCCATACTGGGGCCCGACGGCAAGGCGCAGAAGGTCCTGGTCGCCTCGCGCGATGTCAGCGAGCGCAAGCTCGCGGAACGCGAGCTCTCGCGGCAACGGCGGTTGCTCGAAGCGATCATCGACAGCCTTCCGCTCGCGATCTTCGTAGCGGATGCTCTCACCGGTGAGCATGTGCTGCGCAACCGCCTCGCGCGGGAACGCTTCGGCGAGCTTCCCGCCACTCCTCCCGCACTTGCGCGTGGAGCTTCGAGCACGCCCCTGGCCGAGCGGCTTTCCGCCACGGACAGGATGGCTTTCGATACGCGCAGGATGCTGGAGAGTTTCGAAGAGGAAGCAAGCGGCCCCTCCGGAAGGCGCCGCATCGAGCACGTTCGCAAGGTACCGTTGTTCGACGAGGACGACCGGCCCTGGATGCTGGTCGGCATCGCCGACGACATCACCCAGCAAAGACGCCGGGAAGAAGAGTTGAACCGCCAGAAGAAGCTGCTCGCTGCCGTCATCGAGCATCTGCCCGTCGGCGTCACGGTGAAGGATGCGCGTACGCTGCGCTATCTGCTGCGCAACCGCATGGCCGAAGCGTTGACCGGGCTCAGCGACGCGGTCACGCGCGGGAAGCGTGCTGACGAAGCATGGGCGCCGGAGCTCGCCCGCTCCATCAATGAAACGGACGCCAAAGCACTGGCCGGCGGCGCACCGCTGAGGAACGACTTCACGGCGTTGCGGCAGCTGCGCGGCCGTATCGTGCGCAACCTCAAAGTCCCGGTGCCGGACGACAGAGGAAAATACACGCATATCGTCAGCATCCTGGAGGACCTGACTGACATCGAGGCCGTCCACAACGCGCTGCGCAGCTCCGAAGAGCGCCTGAAGCAGCTGATCGCAATGTCCCCGGCAGCGATCTTTTCGTTCTCCCTCGAGCCGCCTTACGCGGCAACCTACATCAGTGACCACGTCCTCACGCAGGTCGGATGGTCGCCAAGCGACTTCGCCGCCCCCGGATTCTGGGAAAGTGGCATTCATCCGGAGGACCGTGCGCGCGTGCTGCGGACGGTAGAGCGGCTCCGTGCCGACGGGCGCTACGCCTGCGAGTACCGGTTCCGCCACAAGAACGGGACGTGGCGCTGGATGCACGACGAGGCGCGTGTCGTGCTCAACGCCGACGGCTCCCCCCGTGAAGGCATCGGCGTCTGGATGGACATCACCGAGCAGCACGAGGAAGCCGAGGAGCGGCTGCAACGCACGATCCGCCAGCGCGACGCGCTGGTGAAAGAGGTACATCATCGCATCAAGAACCACCTCCAGGGCATCGCCGGCCTGGTGCGGCAGAAGGTGCCCGCGCGTCCCGAGGTGGCGCCGCTGCTCGATTCGGTCGTCGCACAGATGAATTCGGTCGCGCTGGTGTACGGGCTCCAAAGCGGTGCCGCGACCCGCGTGACCGTGGAGCAGGTTCTGAAGGCGGTGTGCGCGTCCCTCGAAGGCCTCGTGCCCTGCCGCATCATCCATAAATGGGATTCGCGCCCGGCGCCGCCACTGGCGCTGAGCGAAAATGCGGCCGTGCCGATCGCCGTGGCGCTGAACGAGCTGATGTACAACGCCGCCAAGCATGGGGACGCGTGCGAGGGGATCGTCACGATTGAAGTCGAGTACACCGAGCGCGAGTCGCACGCAAGAATCTGCATCGCCAACGCCGGTAAGCTCCCCGCGGGATTCGACTACGCGTCCGGCGCCAGCTGCGGAACGGGGCTCGATCTGGTGAAGACGCTGCTCGATCCGCGCGGCAGCGCACTGGAGATCATCGAACGCGATGATTGCGTTCACACGGTACTGACTCTGGATGGGCCGCTGACCGTGTGGCAGCCGCTGGAAAGTGCGGCGTAAACCGGACGAAAGACGAGGAGGAGTCATGACCGAAGGAGCGACGGTGCATATCCTGGTAGTCGACGACGACCGGCTCGTGCTCGCTTCGCTGAGCCGTGGCCTGAAGCGTGCGGGCTATCTCGTGAGCGAAGCCGCCAGCGGCGAGGCGGCGCTGGCGGTTGTCGAAAAGACCGAACCGGATGTGGCGCTGCTCGATGTCCGCATGCCCGGCATGTCGGGACTCGAGGTCGCGACGCGTTTCAGCGCGCGCGGTATCCCCTTCCTGTTCCTGTCCGCCTACGGCGATCCGGAGGTGGTGGCCCAGGCAAGCGAGCACGGCGCCTTGGGCTACCTCGTGAAACCGCTGGATTTGCCGCAGATCATTCCGTCCATCCACACCGCGCTCGCCCGCGCCCGGCAGATCGGCGCCCTGCGCAAGACCCGCGCGGAACTCGAAGAATCGGCCCGGAGCGGGCGCGACATCGGCACCGCGGTCGGGGTATTGATGGAGCGGCGCGGTCTCGACCGCAAGGCGGCTTTTGAGGCGCTGCGTGAGCACGCCCGCGCCCAACGACGCAAGGTCCGCGACGTGGCAGCAGAGATCGTGCGGGCAGCGGAGACGGTCAATCTGCCGCGACGGCCCAAATCCTGACGCTTCCTGACCCACGAAGCGCAACGCCATTGCGCGTGTTGAGAAATCCCCGCCTGATTTTGTAGCGGGTACCCGACATGCCGTCGTCATTTCGTTACAAGCTGATTGTTTTCTCATTGAAGCATCACTTGCAGTTACGCGGACAACCGGTTATAACTTCCTGAAAACGGTGCCGGGACCCCGCCCCGGAGCTATGATCGATTCTGGTGTATGAGTTGAGGCGGCGGCGTACCTCTGCTGAAATGCGGTTGTCAAGATCGTAGATCAGCGAACAAAGGAGATACGCCACCATGAAAGAGCATAGCGTTGTTCAGT
>Ga0209172_10003996_pt1 | contig 21032 bp, 19 predicted proteins | sample LarsenN4metaG_FD_184113 | JGI IMG/M metagenome (GOLD analysis project Ga0209172, IMG submission 184113) | Hot spring sediment bacterial and archeal communities from British Columbia, Canada, to study Microbial Dark Matter (Phase II) - Larsen... ... | reverse complement strand
GATACCCGCTCGACTGGACTTCCGCGAAGCGCTGCAGCGGGCCGACGCCGAGGCCCGCGCGCGCGGATGGAGCGAGCCCGCCGGCGGCATCTTCCACTCGCGCGAGTACGGGCTCTACGGCGTGGAATTCTTCCGGCCCGAAGACGGGCACGGCGCCGGCGGCGTCGGGCACCGGCGGCTGTACGTCGATTCGCAGGACGGGCGCATCGTCGGTGCGCGCGAGCCGTGGACCGGCACCGCGGCCGACCTGTTCGTGCAGGCGCAGTTCCCGCTGCACTCGGGCCGCATCCTGGGTCTGCCCGGGCGCATCCTGGTGTCGGCGATGGGCGTGGTGGTCGCGGTGCTGGCGATCACCGGCGTGTGGATCTGGTGGAAGAAGCGTCGCGCGCGCCGCTTCCACGATGCGCACGCCGCCGCTCGTGCCGGCCCCGTGCGCTCGTCGGCCGGCTCCGACGCCGCCGGCGATCGTCGCGACGACATCGACGACATCGACGACACCGGCGACCGCAGCGCTGCACGGCACACGCTGCCGTGAGCGCCGGGTCGCGCCGGCCGGCCGTGCCGCGCGCCCGGCCACGCCGGGGCGCACCCCGCCAGCTTTCTCCACTCAACGCTTCTTCGACGATGAACTGCCGATTCCCTTGCCGGCCCGCGCGCGCGCGCCGTGCCCGCTCTCGCAACGTCATCCACGACCGGACCGGCGCGCCGCCCGTTGCCAGGGGCGCGCTGCGCTCCGCGGTGCCCGCCGTTGCACTCGCCGTCGCACACGTCCTCGCACACCTCCTCGCACTCGCCGGCAGCGGCGCGGCGCGGGCTCAGGCTACGCCCGACCCCGCATCGCAGCGCCCGCCGTCGGCGTTGGCCGCGCCGCCCGCGTTGGCCGCGCCGCCCGCGTTGGCCGCGCCGCCCGCGTTGGCCGCGCCGCCCGCGTTGGCCGCGCCGCCCGCGTTGGCCGCGCCGCCCGACGCGGCGGCCGCAGCGTCGAACCGCGGCGCGGCCGCCGCCTTGCCGGCCGCGGAGGTGACCGGCGTGCGCGAGACCGCCACCGGCCCGGTGCCGGGCTACGCCGCACGGCGCAGTGCCAGCGCCACCAAGACCGACACGCCGCTGCGCGAGACGCCGCAGGCCGTGACGGTGATCCCGCGCGAGCGCGTCGAGGACCAGGGCGCCACCGGGCTGCAGGACGCGCTCAACTACGCGGCCGGCGTCCGCTCCGACTCGTACGGCCTCGACTCGCGCAACGACGGCGTCGCGATCCGCGGCAGCGAGCCCGCCTTCTACCTCGACGGGCTGCGGCAGCAGCTCGGCGGCTACTACACCAGCACCACGCGCACCGAGCCGTACACGCTGGAGCGCATCGAGGTGCTGCGCGGACCCTCGGGCATCCTGTTCGGGCAGGGCAGCGTGGGCGGGCTGGTGCACATGGTCAGCAAGCGGCCGCACGCCGGCGCGCGCAGCGAGATCGGCGCGCAGATCGGCAGCTTCGACCGCGTGCAGGTGCAGGCCGACCTGAACGGCGCGATCGGCGACGGCGACGCCTGGCGCTACCGCATCGTCGCGCTCGGGCGGCGCAGCGGCACGCAGGTGGACCACGTGCGCGACGACCGCCTCGTGCTCGCGCCGTCGCTGAGCTGGCAGCCCGATGCGCGCACCAACGTCACCCTGCTCGCGCTGTGGCAGGACGACGAGTCCGGTTCGACGGCGCAGTTCCTGCCGTGGAGCGGTACCGCGGCACCCAACCCGAACGGCCGCATCCCGACCGAGCGCTTCATCGGCGAGCCCGGATTCGATCGCTACGACTCGCGCCGCCGCGCGATCGGCTGGTCGATCGAGTGGCCGCTGGGCGATCGCTGGCAGCTGAGGCAGAACCTGCGCGTGTCGCACAACGAGGTCGACGCGCTGACCAGCTACGGCGACTTCTACTCCGATCCGTCGCTGCGACTGTCACCGTACCTCGACGCGGACCAGCGGCTGCTCGCGCGCGCCTATTTCGGCGGGCTGACGCGGCAGCGCGTGGTGGCGGCCGACCAGCATGCCGAGGGCCGCTTCGACCTCGGCCCCACGCAGCACCGCGTGCTGCTGGGCCTGGACGTGCTGCGCGCCCGGCAGGACGGCCACACGGTGTTCGACTTCACCAGCAGCGCCGGCGGCGGCGTGCCGCCGATCGACGTCTACGCGCCCGTCTACCGCGGCTACGTGGTGCCGCCGGCGACTCCGTCGCCGCTGACCACGCAGCGGCAGCTCGGCCTGTACCTGCAGGACCAGATCGCCTTCGCGCAGCACTGGCGCGTGGTCGCGGGCCTGCGACGCGACCGGGCCGCGAGCGGCGTGGCCGGCAGCCCCGACGAGAAGAGCGCGGCGACCACGCGCCGGCTCGCGCTGCTGTACGCCGCGCCGGCAGGCTGGTCGCCGTACCTGAGCTACAGCGAAGCGTTCACGCCGGTGGCCGGTGTCGACCTCGCCGGCCGGCGCTTCCGTCCGCAGACGGGCGAGCAGGTCGAGCTGGGCCTGAAGTACCAGCCCGAGGGCAGCACCTTCGCCGCGAGCGTGGCGGTGTTCGACCTGCGGGAGAAGAACCGGCTGGTGGCCGACCCCGCCAACCCGATGAACCGGCTGCAGGCCGGCGCCACGCGCAACCGCGGCGTCGAGGTCGAGGTCGCAGGCCGCGTGCTGCCGCAGCTCGACATCGCGGCGCACTACAACCACCTCGACATGGAGCCCGACGCGGCCGGCAACCTGAGCTACTACAACCCGCTGCCGCGCCATCAGGCGGCGCTGTGGGGCAAGTACTCGTTCAGCCTCGGCGGGCGGCCCGGCTGGTCGGTCGCGGCGGGCGTGCGGATGTTCAGCGCCGTGCGCGACGGCGACGCGCCGCCCACGCCGCGTCTGGCCCTCGTGGACGCCGCGCTCGCCTACGACGCCGGCGAATGGCGCTACGCGCTGAACGTGCAGAACCTCGCCGACAAGGTGTACTACCCGGTGTGCCTGCAGCGCGGCGACTGCTTTGCCGGCGCCCGTCGTCACCTGACGGCCAGCGTGACGCGGCGCTTCTGAGGCGGCGCTTCCGAGGCGGCGCTTCCGAGGCGGCGCTTCCGAGGCGGCGGCCGGCACTCAGTCCGATGGCATCAGCAGCCCGCGCGTCTCGATGAACGACACCACCGCGTCGAGACCGGCGCGCGTCCTGAGGTTGGTCATCACGTAGGGCCGCGCGCCACGCATGCGCTTCGTGTCGGCCTCCATCACCGCGAGGTCGGCGCCCACGTGGGGTGCGAGGTCGGTCTTGTTGATGACGAACAGGTCGCTCTTGGTGATCCCCGGCCCGCCCTTGCGCGGGATCTTCTCGCCGGCGGCCACGTCGATGACGTAGATCGTGAGGTCGCTCAGCTCGGGACTGAAGGTGGCGGCGAGGTTGTCGCCGCCGGACTCGACGAACACGATGTCGGCATCGGGGAATCTCGCGAGCATGCGGTCGACCGCCTCGAGGTTGATCGAGGCGTCTTCGCGGATCGCGGTGTGCGGGCAGCCGCCGGTCTCGACGCCCATGATGCGCTCGGGCTCCAGCGCGCCGGCCACGGTGAGCAGCCGCTGGTCTTCCTTCGTGTAGATGTCGTTGGTCACGACCAGCAGGTCCCAGCGGTCGCGCATGGCCTTGCACAGCATCTCGACGAGGGTGGTCTTGCCCGACCCGACCGGGCCGCCGACCCCCACACGCAGCGGCGGCAGCTTCTTGGTTCGACCGGGGATCGAGTGCAGCGGGCTCATGATCGGAAGAGTCTCGAGTACTGGGTTTCGTGGCGCGACGACAGGATCGCGAGGCCCGGCGCGAACGCCTGGCGTTCTTCGTCGCCGATCGACAGCGAACGCTCGACCGCGCCGGGCAGCGCGTCGGCCAGTGCGGCGAGCACGCGCTGGCCGGCATGCTGGCCCAGCGGCACCGCCTTCACCGCGGCCTGCACCATGTTCTCGGCCCAGCCGAAGCCGAAGGCGAGCAGGCTCTCGCGCACGGGTGCGCCGCTGCGCCATGCGGCGAGCCCGAAGACCACCGGCCACGCGGGCGCCGGCGGCAGCTTCGCGAGCGCGGCGATCCGCGCATCGTCCGCGGCCTGGCGGTGCAGCCAGTCGGCGAGCGAGCGGCCCATCTGTTCGGTCTGCAGGCGCAGTTCGGCCGACTCGCGCGTGGCGAGAGCCCAGTCGTTCAGCGCCCTCGCGCGCGCCGTGTCGTGCTGCTGCCAGGCGCGCCAGGCCGCCGCCACGAGCGGCAGGTCGGCGCGCGCGAGCACGAGCTGCAGATGATCGAGCAGCCACGCGCGTGCGGAAGACTCGTCGGCGACGAGGCCCGCGTCGACGGCCGGCTCGAGGCCTTCGGAGTAGCTGAAGCCGCCGACCGGCAACGCAGGCGACGCCAGCCACAGCAGCCGCAGCAGCGACGCGGCCGCGAGCGCGGGCGGCGCATTCAGGTCGTGCGCGGCCGACGTCATCGGTGATCGTGCCCATGACCGTGACCGTGGTCGTGATCGTGGTCGTGGTCAGGGTGGCCGTGATGCGCAGGACCCTGCGGCGCAGGACCTCGATGCACATGACCGCGATGCGCGTGGGTGTCGGCCGCGTACGCGCCACCCTCGGGCTCGAACGGCTCTTCGGCCTCGGTGACGATCAGGTGCATCGCGCGCAGCAGGTCGGCGAGCACCGTGTCGGGCTCCAGCTTCAGTCGCCCGGGCTGCAGTTCGAGCGCGACGTGGCGGTTGCCCAGGTGATAGGCCGCGCGCAGCAGGTCGAACGGCGATCCGTGCTCGGCGCACGCGCGCACGACCATCACCGGCTGCGGTGCGGCCTTCACCGCCACCAGCGATCCGTCCTCGGCGACGAGCACGTCGCCGCCGCGCACCACGGTGCCGCGCGGCAGGAACACGCCGAGGCGCCGGCCCGCGGAGTCGACCGTCTCGAAGCGACTGCGCTGCCGCACGTCCCAGTCGAGCTCGACCGTCGCGGCGCGCCGCAGCAGCGCCGGCGCGAGACCGTGACCCCGGGCGACGAGCTTGCCGACGTTCAGCATCGCGCCCGCCGCTCAGAACAGGAAGTAGCGCTGCGCCATCGGCAGCACCGTCGCCGGCTCGCAGGTGAGCAGCTGACCGTCGGCGCGCACTTCGTAGGTCTGCGCGTCGATCTCCATCCGTGGCGTGCAGTCGTTGTGCACCATGTGCGCCTTCTTCACCGTGCGGCAGCCCTTCACGGCGGCCAGTCGCTTGTGCAGCCCGTAGCCCTCGGCCACGCCGTGCTGCAGCGAGGCCTGGCTCACGAAGGTGAGCGACGTGCGGCCGAGCGCGCCGCCGAAGGCGCCGAACATCGGCCGCGCGTGCACCGGCTGCGGCGTCGGGATGCTCGCGTTGGCGTCGCCCATCAGCGCGGCAGCGATGAAGCCGCCCTTCACCACGAGGCTGGGCTTCACGCCGAAGAACGCGGGCCGCCACAGCACCAGGTCGGCCCACTTGCCGGGCTCCACCGAACCCACCTCGTGCGCGATGCCGTGGGCGAGCGCCGGGTTGATCGTGTACTTGGCCACGTAGCGCATCACGCGCGCGTTGTCGTGGCGCGCCGGGTCGCCGGGCAGTGCGCCGCGCTGCTCCTTCATCTTGTGCGCGGTCTGCCAGCAGCGCAGGATCACCTCGCCCACGCGGCCCATCGCCTGCGAGTCGGAGCTGAACATGCTGATCGCGCCGAGGTCGTGGAGGATGTCCTCGGCCGCGATGGTCTCGCGGCGGATGCGGCTCTCGGCGAAGGCCAGGTCCTCGGCGATCGACGCGTCGAGGTGGTGGCACACCATCAGCATGTCGAGGTGCTCGTCGATGGTGTTGACGGTGTAGGGCCGCGTCGGGTTGGTGGAGGAGGGCAGCACGTTGGCCTCGCCGACCACCTTCAGGATGTCCGGCGCGTGGCCGCCGCCCGCGCCTTCGGTGTGGAAGCTGTGGATCGTGCGGCCCTTGAACGCGGCGATCGTGTCCTCGACGAAGCCGCTCTCGTTCAGCGTGTCGGTGTGGATCGCCACCTGCGTGTCGGTCTGCTCGGCCACCGACAGACAGCAGTCGATGGCCGCCGGCGTGGTGCCCCAGTCCTCGTGCAGCTTCATGCCGATCGCGCCGGCCGCGATCTGCTGGCGCAGCGCCTCGGGTCGGCTCGCGTTGCCCTTGCCCAGGAAGCCCAGGTTCATCGGGAACGCGTCGGCCGCGCGCAGCATCTGCGCGATGTTCTCGGGCCCGGGCGTGCAGGTGGTGGCGAAGGTGCCGGTCGCGGGGCCCGTGCCGCCGCCGATCATGGTGGTGATGCCGGAGTGCAGCGCTTCGTCGATCTGCTGCGGGCAGATGAAGTGGATGTGCGTGTCGATGCCGCCGGCCGTGACGATCATGCCCTCGGCCGCAATCACCTCGGTGCCCGGCCCGATCACGATGTCGACGCCGGGCTGCACGTCGGGGTTGCCGGCCTTGCCGATCGCCGCGATGCGCTGGCCGCGGATGCCGATGTCGGCCTTGACGATGCCCCAGTGGTCGACGATCAGCGCGTTGGTGATCACGCAGTCCACCGCCTCGTGGCGGCCGGGGCCGTTGGGCCGCTGGCCCTGGCCCATGCCGTCGCGGATGGTCTTGCCGCCGCCGAACTTCACCTCTTCGCCGTAGCCGCCCGCGGCGAGCGTCAGGTCGCGCTCGACTTCGACCACGAGCGCCGTGTCGGCCAGGCGCACGCGGTCGCCGGCGGTGGGGCCGTACATCTCGGCGTAGGCGCGCCGTCCGAGCGTGGCCATCAGAGCCTGCCCTGCACGAGGCCGCGGAATCCCCACACCTCGCGCGCGCCGGCGTAGTCGACCAGCTCGACGGTGCGTTGCTGGCCGGGCTCGAAGCGCACGGCCGTGCCGCTCGGGATGTTCAGCCGCATGCCGCGCGCGGCCGCGCGGTCGAACGCGAGCGCCGCGTTCGTCTCGGCGAAGTGGTAGTGCGAGCCGACCTGGATCGGCCGGTCGCCGGTGTTCTGCACGACCAGCGTGAGCGTGCGCCGGCCGGGGTTGAGCGTGGCATCGGGACCGTCGGTGAAGAGTTCGCCGGGGATCATCGGGAGGCTCCGCGTGCGGTCGGCGACGTCTACTTGCGCCGGCCGAGCCAGAGCGCGGCGGCGACCAGCGCACCGACCAGCACGAAGCCCCATGCGTCGGTGGCGTGCCAGTGCGCGCCGGCGGCGCCGTGGCCGTCGTGCGCGCGGGCGGCGCTGGCCGCGATCGATGCAGCCGCGACGGCGAACGTGTTCACGACGATGTGCCTCATCGGTGCTCCTCGGTCATGCGATCGGCTGGTGCACGGTCACCAGCTTGGTGCCGTCGGGGAAGGTGGCCTCGACCTGGATGTCCGGGATCATCTCGGCCACGCCGTCCATCACGTCGTCGCGCGTGAGCACGCTCTTGCCCTCGCTCATGAGCTGCGCGACCGTCTTGCCGTCGCGCGCGCCCTCGACGATCGCCATGCTGATGAGCGCGACCGCTTCGGGATGATTCAGCTTCAGGCCCCGCGCGCGGCGCCGCTCGGCGAGCAGCGCGGCGGTGAACAGCAGCAGCTTGTCCTTCTCGCGCGGGGTCAGGTCCATGGCGGGTGTCGGTCGTGGTGCGCCTCGTGCATCTTATCGACGCACGGCTTCGACGGGCATCGACATTCGAGGCGCGTCGTCGTGCAAGAGCGGTGCCATGCGCGTGGCACAGCGCTTGCGTAACGTGGTGCCGAACGGCCGAACCGATCGGCCGACGCCCACGACCGACCGGAGGATCCATCCATGATTCGTCGCCACGCGCTCGTCTCGCTGGCCGCTGCCCTCGCCGCTGCCTTTGCCCTGCCCGTCAACGCCCAGGACACCATCAAGGTCGGCGTGCTGCACTCGCTGTCGGGCACGATGGCGATCTCCGAGACGGTGTTGAAGGACACCGTGCTGATGGCGATCGACGAGATCAACGCCAAGGGCGGCCTGCTCGGCAAGAAGCTCGAGCCGGTGGTCGTGGACCCGGCGTCGAACTGGCCGCTCTTCGCCGAGAAGGCGAGGCAGCTGATCACGCAAGACAAGGTGGCAGTGGTGTTCGGCTGCTGGACCAGCGTGTCGCGCAAGAGCGTGCTGCCGGTGTTCGAGGAGACGAACGCGCTGCTGTTCTACCCGGTGCAGTACGAGGGCGAGGAACTCAGCAAGAACGTCTTCTACACCGGTGCCGCGCCGAACCAGCAGGCCATTCCCGCCGTCGAGTACCTGATGAGCAAGGACGGCGGCTCGGCCAGGCGCTGGGTGCTGCTGGGCACCGACTACGTCTACCCGCGCACCACCAACAAGATCCTGCGCGCCTTCCTCAAGAGCAAGGGCGTGGCCGACGCCGACATCATGGAGGAGTACACGCCCTTCGGCCACAGCGACTACCAGTCGATCATCGCGAAGATCAAGAAATTCGCGAGCGAGGGCAAGAAGACCGCGGTGGTCTCGACGATCAACGGCGACTCCAACGTGCCCTTCTACAAGGAGCTCGGCAACCAGGGCCTGAAGGCCACCGACGTGCCGGTGGTCGCCTTCTCGGTCGGTGAGGAGGAGCTGCGCGGCGTCGACACCAAGCCGCTGGTCGGCCACCTCGCGGCGTGGAACTATTTCCAGTCGATCAAGGCGCCGGCCAACGACGAGTTCCAGAAGAAGTGGGCCGCCTACGCCAAGGCGAAGAACATCGCCGGCCACAAGGACAAGCCGATCACCAACGACCCGATGGAGGCCACCTACATCGGCATCAACATGTGGGCGCAGGCGGTCACCAAGGCCAAGAGCACCGACGTCGACAAGGTGCGCACGGCGATGTACGGCCAGACCTTCAAGGCGCCGTCGGGCATCACGTCGAAGATGGACGAGAAGAACCACCACCTGCACAAGAGCGTGTTCATCGGCGAGGTCAAGGCCGACGGCCAGTTCAACGTGGTCTGGAAGACGCCGGGCCCGGTGGCCGCCGACCCGTGGAGCGACTACATCGCCGAGAACAAGGGCAAGGCCAACGTGCCGGCCCTGATGGCGGCGAAGAAGTAGTCGCGGGCCGTCGCGGCGCAGCGGATCGGCCGTCATGACGTGGCTCAAGGGCCTCCTCGGAGGCCTTTTCCTTGCGGTCGCCTGCGCGGCGCAGGCCTTGACGCCGGCGCAGGCGCTGCGCATCGCAGGCGCCGGCGGCGCCGACAACGACTCGCGCATCGGCGCGCTCCAGGAAGCGGCGGCGGCCGGCGACGCCTCGCTCGTGCCATTCGTGCAGGCGCTGCTGGCCGACGAGGTGAAGGTCGCCGGCGACCGCGTCTTCGTCGTGCGCGGCGACAAGGCCACCGACGCCGTCACGGGCGCGGCGGCGAGCCTGCCCGACGGCGCCGAGGACGTGGTGAACAACAACCGCATGCGCCGCGAGCTCGAGGGCGTGCTGGCCGCGTTGTCCTTGCTGTCGCCCGATCGGGCGATGCGCGCCCGCGCGATCGCCGAGCTGAAGGACCAGGTCGACGAGGGCCGGCTGCCGCTGCTCGAGAAGGCGCTGGCCGCCGAGTCCGACGCGGCGCTGAAGGAGCAGCTCGCGCTGCTGCGTGCGGCCGTGCTGATCGGCGCGGGCGACCGGGCTCGCCGGCTCGACGCGGCGCGGCAGCTCGCGGCCAGTCCGTCGCCGTCGATCCGCTCGCTGCTGGCCGAGCGGCTGGCGGCCGAGCCCGACCCGGAAGTGCGTGCGGCGCTGCGGGCGTCGCTCGCTGCGGTGCAGGACCGACTCGCGTGGGGCGAGCGCCTGGGCGTGCTGTTCACCGGGCTGTCGCTCGGCTCCATCCTGCTGCTCGTGGCGCTCGGGCTCGCCATCACCTACGGCCTGATGGGCGTGATCAACATGGCGCACGGCGAGCTGATGATGGTCGGCGCGTACGCCGCCTACGTCACGCAGAACGTCTTTCGCGCGCAGTGGCCCGCAGCCTTCGAGTGGTACGTGCTCGCGGCGATTCCGGTGTCGTTCGTCGTCGCGGCGACCGTGGGCGCACTGATGGAGCGCACGGTCATCCGCTGGCTGTACGGCCGACCGCTCGAGACCCTGCTCGCGACCTGGGGCCTCAGCCTCATCCTGATGCAGGCCGTGCGCTCGGTCTTCGGCGCGCAGAACGTGCCGGTCGAGAACCCGGCGTGGCTGACGGGCGGCGTGGCGGTGCTGCCGAATCTCACCTTGCCGTACAACCGCATCGCGATCCTCGCGTTCGCCGCCCTCGTGCTCGCGGCCGTCGCGCTGCTCATCGCGCGCACGCGGCTCGGCCTGTTCGTGCGCGGGGTGACGCAGAACCGCCCGATGGCAGCCTGCATGGGCGTGAACACCGCGCGCGTGGACACGTGGGCCTTCGCGCTCGGCGCCGGCATCGCCGGGCTCGCGGGCTGCGCGCTCGCGCAAGTGGGCAACGTCGGTCCCGACCTCGGGCAGAGCTACATCGTCGACTCGTTCATGGTGGTCGTGCTCGGCGGCGTGGGTCAGCTGTGGGGCGCGGTCGTCGCCGGACTCGGGCTCGGCGTCGCGACCAAGCTGCTCGAGGGCTGGCAGGGCGCCGTGCTCGCGAAGATCATGGTGCTGGTGCTGGTCGTGCTGTTCATCCAGAAGCGCCCGCAAGGCCTGTTCGCGTTGAAGGGGCGGAGCGCGGAAGCATGAGCGCGGTCGCTCCCACGTCGACCACCACCGCCGTTCGCCCCGAGCCTGTCGAAGGACAGCGCGTGCATCGGGGCTTCGACGAGCTCGGCCTGAACGGAACTCCGACGGCGCGTCTGCTGGGCGCCCGTCAGTGGGCCGGCGTCCTGGTCGCGGTCGTGATCGTGGCCGTGCTGCTGCCGCTGCTCAACCTTGCCGTGCCGCCCGGCAGCGCACTGCACTTGCCCGACTTCTACGTCGGCCTCGTCGGCAAGATCCTCTGCTACGCGATCTGCGCGCTGGCGATCGGCCTCATCTGGGGCTACGCCGGCATCCTCTCGCTCGGCCACGGCCTGTTCTTCGCGCTCGGCGGCTACGCGATGGGCATGTACCTGATGCGCCAGATCGGCCGCGACGGCCAGTACCAGTCGGACCTGCCGGACTTCATGGTGTTCCTCGACTGGAAGGACTTGCCGTGGCACTGGGCGCTGTCGGACTCGTTGGCCGCGCAGGCGCTGCTGGTCGTGCTGGTGCCGGGCCTGCTCGCGTTCGTGTTCGGGTGGTTCGCGTTCCGCTCGCGCATCAAGGGCGTGTACTTCTCGATCATCACGCAGGCGCTGACCTTCGCCGCGATGCTGCTGTTCTTCCGCAACGAAACCGGCTTCGGCGGCAACAACGGCTTCACGGACTTCAAGCGCATCGCGGGTATCCCGATCGCCACGCCCGGCATGCGCGTGCTGCTGATGGCGCTGTCGGGGCTGACCCTGATCGGCATGTACGTCATGGCGCGCGCCATCGTCGCGAGCAAGTTCGGCCGCGTGCTGCTGGCCATCCGCGACGCCGAGTCGCGCGTCATGTTCAGCGGCTACGACCCGGTGCACTACAAGCTCGCCATCTGGACCCTGTCGGCCGTGATGTGCGCGGTGGCCGGCGCGCTGTACGTGCCGCAGGTGGGCATCATCAACCCGGGCGAGATGAGCCCGGCGGCGAGCATCGAGATGGCGATCTGGGCCGCCGTGGGCGGGCGCGGCACGCTCATCGGCCCGATCGTCGGCGCCTTCTTCGTGAACGGCGCGAAGAGCTGGTTCACCGCCGCCTTCCCGGAGTTCTGGCTCTACTTCCTCGGCGCGCTGTTCATCGCGGTCACCCTGTTCCTGCCGAACGGGCTGGTCGGTCTGCTGCGCCGGAGGCCGCCCCGATGACGCCCGACCTGATGGCCGAGGGCGCGCGCCGCCGCGAGGCGATGGCGGCACGCGCGGCCGAGGCCCTCGCATCGGCCGGAGCGCCGCAGGCCTCGTACGGTCGCGTGGTGCGCGCGGGCACGCCCGACTTCGCGCACGGCGTGGTGTTGTACGTCGAGGACGTGACGGTGAGCTTCGACGGCTTCAAGGCGCTGAACGGCCTGTCGCTCGCGGTCGACGTGGGCGAGCTGCGCTGCATCATCGGCCCCAACGGCGCGGGCAAGACGACGATGATGGACTGCATCACGGGCAAGACGCGGCCCGACGCCGGCCGCATCACCTTCGGCACGAACGTCGACCTGCGGCGCCTGTCGGAACCCGAGATCGCCAACGCGGGCATCGGCCGCAAGTTCCAGAAGCCCACGGTGTACGAGCCGCTGACCGTGTTCGACAACCTCGAGCTCGCACTGGCCGCCGACCGGCGCGTGCGGGCGTCGCTGTTCTCGCGCCCGAGCGGCGAGCAGCTCGACCGCATCGGGGACGTGCTGCAGCGCATCCACCTGGTGGCCGACGCGCGGCGCGTGGCCGGCACCCTGTCGCACGGGCAGAAGCAGTGGCTCGAGATCGGCATGCTGCTGATGCAGGAGCCGAAGCTGCTGCTGCTCGACGAGCCGGTGGCCGGCATGACCGACGAGGAGACCGAGCGCACGGCCGAGCTGTGCCTGTCGCTCGAAGGACGGCACTCGCTGGTCGTCGTCGAGCACGACATGAAGTTCGTCGAGCTGCTCACGCAGGGCCGCAAGAAGGTGACGGTGCTGCACGAGGGCCGCGTGCTGGCCGAGGGTCTGCTGTCCGAGGTGCAGGCCGACCCGAAGGTGGTCGAGGTCTACCTCGGCCGATGACCATGTTGCGCGTGCACGACCTGAACCAGTACTACGGCGGCAGCCACATCCTGCGCGGCCCCAGCTTCGAGGCCCGCGTCGGCGAGGTGACAGTCGTGCTCGGGCGCAACGGCGTGGGCAAGACGACCCTGCTGAAGAGCCTGATGGGCGTGGTGCCGGTGAAGTCGGGCCGCATCGAGCTCGACGGCCGCGACGTCACCCGCGCGCCGCCCTACGAGCGCGTGCGCCGCGGCATCGGCTACGTGCCGCAGGGCCGCGAGATCTTCGGACGCCTCACGGTGGAAGAGAACCTGCGCATGGGGCTGGCCTCGCGGCCGGCCGGCACGTCGATCCCGACCGAGCTGTTCGAGCTGTTCCCGGTGCTCGCGCAGATGTCCGGCCGGCGCGGCGGCGACCTCTCCGGCGGCCAGCAGCAGCAGCTCGCGATCGCGCGCGCGCTGGCCGCGCAACCGAAGCTGCTGCTGCTCGACGAGCCGACCGAGGGCATCCAGCCGAGCATCATCAAGGACATCGGCCGCGTGATCCGGCTGCTCGCATCGCGCAAGACGATGGCGATCGTGCTGGTCGAGCAGTACTACGACTTCGCGGCCGAACTGGCCGACCGCTACCTCGTCATGCAACGTGGCGAGATCGTCGCCGCCGGTGCAGGACGCGACATGGAACGCGACGGCGTGCGGCGGCTGGTGTCGATCTGACGCCGTCCGGCACACGGCGCCGCATCCGCCGACAATCGCGCCTCGTAAGCCAGACGAGGCCGCATGATCACCGTCCACCATCTCAACCACTCCCGTTCGCAGCGCGTGCTGTGGCTGCTCGAGGAGCTCGGCGTGCCGTACGAGATCCGCCGCTACGAGCGCGATCCCAAGACCCTGCTCGCGCCGCCCGAGCTCAAGCGCGTGCACCCGCTGGGCAAGTCGCCGGTGATCACCGACGGCGACGTCACCGTGGCCGAGTCCGGCGCGATCGTCGAGTACCTGATCGAGCGCTACGGCGCCGGCCGCCTGGTGCCGCCGCCGGGCACGCCCGAGCGGCGGCGCTGGACCTACTGGCTGCACTTCGCCGAGGGCTCGGCGATGCCGCCGCTGCTGATGAAGCTGGTGTTCGACAAGGTGCGCTCCGCGCGCGTGCCGTTCTTCGTGAAGCCGGTCGTGCGCGCGATCGCCGACAAGGTGACGGCCGGCTTCATCGAACCCAACCTGCGCAGCCAGTTCGAGTTCATGGAGGCGGAGCTGTCGCGGCGGCCGTGGTTCGCGGGCGAGCACTTCACCGCGGCCGACATCCAGATGAGCTTTCCGCTCGAGGCGGCCGCGGCGCGCGGCGGGCTCGTCGCGCCGACGTACCCGAAGCTGACCGACTGGCTCGCACGCATCCACGCGCGGCCGGCCTACCAGCGCGCGATCGACAAGGGCGGGCCGTTCGAGATCCTCGCCTGAGGCGGGTCGCGGGCCCGGGCCTCAGGTCCGCCACACGCGCGGCGGCACCGCGTCGAGCGACCACGCCACGCGCCGCCAGCGCTGCCACACGCGCACGAGCTGACTCATCGCGGGCTCGACGCGGTCGGCGCGCAGCCGCAGCAGCACGAGGCGTCCGTCGGGCGAGGTGGCGCCGCCGTCGAGCTGGCCGTGGTCGCCGCGGTCCTGGCGATCCTGGAGGTCGCGCTGGTCGTGGCGGACCGTGCCGCCGTGAGCGCCGTGCGGCGTGCCCTCGCGCGCCGCGTCGAGCAGAGCGTCGCGACGTGCCGCGTCGATCGGCGTGCCGGCGGCGAACCACATCGTCGCGACGACCTTGCGGCCGCCCAGCCCGAGCGGCGACTCGAGCAGGCGGCGGTCGGCCGCGTCGATGCGACCGCGCTCCCGCCACACGCCGGGCCACTCGAGGTGCTGCTCGAAGCGGCCCCGCTCGAACGGCGCGTCCGACGCCGGCAGGCCGAGCGCGAGCAGGTCCCAGCCGATCGCCTCGGCGCCCGGCGCGAGGTCGAGCGTCACGCGGTTGGTCGCGTCGCAGCCGCCGTGCGCGATGGCCTCCAGCGGCAGCCACTCGAGCCGGGCGCCTTCGGCCGCGCGCAGCCGCACCGCTTGCACCGCCGGCTCGCGCGCGCTGCGGTAAAAGCGCGTCGCGCCGGGCGTGGTGACCAGCGCATGCGCGCGCGCGCCGGCGTCGACGTCGACCTCCAGCACGTCGCCGCCGACCACGCCGCCCGGCGGATGCACCAGCACGTGGTGGCACACGGCGGGGCCTTCGGGGTGCAGCGCCTTCAGCACGCGCAGCGGGCCTTCGTGGCGGTCGTGCGCCACGGTGCGCCCCTCGACGTGCGCGTAGCGAAGCTCGAGCCGGCCGTGCCAGCCGCGCGCCTTCGGCACGCCGGCCGCCGCCGTGGCTGCCACGCTCAGGCCGCCTGCGAGCCGCGATGCGCCCACGCGGTGGTGCGCTTCTCGATCCACGAGAACAGCTCGTACATCACCATCGCCATCGCGCCGATCACCACCAGCCCCGCGAAGGCCAGCGGCAGCCGCTGCTGCGAGCCGGCCGACTGCATGAGGTAGCCGATGCCGGAGTCGCCCGCCGTCATCTCGGCGAGCACGGTGCCGACGAAGGCCAGCGTGATCGCCACCTTCAGCGAGCCGTAGAAGTAGGGCATCGAACGCGGCAGGCCCACCTTCACCAGCACGTCCCAGCGGCGCGCGCCGAGCACGCGCAGCACGTCTTCCAGCTCGGGCTCGAGCGTGGCCAGCCCGGTGGCGATGTTGACGGTGATCGGGAAGAACGAGATCAGGAACGCGGTGAGGATGCCCGGACCGAGCCCGATGCCGAACCACACGATGAGGATCGGCACGATGGCCGCCTTGGGCACCGCGTTGAAGGCCACCAGCAGCGGGTACAGCGCCGCATAGGCCATGCGCGAGGAGCCGACGAGGAAGCCCAGCAGCACGCCGACCACGATCGACAGCGCGAAGCCGACCATCGTGACCCAGAAGGTCTTCCACGCGGCCGCCGCCAGCGGCGCGGCGAACGTCACCATCTCCTGCGCGATCAGCCACGGGCTGGGGAACACGTACTCGGCGATGCCGAAGACGCGGCACACGAGCTCCCACAGCAGCAAGGTGGCGACCAGCACGATCCACGGCGCGAGCCGCTCGCGGGTGCGCGTGTTCATGCGCCGGCCTGCGTCGCGGGGGCCGGCGCGTGCCCGCGCACCGCGCCGATGTGGCCGCGCAGCTCGTGCACGATGTCGGTGAAGCGCGGCGTGTAGGTGATCTCGAGGTCGCGCGGGCGCGGCAGCTCGATCTCGCGCCGCACGACGAAGCGGCCCGGCCCCTTGCTCATCACGTACACCGTGTCGGCGAGGAACACGCTCTCGCGCAGGTCGTGCGTGACCAGGATGACGTTGAACTTCTGCGCGGCGTGCAGGTCGCGCAGTGCGCACCACAGCTCCTCGCGCGTGAAGGCGTCGAGCGCGCCGAAGGGCTCGTCGAGCAGCAGCATCCTCGGCTCGTGGATCAGCGCGCGGCAGATGCTCGCGCGCTGCTGCATGCCGCCGGACAGCTGCCACGGGTACTTGTCCTCGTAGCCGGCCAGGCCGACGCTGGCGAGCAGCCGGCGCGCCTCGTCGGCGTACTCGGCGCGCTTGGCGCGAAAGCTGGAGCGGTAGGGCTCGACGATCTCGAGCGGCAGCAGCACGTTGTCGAGCGTGGTGCGCCACGGCAGCAGGCTCGGGGCCTGGAACGCCATGCCGGTGATCTTCAGCGGGCCGGTGACCGCCTGCCCGCCGATGACGATCTCGCCGCGGCTCGGGCGCTTCAGGCCCGTGGCCAGCTTCATGAACGTGGACTTGCCGCAGCCCGACGGGCCGACGATGGCGATGAACTCGCCCTCGCCGACCGTCAGGCTGATGTCCTCGACCGCGTACTGCCCCCGGGCGAGAAGCTCCTCGTTGTAGGCCAGCCAGACGTTGCGGAACTCGACGAAGGGCTGACTCACGGGCCCGTCACTTCTTCGCCGCGGCGAAGATGTTGCGCTCGGCGGCCGTGGGCAGGAAGCTGCCGTTCCACACCGCGTTCGGGTTGACGCGCTCCTTGGTGCCGAACGCATCGGACACCTGGCTGGCCATCAGCGCCAGGCGCGCGCCGTTCACGTCGCCGAAGCCGTCGGCGCGCGCGTCGGGCGTGAGCACGGTCTGCTCCAGCGCCAGCCGCAGGCGGCGCAGCTCGAGCTCCTCGTTGATGATGCCGTCGCGCGCCTTCACGAACGAGATCGACGCCTTGGGATCGGCCAGCACGTCCTTCACGCCGCGCGTGAACGCGCGCAGGAAGGCCTTCACCGCCTCGGGGTTCTTCTTGAGGAACTCCTCGCCCGCGATGATCACGTTGCCGTAGAGCTTCACGCCGTGCTGCGAGTACGGCAGCACCACGATCTCGTCGGTCTTGGCGCCGCGCGCCTCGAGGTTGAGCAGCGACGTGAACGAGAAGCCGGTGATCGCGTCGACGTCGCCACGCACGAGCATGGTCTCGCGCAGCGGCGGGTCCATGCTGGTCCAGGTGACGTTGTTGACGTTGTTGGCCTTGGCGAAGATGGGCCACGCGCGGCGGCCGGCGTCGAACACCGGCGCGCCGAGCTTCTTGCCGGCCAGGTCGGCCGGCGTCCGGATGCCGGTCTTCTTCAAGGTGAGCACCGCGGCCGGCGTGTTGTTGTAGACCATCATCACCGCCACCGGCTTGTTCGGCGCGGTGGGGTTGTTGGCGTGGAACTCCATCAGCGCGGCCAGGTCGGCGAAGCCCATGTCGTAGGTGCCCGAGGCCACGCGCGTGACCGTGCCGCCCGAGCCGTTGCCGGCGTCGATGGTGACGTTCAGCTTCTCGGCTTTGAAGTGGCCCTTGGCCACCGGCGCGAGGAACAGCGCCGCGGGGCCCTCGAAGCGCCAGTCGAGCTGGAACTTGATGTTCGTCTCCTGCTGCGCGCGTGCGGCCGGCAGCGCGACGAGCGCGGCGGCGGCGGCGAGGAGGAGGCGACGGTACGGCGACGGGCGGATCATCGAGGGGCTCCCATTTGCGGTTGATCGAGACTTCAACAGCAAATTGTGTGCGCAGCGGCGCCGCGCGCCGCCCCGCGTTTCACCTGATGCCGCCCCGCGGTGGGGCGCATGCGCCCCGTGCCATCGGGCTTTCCACGATGCGCGACAGCGGCACGGTCCGTGCGGGCTCGGCTCGTTCGACAGGCTCAGCCCCGACGGCGATCGAGGTGTCGTCGATCTCGGGGCGCTCAAGCGCGCAGCAGGTCCAGCAGGGTGCGCGCGACCACCTGGGTCGCGCGGCGCAGGTCGTCCAGCACGATGTGCTCGTCGGCGCGCTTGGCGTTCGACTCCAGCACCGTGCGCGGCCCCGCGCCGTAGATGGCCGCCGGCACGCCGGCCGCGCCGTACAGGCGCACGTCGGTGTACAGCGGCGTGCCCGAGGTCGGGATCGGTTCGCCGAACACCGCCTCGCCGTGGCGCTGCAGCGCCTGCACCAGCGGCGCGTTGCGCGCATCGGGTTTCCACGAATCGGCCAGCAGCAGGCGGCGGATCTCGACCGTGATGCCGGCAAACGAGGCCGCGGCCTCGGCGATCACGCGCCGCACGTCGGCCTCGACCTCGGCCGGGTTCTCCTCGGGGATCATGCGGCGGTCGAGCCTGAGCACCACCTTGCCCGGCACGACGTTCGTGTTGGTGCCGCCTTCGATGCGGCCGACGTTGAGGTACGGATGCGTGATGCCCGGCACCTTCGAGCGCACGCTCCTGTAGCGGCGGTTCTGCTCGTACAGCGCGGCGAGGATCACTGTCGCGCCCTGCAGCGCATCGACGCCGGTGTCGGGGATGGCGGCGTGCGCCATCTTGCCGTGCACCGTGACTTCCATCTGCAGGCAGCCGTTGTGCGCGGTGACCACCTGGTAGCTGAAGCCCGCGGCGAGCAGGTAGTCGGGCTTCGTGAGTCCGTGGCGCAGCAGCCAGCCGGGGCCGAGTTCGCCGCCGAACTCCTCGTCGTAGGTGAAGTGCAGCTCGACGCCGCCGCGCAGTGTCGCGCCCAGCGCCTCGAGCGCGCGCACGGCGAAGGTGTAGCTCGCGAAGTCGCTCTTGCTCACCGCGGCCGCGCGCCCGTAGAGCTTGCCGTCGACCACCTCGCCGCCGTAGGGATCGTGCGTCCAGCCGTCGCCCGGCGGCACTACGTCGCCGTGCGCGTTGAGCGCGATCACCGGGCCGCCCGCGCCGTAGCGGCGGCGCACGATCAGGTTGGTGATCGACTGCATGCCGTAGGCGCGCACCTCGTCGGCCGGCACCGCGTGCTTCTCGGCCTCGAAGCCCCACGCGCCGATCAGCTCGGCGGTGTGTTCGGCGTGCGGCGCGTTGTGGCCCGGCGGCGTGTCGGTCGGCACGCGCACCAGCGCCTGCAGGAAGCGCACCTGTTCATCGAAGTGCGCGTCGATCCACGCGTCGAGCGCGGCGTAGTCGGGCTTCATGTCGTCTCGTCGGCGAGTTGGTTCAGCAGGTTCTGGAAGGCGCGCACGCACAGCTCGGCGTCGTCGTTGGTGATGCCCTCCAGCGGGTTGTGGCTGATGCCGGAGTTCAGGCCGCGCATGAAGAGCATGGCCTGCGGCATCACCTCGTGCAGCTTCATCGCGTCGTGCCCGGCGCCGCTGGGCATGCGGAACACCGGCAGGCCGAGCGACTCGACCGCGCGTTCCCAGCGGCGCTGCCACGCGGGCGCGCTCGGCGCGGCCGGCTGGCGCAGGGTCTCCTCCAGCGTGACGTGCAGGCCGCGGCGGCTGCAGATGCGCTGCAGTTCGTCGAGCACGTCGCGCGCGCAGGCGTCGCGCACGGGGTCGGTGGTGGCGCGGATGTCGAGGCTGAAGCGGCAGCGGCCGGGCACCACGTTGATCGAGCCGTTGGGCACTTCCAGCATGCCGACGGTGCCGACCAGGTCGGGCACCGACGCGGCGCGCCGCTCGACGTACAGCAGCAGCTCGGCCGCGGCCGCGGCCGCGTCGCGCCGGCGGTCCATCGGCGTGGTGCCGGCGTGGCTGGCCATGCCGACCACTTCGCACAGGTAGCGCACGCTGCCGTTGATCGACGTCACCACGCCGAGCGGCAAGTCGATCTCGTTGAGCACCGGGCCTTGCTCGATGTGCACCTCGACGAAGCCGAGGTAGCGCGACGGATCGCGCCGGAGCTTGGGGATGTCGGCCACGCACAGGCCGGCGTGTTCCATCGCCTGGCGCATGGTGATGCCGTCGGCGTCCTTCTGGTCGAGCCAGCGCGGGTCGAAGTGGCCGGCCAGCGCGCCCGAGCCGAGGAACACGGCCTTGTAGCGCTGGCCTTCCTCCTCGGCGAAGCCGACGACCTCGAAGCCGAACGGCAGGCGGCGGTTCTGCCGCTTCAGCTCGCGCACGCAGGCCATCGGCACGAAGATGCCGAGCCGGCCGTCGTACTTGCCGCCGTTGCGCACGGTGTCGTAGTGGCTGCCCGTCAGCAGCCGCTTCGCGCCCGGATCGGCGCCGTGGTAGACGCCGACCACGTTGCCCACCGCGTCGATCTCCACCGAGTCGAAGCCGCAGTCCTCGCGCATCCAGTGCGCCAGCCGCTGCGCGCAGGCGCGGTGCGCGTCGGTGAGGTAGGTGACGGTGAGCTGGCCGCGTTCGGCGTAGCCGGGGTCGCTGTGCTGCGCCAGGCGCTCGGCCCAGTCCCACACCAGGTTGCCGAGCACGGGCTCGTGGCCGAACTTGTCGTCGAGCCGGATCTCCGCGATGCGGTGGATGTTGCGCAGCGCCTCGGCGCGCTCGAAGTCGGGGTGGTGGTCGAGCCGGCGCGCGAAGGTGTCGATGATCTCGCGCTTGGACAGCCCGCTGCCGCGCGGTCCGCGCACGGCGAGGATGAACGGGAAGCCGAACTTCGCGTTGTAGTCGGCGTTGAGCTGCTGGATGCGCGCGAACTCCTCGGGCGTGCAGTCGGTCAGCCCGGCCTTGCCCTGCTCGTTCGTCGACTCGGCGGTCAAGGTCTTGCTCACCATCGCCTTGCCGGCGAGCTCGGGGTGGGCGCGGATGAGCCTCAGCTGCGCGTCGAGGCCGGCTTCGCGCACCACCTCGACCAGCGCGAGCTTCAGCGCCGCGAGCGATGCGAAAGGCCGCTTCGGCCATGCGGCCTCGGCGATCCACGGCGAGTGCTCGTAGGTGCCGTCGAGCAGCCGCACGAACTCGGCCTGCGAGGCCGCGTTGACCCGTTCCAGGGTGAGCGTCGGGGTGGAGGCC
>Ga0209172_10003995_pt1 | contig 21041 bp, 19 predicted proteins | sample LarsenN4metaG_FD_184113 | JGI IMG/M metagenome (GOLD analysis project Ga0209172, IMG submission 184113) | Hot spring sediment bacterial and archeal communities from British Columbia, Canada, to study Microbial Dark Matter (Phase II) - Larsen... ... | reverse complement strand
CGGTGCTGCTGCCCGAGGCGGCGCGCGAGGGCGAGCTGGCCCACCTGGCCGAACTCGCGCGCGCCTTCGGCGTGGCGCCGCCGCAGCCCGGCGACACGCTGTGGCGCGCGACGCTGCTCGGTGCCGCGCCCGGTGCTGGCGATGGCGTGGCGGCGCGCGAAGGCGCCGCGCTGCGGCTCAAGTGGGAGCGCCACGGCGAGTTCTCCGGCTACCTGTTCCTGCGCCGCGACCGCGACGACCACGGTGGCGACGGCGGGGGCGACGCCGCTGGTGGCCCGGACGGGGCGGGCGCGTCGACACCGGCACCGTGGGAGGCCCTGCCCGAAGGCTGGCTGGCCGGCGTTCCCGGGCAGACGCTGGTCGCCGTCGCCGTGGCGATCCGCCGCTCCCCGCCCACGGGCGCCGCCGGATCGTCGGCCGGGCGCGCGGCCGATGCGGCCTGGCTGGCCGACCACTTCGGCGGCCAGCCGGTGTGCGGCTCGAGCATCGGCAACGGCGCCGGCTTCGCCTACACCGACTTCCGCCTGCGTCCCGAGGAAGGCCACGTGCGCATGCTGCTCGTGGACGCCGGCTTCAACCCGCGCCAGGCCGGCCGCATGCTGCAGCGGCTGCTGGAGATCGAGGCCTACCGCATGCTCGCCCTGCTGGCGCTGCCGATCGCGCGCCGGCTGTCGCCGCGCATCGCCGCCATCGAGAGCGCGCTCGTCCATCTCACCGGCGGCATCGCGAGCGACGACGGCCGCGGCGAGGAGCTGCTGCACGAGCTGACGCGTCTGGCGGCCGAGGTCGAGGGCGCGCTGGCGGCGAGCCGGTTCCGCTTCGGTGCCTGCCGTGCGTACGCCGAGCTCGTCTCGCGCCGCATCGAGGAGCTCCGCGAGCGCCGCATCGAGGGCCTGCAGACGGTGCACGAGTTCATGTCGCGCCGCTTCTCGCCGGCGGTGGCCACCTGCGCCACCGTCGAGCAGCGGCTGCACGATCTATCGGAGCGCGTCTCGCAGGCGAGCTCGCTGCTCGGCACGCGCGTGGGCATCGCGCGCGAGAAGCAGAACCAGCTGCTGCTGGCCTCGATGGAGCGGCGCGCGCGCCTGCAGCTGCGCCTGCAGCAGACCGTCGAGGGGCTCAGCGTCGCGGCCATCCTCTACTACGTGGTCGGTCTCGTGGCCTATGTCGCCAAGGGGCTGGAAGCCGGCGGCGCGCCGGTCGATGCCGCGGTCGTCGTGCTGGCGGCGGTGCCCGTCGCCGGGGTGGCCGTGCTGTGGGCGCTGCGGCGTGCCCACCGGCGGCTGCGCGAGCCTTGAAACGGAGAGTTCCCAGATGCGTCCCGCCTTCCCGTTCACCGCCATCGTCGGCCAGGAGGACATGCGGCGCGCGCTGCTCGTCACGGCGGTCGACCCCGGCGTCGGCGGCGTGCTCGTCTTCGGCGACCGCGGCACCGGCAAGTCGACGGCCGTGCGGGCCCTGGCTGCGCTGCTGCCGCCGATGAAGGTGGTGACCGGATGCCGCTTCGCCTGCGAGCCGACGCGGCCGGCTGGCCTGTGCGAGCGCTGCCAGCGCCCGCCGCAGGACGAGCAACGAGGCGCCGTTGCCAAGGGCGGCGCGCGGGCGGCGGCAACGAACGGCGTCGCCGCCGACGAAGGCAAGGACGGCCCGCCGGCCGCGGCCCGCGCCCCGCGACGCCTGCCCAGCTCGACCGTCCCCGTGCCGGTGGTCGACCTGCCGCTGGGTGCCACCGAAGACCGCGTGCTCGGCGCGCTCGACCTCGAGCATGCGCTCGCGCGCGGCCAGAAGCGGTTCGAGCCCGGCCTGCTCGCGCGTGCGCATCGCGGCTACCTCTACATCGACGAGGTCAACCTGCTCGACGACCACCTCGTCGACCTGCTGATCGACGCCGCCGCGTCCGGCGAGAACCGCGTCGAGCGCGAGGGCCTTTCGGTGCAGCACCCGGCGCGCTTCGTGCTGGTGGGCAGCGGCAACCCGGAGGAGGGCGAGCTGCGGCCGCAGCTGCTCGACCGCTTCGGCCTCGCGGTCGACGTGAAGACGCCGCAGGACCTCGCGCAGCGCGTCGAGGTCGTGCGCCGTCGCGATGCCTTCGAGCGCGACCCCGAGGGCTTCGCGGCACGCTGGGCCGAGGAGGAGGCGCGCGTGCGCCGGCGCCTGCTGGCCGCGCGCCGCCGGCTCGAGGCGGTGGTGGTGCCGAACGCCGCGCTGGAGCGCGCGGCCGCGCTGTGCATGCGGCTGGGCACCGACGGCCTGCGCGGCGAGCTGACGCTCGTGCGCGCCGCGCGCGCGCTGGCCGCGTACGAAGGCGCCGGCACGCTGGAGGACTCGCACCTGCGCGCCGTCGCGGCGCCGGCGCTGCGCCATCGCCTGCGCCGCAACCCGCTCGACGACACCGACGCGGGCACGCGCGTGACGCGTGCGGTGGACGAGTTGTTCGGGGCGGTGGCGGCTTGAAGCCTGCGGCGGCGACGATCGAGGGGCCGGCTTCGCGGCCGCCTGCGCGGCGCCGGGGCGATGCCGCGGCCGATCCCGTGGCCGATCCCGTGGCCGGCCCCGTGGTCGTGCCCATCGTCGATGCGGCGCGTGATGCTCCGGTCTCGGCCTCGGCGTGGCGGCGCGCACCCGCCGCCGGCACGCCGCCGCGTGCCGATGCGGCGACGCTGCCCGACGCCGGCGCCGGCATGTCGCCGCTGGCCGTGCACGCGGCGGCGCTGCTGGCCGTCGACCCGCTGGCGCTGGGAGGCGTGCGGCTGCGCGCCGCGGCGGGGCCGGCGCGCGATGCCTGGCTCGCGGCGCTGCGTGCGCGCCTGCCGGAGGCCATGCCATGGCAGCGGTTGCCCCTGTCGATCGGCGACGACCGCCTGCTCGGGGGCCTCGACCTCGCGGCGAGCCTGGCGGCGCGGCGCAGCGTGCTGCAACGGGGGCTGCTGGCGCAGAGCCATGGCGGCGTGCTGGTGGTGCCGATGGCCGAGCGCCTGCCCGCGCGCACCGTGGCCGCGCTGACCTCGGTGCTCGACCGGCGAGAGCTCGTCGTCGAGCGTGAAGGGTTCGGCGAGCGCCAGCCCGCGCACCTGGCGCTGCTCGCCCTCGACGAAGCCTTGCCCGACGACGAGCCGCTCGCCGCCGCGCTGGCCGACCGCCTGGCGCTGGACGTGGAACTCGCGCGCGAGGCGCCCGGGCCCGTGCCGGCCGGCGGCGCCGCCGCAGCCGCGCCGCCGGCGGCGGCGGCCGCGGCCGCGGCCTGGCCCGACGCGGCGACCCTGGCTCGCGCGCGCGCGCTGCTGCCCGAGGTGGAGGTGCCCGAGGCGATCACCGAGACGCTCTGCCGTGCGTCGCTGGCGCTGGGCATCGCATCGGCGCGCGCCTGCTGGTGGGCGCAGCAGGCGGCGCGCGTGCAGGCGGCGCTCCAAGGGCGCCGGGTCGTGGACGAGTCCGACACGCAACTCGCCGCGACGCTGGTGCTGGCACCCAGGGCGACACGCTGGCCGACCGGCGAGCCGCCGGACGACGCCGCGCCGGCGCCCGAAGAGCCGGCGCCCGAGCCCGCCGAGAACCAGGGAGCCAGCGACGCCGACCCGGACCCGGCGCAGGCGCCACCCCCCGACCCGGAGGCGATGAGCGAGCGGCTCGTCGCTGCGACGCTCGCGGCGTTGCCGCCCGGGCTGCTGGCCCGGTGCGTCGCGGCCGCGAACGGACCGCGAGGCCGCACCGACAGCGAGGGCCGCAGCGGCGCCCTGGCCGCGTCGCGCCGGCGCGGCGCCCCGCTCGGCGTGCGGCCGGGCGACCCGCGCCGCGGCGAGCGGCTGAGCCTCGTCGACACGTTGCGTGCCGCGATCCCGTGGCAGCGCCTGCGCGGCGCGCGTGCCGACCAGGGCGTGGCGCTGCGCATGGACGACCTGCGCATCGTGCGGCGCGCGCAGCACCGGCGCTCGACGACGGTGTTCGTCGTCGACGCCTCCGGCTCGGCGGCCCTGCACCGGCTGGCCGAGGCCAAGGGGGCGGTCGAGCAGCTGCTGGCCGAAAGCTATGCGCGCCGCGACGAGGTCGCGGTGATCGCCTTTCGCGGCCAGCGTGCCGAGACGCTGCTGCCGCCCACGCGTTCGCTCGTCCGCGCCAAGCGCGCCCTGGCCGGGCTGCCGGGAGGCGGCGGCACGCCGATCGCGGCGGCCCTGGATGCCGCCGACGCCCTCGTCGAGCAGGTGCAGCGCCGCGGCGCGACCCCGAGCGTCGTGCTGCTCACCGACGGCCGCGCCAACGTCGCGCGCGATCCCGCTTCCGGGAGGGCGCGTGCCGAGGCGGATGCCCTCGAGTCGGCGCGCCGCCTGGCCGCGCGCGGCGCGCGCGCGATCGTCATCGACACCTCGCCGCGCCCCGCGGAGGCGGCGGCACGCCTCGCGGCGGCGATGCAGGCACGCTACCTGCCGCTGCCGCACCTGCGCGCCGAGTCGTTGTCGGCCGCGGTGCGCAGCCTGCCGGCATGAACGCCGCCGGGCCGGGCGCGGGGCGGCCGGTCGTCCCCGGACGCCGCCGCCGCGGCTCGGCGCACGCGCGGCACGAGGCCCCGGGCCGCGGGCTGCCCGAGGAGCCCGAGCCGGCGGGCGCCCTGCCGCGGCCGCTCCCGCTGGAGTGGGCGCGCGACGGCGCGACGTGGCCGCATGCCGACAAGAGCCGCTTCGTCTCGGCCGGCGGCTGGCGCTGGCACGTGCAGGTGCATCAGCCCGCCGGCCCGGCCGCGCAGGAGCCGGCCGTCGCGCCCGGTGGCGACGCGCAACCGGCGGTGCTGCTGCTGCACGGCACCGGTGCGTCGGCGCATTCGTGGCGGACGTTCGCGCCGCTGCTGGCGGGCGCCGGCCATCGCGTGCTGGTGCCCGACCTGCCCGGGCACGGCTTCACGCGCGCCGAGGGGCGGATGCCGCTCACGCTGCCGGCGATGGGGGCGGCGGTGGCCGCGCTGCTGCAGGCGCTGCGTGCCGAGGTGCGCTGGGTGATCGGCCACTCCGCCGGCGCGGCCGTCGCCGCGCAGCTCGCGCTGGAGGGCGCGATCGCGCCGCGCGCGCTGGTCGCGTTCAACGGCGCGCTGCTGCCGCTGCAGGGCCCGGCAGGCACGCTGTTCTCGCCCGTGGCACGCTGGCTCGCGCTCAATCCGCTCGTGCCGTCGCTCTTCGCCTGGTACGCGTCGCAGCCGGCGGTGCTGCGACGCCTGGTCGACGGCACCGGATCGTCGATCGACGACGAAGGCCGAGCGCTCTATGGTCGCCTCGTGCGGGACCCCACGCACGTGGCCGGCGCGCTGGCGATGATGGCGTCGTGGGACCTGCGGCCGCTGCAGCGCGCGCTGCCGGCGCTGGCCGTGCCGCTGGAACTGCTTGTCGGCACCGGCGACCGCACGCTGCCGCCGGCGCACGCCGAGCGCGTGCGCGCGCTCCTGCCGGCGGCGCGCATCACGCGCCTGCCCCGCCTCGGGCACCTGATGCACGAGGAGCAGCCGCTGGCCGTCTGGGCGCGCCTGCGCAGGCTGCTGCCGGCGCTCGCGCTCGACGGCGGGGCCGCGGTCGCCCTCTGAGGGGCCCGCGGCTCACCGCGGGCGCGACGGCGCTCCGCGCGAGACCGGACCAGCCGGGTGCGAGGGCACGACCCGGGGACGCCCGATGCAGACCCGGGCGTGCCTGGTGAAAGCCCGGTGCACGACGGGCTGCGACGTGCAGGCCGGCTGCGCCTGCCTAGAACGTCGCCGCGAAGTCGATGCACACCGTCACCGCGGCCACGGCGGCGAGCCAGGCGACCAGGGTGTCGCGGCCCGGCATCCAGCGGCGCCACGCCACGGCGTCGCCCGGCCTGCGCGTGTTGCGTGCAGCCGCTTCGGCGGCGAGATGAACGGATGACGGGTCCATGGCGGCTCGAACCTCCGGCGTGCCCGCAGTGTGCAGCGAAGCGATCTCAGTGTCCAGTCGTATTGACACTTTAGAAAGTCAAGCGGAGAGTACGCCTCAGCGAGTGCGGCAAAGCGCTGTCAGGAGTCCGAACCCATGTCCATCAAGCTGCGCATCGAGCGGGCCCTGCAGGAGGCGGTGGCCTCGTGCGAGGTGCGCGGCGCTCCGCCCCGCCTCGCGGCGGCGATCCGGCACGCGGTGTTCCCGGGCGGTGCGCGCGTGCGACCGCAGCTGTGCCTGGCCGTGGCGGCGGCCTGCGGCGACGATGCACCGGTGCTCGCCGATGCCGCCGCGGCGGCGATCGAGCTGCTGCACTGTGCCTCGCTCGTGCACGACGACCTGCCGTGCTTCGACGACGCCGCGCAGCGGCGCGGCCAGCCCTCGGTGCACGCGAAGTTCGGCGAGCGCATCGCCGTGCTGGCCGGCGACGGGCTGATCGTGCTGGCCTTCGACGTGCTGGCGGCCGCGGTGGCCAACGCCGGCGCGGCACGCGCCGCCCGCGCGGCCGGGCGGCTGCCGGCCCTGCTGCGCGTGCTGTCGGCGCGCGTGGGCGCGCCGTTCGGCATCGTCGCCGGGCAGGCCTGGGAATGCGAGGACTGGGTGGCGCTGCCCGCCTACCAGCGCGCCAAGACCGGCTCGCTCTTCGCGGCCGCCACCGAGATGGGTGCGCTGGCCGCGGGCGGGCAGGCGCCGTGCTGGCGCGAGTTCGGCGAGCACCTCGGCGAGGCCTACCAGGTGGCCGACGACATCCGCGACGTCGCGGCCGACGCGCAGTGGCTCGGCAAGCCCGTCGGGCGCGACCACAAGCTCGGCCGTCCCAACGCCGTGGCCGAGATGGGCATGGCGGCGGCGCTGGCCCACTTCGACGACCTGTTGCAGCGCTCCGCCGCCGCAGTGCCCGCCGGTCCCGGGGCGCACGGCTTGAAGCAGCTGCTGCAGGCCGAGGCCGAGCGGCTGCTGCCGCCGGCCCTGGTGGGGCGTTGCGTCGCGCCCGAGGCGCGCACCGCCGCATGAAGCGACCCGCGCAGGCCGGGCGCCGGCGGCCCGCCCCGATGCCGGGCGGGGCCTGAAGGAGCGCGGCCATGTCGGCGGTCATCTGGCCCGAACCGGCTTCCGCAACGCCTCGCCGGCCACCCGGCGCGGTGGGGCTGTGGGGGTGCCTGCGGGAGCGGTGGCTCGGCTGGCGCGACGCCCGCCTGTCCGACCCGGGCTTCCGCGAGCGCGCGAGTCGCTGGCCGGGGACGCGCTGGCTCGCGCGCCGCCAGGCCGCCGAACTGTTCGACCTGATGGCCGGCTTCGTGTACTCGCAGGTGCTGCACGCCTGCGTCAGGCTGCGGCTCTTCGACCGGCTGGCGGCCGGGCCGCTGGAGGCGTCGCAGCTGGCGGCGGCGGCGGGCATGACCGAGGAGGCGGCGCTGCGCCTGCTGGAAGCCGCCGAGGCGCTGGAGCTCGTGCGTCGCCTGGAGGCGACCGGGGCCGAGCCGACCGGGGATGGTGCTCCCGCCGCGCGCTACGGCCTCGGCCGGCTCGGTGCGCCGCTGGTGGCCAACGCGGCGCTGCAATCGCTGGTGCTGCATCACGCGTCGCTGTACGGCGACCTGCACGACCCGGTCGCACGCCTCGCCGGGGGGCGCGGCGGCGGCGAGCTGGCGCGGCTGTGGGCCTATGCCACCGCAGCCGCTCCGGGCACCTTGCCGCCGGGCGAGGTCGCGCCCTACTCGGCGGTGATGTCGGCCTCGCAGGCCCTGATCGCGCGCCAGGTGCTCGACGCCTACCCCCTGCGCCGGCACCGCTGCCTGCTCGACGTGGGTGGCGGCGAAGGGGCCTTCCTTGCCGCGGCGCTCGAAGAGGCACCGTCGCTCGCCGGCATGGTGTGCGACCTGCCGGCGGTGGCCGAGCGCGCGCAGGCGCGGCTCGAGGCCCTCGGCTTCGGCGGGCGAGCGCATGCGCACGGCATCGACTTCAAGCGCGACGCGCTGCCACGTGGCGCCGACGTCGCGAGCCTCGTGCGCGTGTTGTACGACCACGACGACGGGCCCGCGCTGCGCCTGCTCGTCGCGGTGCGCGAGGCGTTGCCGAGCGGCGGCACCGTGCTCGTGGCCGAGCCCCTGGCGCGCACGCGAGGCGCCGAGCGCATGGGCACGGCCTACTTCGGCGTCTACCTGTGGGCGATGGGCAGCGGGCGCGTGCGCAGCGCCGCCGAGCACATCGCGCTGCTGCGTCGCGCCGGGTTCGTGCAGGCACGCGAACTGCGCACCGCGCTGCCGTTGCAGACGGGCCTCGTGGTCGCGCGCGCGCCCTGAGCGGCGGCCGGCTCGTGCGAGGGGCGGGAGGCGGCCCTTGGGAAGGGGCCGCGAGGGGCGCAAGGGCGGCCGCGCGATCGGCCGTCCGGGCCGCGCGCGCCCGTCGGCAGGCCGTCGCGAGGGGCCATCGCGACGGGCTCAAACACCACTTGACATTCCAAGATGTCAATCTAGGATGACACTCACCCGTCCACCACGGGCACCGGGACAGCGGTTCCGGGGCCTGCGCGGTGAAGGGGTGCCGAGGAGGTGCCGTGATGCACACCACCGCGATCGTGATGGAGCAGCCCGAGCGGCTGGCGCTGCGCGAGGTCGACCTGATCGACCCGCACGAGGAGGACGTGATCGTCGATGTCGACTGGAGCGGCATCTCCACCGGCACCGAGCGCCTGCTCTGGAGCGGCCGCATGCCGCACTTCCCCGGCATGGGCTACCCGCTGGTGCCCGGCTACGAGAGCGTCGGCCGCGTGCGCGAGGCCGGTTCCCGCTCGGGCCGGCAGCCCGGCGAGACGGTGTTCGTCGCCGGTGCACGCTGCTTCGGCAACGTGCGCGGGCTCTTCGGCGCCGCGGCGGCCACGCTGGTGGTGCCCGGCGAGCGCGCGATTCCCATCAGCCAGGACCTCGGCGAGCGCGGCGTCCTGCTGGCGCTCGCGGCCACGGCCTATCACGCGGTGGCCGGTGGCGGCCGGCGCGACCCCATCCAGCCGCCCGACCTGATCGTCGGCCACGGCGTGCTCGGCCGCCTGCTCGCCCGTCTCACGGTGCTCGCCGAGTACCCGGCGCCGACGGTGTGGGAGACCAACCCCACGCGCATCGGCGAACCGATGGGCTACCAGGTGCTGCACCCCGACCAGGACCCGCGTCGCGACTACCAGCACATCTACGACGTCAGCGGCGACCCCGCCATCCTCGACAAGGCCATCGCGCGCCTGGCCTTCGGCGGGGAGGTCGTGCTGGCGGGGTTCTACAGCGAGCCGCTGTCGTTCGCGTTCGCGCCGGCCTTCATGCGCGAGGCGAGCATCCGCGTCGCCGCGGAGTGGAAGCGGCCGGACATGCTGGCCGTGCACGACATCGCCGAAAGCGGCCTGCTGCCGCTGGAGGACCTCATCACGCACCACGCCGCGGCCACCGACGCCGAGCGCGCGTACCGCACCGCCTTCAGCGACAGCCAGTGCCTGAAGATGGTCATCGACTGGCGAGGCCGGGCCTGAGGCCCGCGGAGAACGCGATGAGCGGTCACGACGAAGTCCCCGTCAAGTTCCTGCGCACCGAGGTGCTGCGCGCCGAGGCCGCCATCGAGCCCGACCCGGTGCACACCGGCGAGGTCAAGAAGGCGACGCAGATCATCGCCATCTACGGCAAGGGCGGCATCGGCAAGAGCTTCACGCTGGCCAACCTCAGCTACATGATGGCGCAGCAGGGCAAGAAGGTGCTGCTCATCGGCTGCGACCCGAAGAGCGACACGACGAGCCTGCTGTTCGGCGGCAAGGCCTGCCCGACGATCATCGAGACGAGCTCGAGGAAGAAGCTCTCCGGCGAGCAGGTGAGCATCGGCGACGTCTGCTTCAAGCGCGACGGCGTCTTCGCGATGGAGCTCGGAGGCCCCGAGGTGGGTCGCGGCTGCGGCGGGCGCGGGATCATCCACGGCTTCGAGACGCTGGAGAAGCTCGGCTTCCACGACTGGGGCTTCGACTACGTGCTGCTCGACTTCCTGGGCGACGTGGTCTGCGGCGGCTTCGGCCTGCCGATCGCGCGCGACATGTGCCAGAAGGTCATCGTCGTCGGCAGCAACGACCTGCAGAGCCTGTACGTCGCCAACAACGTCTGCAGCGCGGTCGAGTACTTCCGCAAGCTCGGCGGCAACGTCGGCGTCGCCGGCATGGTCATCAACAAGGACGACGGCACCGGCGAGGCGGCGGCGTTCGCGGCCAATGCCGGCATCCCGGTGCTCGCGGCGATCCCCGCCAACGAGGACATCCGCCGCAAGAGCGCCAGCTACGAAATCATCGGCAAGCCGGGCACGCCCTGGGCGCCCTTGTTCGAGCAGCTCGCCACCGGCGTGGCGGAGGCGCCGCCCGTGCGGCCGAAGCCGCAGACGCAGGACCAGCTGCTCGGCCTCTTCAGCGGCGACACGGTGGGCCGCGACGTGGTTCTTCAGCCCGCGTCGCTCGCCGACATGATGGGCCGCGAGCTGGTCGTGCGCCCCTCGCTCGAAGTCATCTACGACGCGGCCTGACGCTGCCTGCCGCACCCATGAGCGAGACCCCCCGCCCCGCCACCCCGAGCAGCGACCCGCTGACCGACGCCGACCGCCGCGTCAACGTCGACGCGATCTCACAGGACGGCCTCGGCTGCCACTCCGGCCGCGCCCAGATGCAGGCCGCCGCCGAGGCGGCCGGCAAGAGCGAGGTGCTGGCGCAGTACCGGCAGGACTACCCCATCGCCGAGGGCACCGGCCCGCACGACCAGCCGCAGAGCATGTGCCCGGCCTTCGGCTCGCTGCGCGTCGGCCTGCGCATGCGGCGCACGATGAGCATCCTGTCGGGCAGCGCCTGCTGCGTCTACGGGCTCACGTTCACGAGCCACTTCTACGGCGCCCGCCGCAGCGTCGGCTACGTGCCGTTCAACAGCGAGACGCTCGTCACCGGCAAGCTCTTCGAGGACATCCGCGACGCGGTGCACGCGAGCGCCGACCCCGCGAAGTACGACGCCATCGTCGTCACGAACCTCTGCGTGCCCACGGCCAGCGGCGTGCCGCTGCAGCTGTTGCCCAAGCAGATCAACGGCGTGCGCATCGTCGGCATCGACGTGCCCGGTTTCGGCGTGCCCACGCACGCCGAGGCGAAGGACGTGCTCGCCGGCGCGATGCTGAAGTTCGCGCGCGGCGAGGCCGAGGCCGGCCCCGTCGCCGCGCCACGCGGCGGCGTCAGCGAGAAGCCCACCGTCACGCTGCTCGGCGAGATGTTCCCGGCCGACCCGGTGGGCATCGGCATGCTGCTCGAGGGCCTCGGCCTGGCGTGCGGCCCGGTGGTGCCCACGCGCGAGTGGCGCGAGTTGTATGCGGCGCTCGACTGCGTCGCCGTCGCCGCGATCCACCCGTTCTACACGGCCAGCGTGCGCGAGTTCGAGGCCGCGGGCCGCCCCATCGTGCCGAGCGGCCCGGTCGGCCACGACGGCACCGAGGCCTGGCTGCAGGCCGTCGGCAAGGCGGCGAGCGTGCCGCAGGCGATGATCGATGCGGCCAAGAACCGCTGGCTGCCCGCCATCAAGGGCGTGCTCTCGCGCACGCCGATCAAGGGCCGCGTCACCGTCAGCGGCTACGAGGGCAGCGAGCTGCTCGTCGCGCGCCTGCTCATCGAGAGCGGCGCCGAGGTGCCCTACGTGGGAACGGCGTGCCCGAAGACGCCCTGGTCGGCGCCCGACCTCGAGTGGCTCTCGGCGCGCGGCGTGCGCGTGCAGTACCGCGCCTCGCTCGAGCAGGACATCGCCGCGGTGCGCGAGTTCCGGCCCGACCTCGCGATCGGCACGACGCCGGTGGTGCAGGCGGCCAAGCAGGCGGCGATCCCGGCGCTGTACTTCACCAACCTCGTCTCGGCGCGGCCGCTCTTCGGCGTGGCCGGCGCGGGCTCGCTGGCGCAGGTGATCAACGCCGCCATCGCCAACAAGGCGCGCTTCCAGACGCTGCGCGAGTTCTTCGGCCAGGTGGGCGAGGGCGACGACGCCGGCGTGTGGGAGGACAAGCCCGTCCCCCGGCCCGAGTTCCGGGCCGAGACGCGCCGCCACGTCATCAAGCTCATGAAGCGGCGTGAAGCCGAGCGGATGATCTGATGCTCGTCCTCGACCACGATCGTGCCGGCGGCTACTGGGGCGCCGTCTACGTCTTCACGGCCATCAAGGGCCTGCAGGTCGTGATCGACGGACCGGTGGGCTGCGAGAACCTGCCGGTGACGAGCGTGCTGCACTACACCGACGCGCTGCCGCCGCACGAACTGCCGATCGTCGTCACCGGCCTCGCCGAGGAGCAGCTCGGCCGCGAGGGCACCGAAGGCAACCTGCGCCGCGCGCACAAGGTGCTCGACCCCGACCTGCCGAGCGTCGTCGTCACAGGCAGCATCGCCGAGATGATCGGCGGCGGCGTCACGCCCGAGGGCACGACGATCCAGCGCTTCCTGCCGCGCACCATCGACGAGGACCAGTGGCAGTGCGCCAACCGCGCGATGCTGTGGCTGTGGCAGGAGCACGGGCTGCGCCACATCCCCAAGCGCACGCCGCTGGCCGAGCGGCCCGCGGGCGAGAAGCCGCGCGTCAACCTCCTCGGCCCCGCCTACGGCACCTTCAACATGCCGAGCGACCTCGCCGAGGTGCGCCGGCTGGTCGAGGGCATCGGCGCCGAGGTCAACATGGTGTTCCCGCTCGGCAGCCACCTGGCCGACGTGCAGAAGCTCGCCGATGCCGACGTCAACGTCGTCATGTACCGCGAGTTCGGCCGCGCGCTGGCCGAGGCGCTGGAGCGGCCCTACCTGCAGGCGCCCATCGGCCTGCACAGCACCACCGCGTTCCTGCGCGAACTCGGCCGCCTGCTCGGCCTCGACCCCGAGCCGTTCATCGAGCGCGAGAAGCACACCACCATCAAGCCGGTGTGGGACCTGTGGCGCAGCGTCACGCAGGACTTCTTCGGCACCGCCAACTTCGGCGTCGTCGCCGGCGAGACCTACGCGCGCGGGCTGCGCCACTTCCTCGAGGACGAGCTCGGCCTGCCGTGCAACTTCGCGATCGCGCGGCGCCCCGGCGAGAAGACCGACAACGAGGCCGTGCGCAAGCTCGTGCACGAGAAGACGCCGCTGGTGCTGTTCGGCAGCATCAACGAGCGCATGTACCTGGCCGAGCGCACGCAGGGGCACGGCCCGCGGCCCTCGTTCATCGCCGCCTCGTTCCCCGGCGCGCTCATCCGCCGCGCCACCGGCACGCCGTTCATGGGTTATGCCGGCGCCACCTGGGTGGTGCAGGAGTTCTGCAACGCGCTCTTCGACGCGCTGTTCCACATCCTGCCGCTGGCCCCGGACCTCGACCGCATCGAGCCGACGCCTTCGCGCGAAGGTCGCGAAGGCCGCCCGCTGCCCTGGGAGGCCGAGGCGCAGGCGCTGCTCGCCCGCCTCGTGCAGGCCGAGCCCGTGCTCGTGCAGATCTCGGCGGCCAAGCGCCTGCGCGACCGCGCCGAGAGCGAGGCGCGGCGCGCCGGCGACGAGCGCGTCACCTGCGAGCGCGTCGACGCCGCGCACGCGGCGCTGCACCGCGGGGTGGCGGCATGAGGCCCGGCGCGAACTGGATCAAGACCGGATGCGGCGGGCTCGCCGCCCCGGCAAGGGATGTCGTGGCATGTCGCCGCGGCTGCCTCGTTGCGCAGGCTGCGCGCAAGAGGGGCCGAAAGGCCCGTGGAAGGAGTGGTTCGCATGGCTGACCGCAAGGGCTCGATATCGGGCCTCACTGACGAGGAGGCCCAGGAGTTCCACCGGTACTGGGTACAGGGGTTCGTGGGATTCACGGCTGTGGCCGTGGTCGCACACCTGCTGGTCTGGATCTGGCGGCCCTGGCTCTAGTCGATCGGAGGAGATGTCCATGACACCCAAGCCCATCACACCCGTGCGAATGGCGGCGGAGACGAGGTCCGCCTCGTTCCTCGCCATCTTCACGGTGGCGTTCCTGGTCTTCGCGGCGATCGCGATGGTCGGGCAGGTGCTGGGGTGGCACTGGCGCTCCTGGTTGCCCGGAGCCGAGGGCGTGAAGTCGATGACCGGGGGCGTCAAGTCCGCGGTCTACACCTTCATGTCCCATCTGCAATAGGAGAGAAATGTATGTGGCGAATCTGGAGGCTCTACGACCCGCTTCGTGCGCTGGTCGTGCAGGGGGTCGGCCTGTTCGGCATCGCAGTGATGATCCACCTCATCCTGCTGTCGACACCGACCTTCAACTGGCTGGATGGCCCGAACGCCGCCGCCACCAAGGCGACTGCAGCCAAGAAGTAGGAGCAAGCCGACTTCCTCGGCAACTTGGGGCGGGCCCGCCGCGGCCACCTGGGTCACACCGCGCGGTCGCGGTGAGTTCGCCCCCTTTCTCCCCATCTCTTCTCGATGCCTTGATTCGATTGACTTCTCAACCCGGGTGCGGGGTTGGCGGTGCCGGTGCACTGCAGCCGCACGCGGCAAAGGACGGCTGACATGGCCATGCTGAGTTTCGAGCGCAAGTACCGCGTGCGCGGCGGCACGCTCGTCGGCGGCGACCTCTTCGACTTCTGGATGGGGCCGTTCTACGTCGGCTTCTTCGGCGTCGTCGGGATGTTCTTCACCTTCGTCGGCGTCGCGATGATCCTCTGGGGCGCGGCGCTGGGGCCCACCTGGAACCTCTGGCAGATCAACATCGCGCCGCCGGACCTGAAGTACGGCCTGGCGCTGGCGCCGCTGCGCGAAGGCGGCATCTGGCAGGTCGTCACGGTGTGCGCGATCGGCGCGTTCGGCTGCTGGGCGCTGCGCGAGGTGGAGATCTGCCGCAAGCTCGGCATGGGGTACCACGTTCCCGCCGCCTTCGGGGTGGCGATCCTCGCCTACGTGACGCTGGTGGTGATCCGCCCCGTGCTGCTGGGTGCCTGGGGGCACGGCTTCCCGTACGGGATCTACAGCCACCTCGACTGGGTCAGCAACGTCGGCTACCAGTACCTGCACTTCCACTACAACCCGGCGCACATGCTGGCGATCACCTTCTTCTTCACGACGACGCTGGCGCTGGCACTGCACGGCTCGATGATCCTGTCGGCCACCAACCCGAAGCCGGGCGAGGTGGTCAAGACGCCGGACCACGAGGACACCTTCTTCCGCGACCTGATCGGCTACTCGATCGGCGCCCTCGGCATCCACCGGCTGGGCCTGTTCCTCGCGCTGGCCGCGGTCTTCTTCAGCGCCCTGTGCATCGTCCTCAGCGGCCCGTTCTGGACCCGCGGCTGGCCCGAGTGGTGGGGCTGGTGGCTGGCGCTGCCGATCTGGAAGTGAGGAGCGGAACATGGCGCAATACCAGAACCTCTTCACCCGCGTGCAGCCGGTCGGCCCCGCCTACATGGGCGTGGAACTGCCGGCGGGCAACGCGCCGCGCACCGGCCGCCAGCCGATGTTCCTGTACTGGCTGGGCTGGCTGGGCAACGCGCAGATCGGCCCCGTCTACCTCGGTCCGCTCGGGCTGATGGCGCTCATCCTGGGCACGCTGTCGATCAACATCATGGGCTTCAACATGCTGGCCCAGGTGAACTGGGACCCGATCGAGTTCGTGCGCCAGCTGCCCTGGCTGGCGCTCGAGCCGCCGAAGCCCGAGTACGGCCTGAGGCTGCCGCCGATGAACGAAGGCGGCTGGTGGCTGCTCTCCGGCGGCCTGCTCACCGCGTCGATCCTGCTGTGGTGGCTGCGCACCTACGTGCGCGCACGCGCCCTCGGCCTCGGCACGCACGTGGCGTGGGCCTTCGCGTCGGCGATCTGGCTCTTCCTCGTGCTCGGCTTCTTCCGCCCGATCGCGATGGGCAGCTGGAGCGAGGGCGTGCCGTTCGGCATCTTCCCGCACCTGGACTGGACGGCCGCTTTCTCGCTGCGCTACGGCAACCTCTTCTACAACCCGTTCCACGCGCTGTCGATCGCGTTCCTGTACGGCTCGACGCTGCTGTTCGCGATGCACGGCGCCACCATCCTCGCGGTGAGCCGCTACGGCGGCGACCGCGAGATCGACCAGATCGTCGACCGCGGCACCGCCAGCGAGCGCGCGGCGCTGTTCTGGCGCTGGACGATGGGCTGGAACGCGACGACGGAGTCGATCCACCGCTGGGCGTGGTGGTTCGCGGTGCTGTGCCCGCTGGCCGGCGGCATCGGCATCCTGCTGTCGGGCACCGTGGTCGACAACTGGTACCTGTGGTCGGTCAAGCACGGCGTGGCGCCGTCGTATCCCAACGTCTTCGGCGACGTCGTCGACCCGGCCACGCTGATGGCCGCGCCGCCGGCAGCCCCGATCGGAGCCAAGCCATGAACGCGCAGCTCGAACGCCTCCTGCTCACCGGCCCGCTGCTCATCGCCGCGGCGTGGCTGCTCGCCGGCTGCGAACGCCCGCCGGTGCAGAGCACCCAGCAGGGCTACCGCGGCACGGGCATGGTTCAGATCGACAACCCGCGCATCAAGGCCGCGCAGGCCGCGGCGCGGCCGGCCGTGCCTCCGGACGCGCCGCCGCTGCCGGTCGCCGGGCCCAAGGCGCGCGATGTGTTCCAGAACGTCAAGGTGCTGGGCGACCTGCCGGTGCCCGAGTTCACGCGCCACATGGCCGCCATCACCCAGTGGGTGGCGCCGGAGCAGGGCTGCAACTACTGCCACAACCCGGACAACCTGGCCGACGACAGCAAGTACCAGAAGGTGGTCTCGCGGCGCATGCTCGAGATGACGCAGCACCTGAACGCCGACTGGGGCGCGCACGTCGGCGCCACCGGTGTCACCTGCTACACCTGCCACCGCGGGCAGCCCCAGCCCGCGAAGGTGTGGTTCACGGCCGCGCCGGGCAAGCGCAGCCAGTGGGGCAGCATGCTCGGCAACGACTTCGGGCAGAACCACCCGAACATCGGCCTCACGTCGATGCACGTCGACCCGTTCACCGACCTGCTGCTGGGCCAGGAGCCCATCCGCGTGGCGGGGCCGGCGGCGCTGCCCAACACGGCCTACAAGATGCCGATCCAGTCGGCCGAGAAGACCTACGCGCTGATGATGCACTTCAGCGAGGCGCTCGGGGTGAACTGCACCTTCTGCCACAACACGCACTCGTTCGCCGCCTGGGACAGCCCGCCGCAGCGCGTGACCGCTTGGCACGGCATCCGCATGGCGCGCGACCTCAACAACGCCTACCTCGTGCCGCTGACGAACACGTTCCCGAAGGACCGCCTCGGGCCGACGGGCGATGCGGCCAAGGTCTACTGCGCCACCTGCCACCAGGGCCAGAACAAGCCGCTCGGCGGGCAGGCGATGGCCGCGCTGTACGCGGGCCTGACGAAGGTCGCGGCGGCGGCCGGCGCCGCACCCGCGCTGCCGCCACCGGAGGACGGGCCGACCAAGTCGGTGCTCTTCTTCGGCGTCGGTTCCGCGGACCTGCTCGGCGAGCAGGCCAAGGGCCTGGCACAGCTGATCGTGACCATGACGGAGAAGAAGGCGACCGTGGCCACGATCTCCGGCTACCACTCGGCCGCGGGCACCCTGGCGGCCAACCAGGAACTGGCCAAGCAGCGCGCCTTCGCCGTGCGCGACGCGCTGCTCGCCGCCGGCATCGCCGAGGCGCGGGTGAAGCTCGAGAAGCCGCAGCAGACCGGCGCCAACGTGGCCGGCGAAGACCCGGCCGCCCGTCGCGTGGAGGTCACGCTGCGCTAGCCGCGCCGACCGCCCCACCCCCAGCGCGCGGCCGGCCTCCCGGGCGGCGTGCCGGGGCCGGTGCCGCGGCCGGCCGCATGCCGGCGCCACGCCGCGCGAGCGGAGGAACCCGATGCCCGAAGTCGCCGTGATGCTGCTGGTGCAGGCCCGGCCCGGGGCACGGGCCTGGCTCTTCGGCCGCCTCGTGCAAGGCGCGCGGCCGCTCGTGGCGCGCGAGCCCGGCCTGCGCTTCGCGCGCGTGCTCGGCAGCGGGCACGAGGGTGGCTTCGGCCTGCGCCCCTCGTTCGACCGCGGCGGCCTGTTCGCCCTCTTCGACACCGAGGCCGACGCGCGCCGCTTCGTCGCGGCCTCGGCCACGGTGGCCGGCTACCGCGCGCACGCGCAGGAACTGCTCGTGGCCGTGCTGCGGGCCTCGTCGGTGCGCGGTGCCTGGGGCGGGCAGACGATGCGCGCCACGGCCGAAGCCCGGCCGGGGGCGATGGTCGCCTCGCTGACGCGGGCGTCGATCCGCCCGGCGCAGGCCGTGCGCTTCTGGCGCCACGCCGCGCCGTCGCAGGCGGCGCTGGCCGGTGCCGGTGGCTGCCTGCTGCTGGCGGGCCTGGGCGAGGCGCCACTGCTGCGCCAGGCCACCTTCAGCCTGTGGCGCGACGACGCGGCGATGGACGCGTACGCGCGCCAGGGGCCGCACCAGGCGGCCATCCGCGCCGCGTACCAGCAGCGCTTCTTCGCGGAATCGATGTTCGTGCGCTTCGTGCCGCTGGTCGTGCAGGGCACGTGGAAGGGGCGGGCGTTCGACCTCGTGCAGGCCCCCGCGGCGCCGCCGCCGCGAGGCGAGGACAGCACCTCCACCACCGCGGCGGCGCCCTCCGCTCCCGAGGAGGCGCATGCCTGAAGGCGGCCACGGCCCGGTCGTCGTCGTCGGCGCCGGCGTCGGCGGCCTCGTCGCAGCGGCGCTGCTGGCGCGGCGCGGCCTGCCCGTCACGCTCGTCGAAGCCGCTGACGGCCCGGGCGGCAAGATGCGCCCGCTGGAAGTGGACGGCGTGCGCATCGACGCTGGCCCCACGGTGCTGACGATGCGCTGGGTGTTCGACGAGCTGTTCGACCAGCTCGGCGGCACGCACCACCTGCCCGCGCTGACGCCGCTGCCGGTGCTGGCGCGCCATGCCTGGCGCGGCCACGAGCGCCGGCTCGACCTGCATGCCGACCGCCGCCGCTCGGCCGAGGCCATCGCCGAGTTCTCGTCGCCGGCCGAGGCGCGGCGCTTCGAGCGCTTCTGCGACGAGGCGGCGCGCGTCTACGCCCGGCTCGAGGGCCCGTACATCCGCTCCAGCCGCCCGCACTTCGCGCAGATGGTGGGCGACCTCGGCGTGCGGGGCCTGGCCACGCTGGCGGCGCTCGGGCCGATGGCCACCCTGGCGCAGTCGCTGGCGTGGCGCTTTCGCGACCCACGGCTGCGCCAGCTGTTCGGGCGTTATGCCACCTACTGCGGTGCCTCGCCCTGGGGCGCGCCAGCCACGCTGATGCTCGTCGCGCACGTGGAGCAGAGTGGCGTGTGGTCCGTGGCCGGCGGCATGGCGGCGCTCGCCGGTGCGCTGGCGGCTCGCGCCGAGGCCGCCGGGGCGGTGCTGCGCTACGGCGAGCGCGTGCGCCGCCTCGCCGTCGAGCACGGGCGCATGGCCGGTGTCGAGCTCGAAGGCGGCGAGCGGCTCGCCGCCGCGTCGGTGGTCTTCAACGGCGACGTGTCGATGCTGCCGGCGCTGCTGCCCGAGACGGCGCGCCGCGCGGTGCCCGCGCCGCTGCCGCTGCAGGCGCGGTCGCTCTCGGCCGTCACGTGGGCGCTGCATGCGCGCACGCGCGCCACGCACGGCGCCTGCGGCTTCACGCCGTCGCGCCACAACGTCTTCTTCGACGATCACTACGCGAGCGAGTTCGACGACATCTTCCGCCGCCGCCGGCTGCCCGGGCGCGGCACGGTGTACCTGTGCGCGCAGGACCGCCTGCACGACGCCGAAGGTGCCTTCGCGCAAGACGCGGCCGCGGGCGCGGCGCCGCCGCCCCGCGAGCGCCTGCTTGCGCTCGTCAACGCCCCGGCCGACGGCGACCGCCGCGCCTTCGATGCCTCGGAGATCGAACCATGCCAGACGCGCTGCGTGCAGCTGCTCCGCGATTGCGGGCTGACGATCGAGGTGGAGTCGCCATCGCAGGTGGTGCGCCGGACGCCGGCGGACTTCCAGCGCCTGTTCCCGGGCTCGGGCGGGGCGCTGTACGGGATGGCCACGCACGGGTGGATGAGCCTGTTCAGGCGCAGCGGGGCGACGACGGCGCTGCCGGGCCTCTACCTGGCGGGCGGCGGGGTGCATCCCGGCCCGGGCGTGCCGATGGCGGCGATGTCGGGGCGACTCGCGGCCGCGACCCTGCTGGAGCACCTCGGTTCGACGCGACGGTCGAGCCGGGTTCGTATCTCTGGTGGTATGTCGATGCCCTCAGCGACGACGGCCGCCATGCGCTGACGCTGATCGCCTTCGTCGGCAGCGTCTTCAGCCCGTACTACCGGCGCGCCTTCGCCTCCGGGCGCGGCGTGCCCGAGGACCACTGCGCGCTGAACGTGGCGCTGTACAGCCCGGGTGCCAACCGCTGGACGATGACCGAGCGCGGCGCCGGGCACGTGGAGCGACGGCGGCGCTCGCTGCGCATCGGGCCGAGCGCGGTGCTGTGGCAGAACGACACGCTCGCCTTCGAGATCGGCGAGGTCGCCGTGCCGCTGCCGCGCCGCGTGCGCGGCACCGTGACCGTGCGGCCGCAGGGCCTGACGCGCTACGTGGCAGCGCTGGACGCCGCGGGCCGCCACCGCTGGGGCCCGATCGCGCCCTGTGCCGACATCGAGGTGGCCTTCGAGCAGCCCCGCCTCGCGTGGCATGGCCATGCCTACGTGGACACCAACGAGGGCGACGAACCCGTGACGCGCGCCTTCGACGAGTGGGACTGGCAGCGCGCCCGCCACGCCGACGGCAGCACCTCGGTGATCTACGACGTGCGCCCTTCGGCGCGGCACGGCGGGGCCGAGGCCGGCCGCGTCATCGCGGCGCGCTTCGGTGCCGATGGCCGCGCGACGCCGTTCGAGCCGCCGCCGCGGCACGCGCTGCCGCTCTCGGGCTGGCGCATCCGCCGCCAGGCGCGCGGCGACGAAACCCCCACGGTGCTGAAGACGCTGGAGGACACGCCGTTCTACGCACGTTCGCTGCTGCGCGCCCGGCTGCTCGGCGAGGCCGTGGAGGCGATGCACGAGACGCTGGACGTGCGGCGTTTCGCGGCGCCGTGGGTGCAGGCGATGCTGCCGTTCAGGATGCCGCGCAGGGGGTGAGGCGGCCGCCTTGCGT
>Ga0209172_10003994_pt1 | contig 21047 bp, 17 predicted proteins | sample LarsenN4metaG_FD_184113 | JGI IMG/M metagenome (GOLD analysis project Ga0209172, IMG submission 184113) | Hot spring sediment bacterial and archeal communities from British Columbia, Canada, to study Microbial Dark Matter (Phase II) - Larsen... ... | reverse complement strand
GCCGCCGCGCGCATGAAGAACGGCCCGGCCATCACGAGCGCCTCCTTGTTGGCCAGCAGCACCTGCTTGCCGGCACGGGCCGCGGCGATCGCGGGTGCGAGCCCCGCCGCACCGACGATCGCGGCCATGACCGCGTGGCAATCGGGGTCGGATGCGACCGCCTCCAGCGCGCCGGCGCCGAACAGGAGCTCGGTGCCCGGAGCCACCTCCGCGCAACGCCGCTTCAGCGCCGCGTCCTCGCCGAGGCCGGAGAGCACGGCGTAGCGTGGACGGTACCGCGCGGCGAGCGCGATCAGCGCCTCGGCCGAACGGTGCGCGGTGAGCGCGAACACGCGGTAGCGGTCCGGATGCCGGGCGACGACGTCGAGCGTGCTCGCGCCGACCGAACCGGTCGCGCCAAGGAGCGTGAGGCGCTTCACGGCAGCCCCGAGTGGCGAAGCAGCAGCGCGCCGAGCGGCAGCGCGGCGGTCACGCTGTCAATCCGGTCGAGCACGCCGCCGTGACCGGGAAGCAGCGTGCCGCTGTCCTTCGCGCCCGCGCCGCGCTTGATTGCGGATTCGAACAGGTCGCCGATGATGCTGGATGCGCAGAGGAACACGGCTCCGGCGAGGTAGAAGATCCAGGACGCTCCCTGCACTTGGCCGCGCAGGCCCGGCACGGACAGCGCGAGAATGATAGCGTAGATGACGCATGCCAGGACGGCGCCGAGCGCGCCTTCCCAGGTCTTGCCGGGACTGAGCGCCGGGGCGAGCTTCCGCCGGCCGAGGGTGCGGCCGGCAAAGTAAGCCGCCGAGTCGGCGATCCAAACCAGACCGAGCAGCGCGAGCAGCTCGCCCCGGTCGAGCACGCGCATCGCCGTGGCGGCGGGCAGCAGCACCAGGGCACCGAGCGCGAGACGGGCGACGCGCCCGCGCGGCAAGTAGCCGCGCGCGAGCCACGCCGGCGCCACCGCGATCCAGAAACCGAAGGCGAGAAAAAGCATCGCGTCGGCGACCACCGGAACCAGCGGCAGGGCGAACCAGAGCGACGCCGCGCCGGCGGCATAGGCGGCGCCGCCGGCGCCGCCGCAGCCCGCAAGCCTCGCCCATTCGAAGGCCGCGGCCGCGAGGATCGCGCCGACGAGCGCCGCGAACCATGCCGGATCGAGAAGGAGCAGCGCAGCGACGAAGCTCGTGAGCAAGACGAGCGCCGTCGCCGCCCGGACAAGCAACGCCGATCCTACGCGGCGCCCGCCGCGGCACCGGCTTCGGCGAGCTGCTCGCTGGTGCGTCCGAAGCGCCGCTCCCGCCGGCGATAGGAGGCGAACGCCGCCTCCAGCGCCGCGGCGTCGAAATCCGGCCACAGCGTGTCGGTGAAATACAGTTCCGTGTAGGCCATCTGCCAGAGCAGGAAATTGCTCACCCTCTGCTCGCCGCCGGTGCGGATGAACAGGTCCGGCTCAGGCGCGTATGCGGTCGCCAGAAACGGCGCCAGATCCTCCTCGCGCACGGTTCCCCGCGCGACCGCGGCGGGATTGCTCGCGGCGAGACGCGCGAGCGCCTGCAGGATGTCCCAGCGCCCGCCGTAATTGGCCGCGATCGTGAGCGTAAGACCGGCATTGGCGGCGGTGAGCGCCTCGCCCTCCGCGATCAGGCGCTGGATGCGGGGATCGAAACGGCAGCGGTCGCCGATCACCTTCAGGCGGATGCCGTTGCGGTGCAGTTTCTCGACCTCCTTTTCCAGAGCGCCGAGAAAGAGCTGCATCAGTAGATCGACTTCCTCGGGCGGGCGACGCCAGTTCTCCGAGCTGAACGCGAACAGCGTCAAATACTCGACGCCGCGCTCGGCGCAGGCGCGCACGACGGTGCGCACCGCCTCGACGCCGCGCCGGTGGCCGGCGAAACGCGGCAGGCGCCGCTGCTGCGCCCAGCGGCCGTTGCCGTCCATGATGATCGCGACGTGCCGCGGGATCGCCCCGACCGCGGGCACTTCCAGCGTCGAGCTCGGATGCGCCATGGCGGCTACACCTGCATCAGTTCGGCTTCCTTCTGCTTCATCAGGGCGTCGATCTCGGCGATGTAGCGGTCGGTGAGCTTTTGCACCTCGTCGGCGGCCCGCCGCTCGTCGTTCTCGGAAATCTCCTTCTTCTTCATCGCCTCCTTGAGCGCCTGAATCGCGTCGCGACGCAGGTTGCGCACCGCCACGCGCGCGGTTTCGGCCTCCTTGTGCACGAGCCGGGCGAGCTCCTTGCGCCGCTCCTCGGTGAGCGGGGGCATCGGCACGCGGATCGTCTCGCCGCCGCCGACCGGGTTCAGACCGAGGTCGGAATCGCGGATCGCCTTCTCGATCGCCTGCACCATCTTCTTCTCGAACGGCGCAACTCCGATCGTGCGCGCATCGAGCAGCGTGATCTTGGCGATCTTGCCGATCGGGGTCGGCGTGCCGTAATAATCCACCGTCACGTGATCGAGCAGCCCGGTGTGGGCGCGGCCGGTGCGCAGCTTGGCGAGGTCGGCGCGATAGGCCTCGACGCTTTTTTTCATCTTTGCTTCGACGCTTTTCTTCATCTCGGCGATGTTCATCGCGTGTCTCCTGCGCTAGGCGTGCACCAGCGTGCCCTCGTCCTCCCCGGCGACGACCCGCGCGAGCGCGCCCTTCCTGAAGATGCTGAACACGTTGACCGGCAGCTTCTGGTCGCGGCAGAGCGCGAGCGCGGTGGCGTCCATGACGCGAAGGTTTTTCTGTATCGCCTCGTCGAAGCTGATCCGGTCGTAGCGCCTGGCGTCACGGTCGGTCTTGGGATCGGAAGTGTACACGCCGTCCACCTTGGTCGCCTTGAGCACGATCTCCGCCCCGACCTCGCTTGCGCGCAGCGCGGCGGCGGTGTCGGTCGTGAAGAAGGGGTTGCCGGTGCCGGCGGCGAAGATCACCACCTTGCCCTCCTCCAGATAGCGGATCGCCTTGCCGCGGATGTAGGGCTCGACCACCTGCTCGATGTTGAGCGCCGACTGCACGCGGCTCGGCAGCCCCGCGCGGCGCATCGCGTCCTGCAGCGCGAGCGCGTTCATCACCGTGGCCAGCATGCCCATGTAGTCGGCGGTGGCGCGGTCCATTCCGGCGGCGGCCGGAGCGAGCCCGCGGAAGATGTTGCCGCCGCCGATCACGATGCCGATCTCGACGCCGGCGCGCGCCACTTCCGCGATCTCGGCGACGATGCCCTCGACCGTCTCGCGGTGGATGCCGTAGGCGCTTTCGCCCATCAGCGCCTCGCCCGAAAGCTTGAGGAGGATCCTCTTGTAACGGGGCGCCGCCATCGCCCGCCCGTCAGCGCCCCGCGCTTGCCGCGGCCATCACCTCGGCGGCGAAATCGCCCGATTTCTTCTCGATGCCCTCGCCAAGGACGAGAAAGCGGTAGCCGAGCACCTTCGCCTTCTTCGCCTCCAGCATCCTGCCGACCGTTGTCTTGTCGTCCTTGACGAACGGCTGGCCGAGAAGCGTCGTCTCCGCCAGAAACTTGGCGAGCCCGCCCTCGACCATCCGTGCCGCGATCGCCTCCGGCTTGCCCGATTCGCGCGCCCGCGCGGCGAGGATCTCGCGCTCGCGCGCCACCACCTCGGCGGGCACGTCCGCCGCCGACAGGTACGGCGGCCGGGCGAAGGCGATGTGCATCGCGACGTCCTTGCCGACCTCCTCGGGCCCTTCGTATTCGACCAGCACGCCGATGCGCGCGCCGTGCACATACAGCGCGAGCTTGGCCGCCGTCTCGATCCGGGCCAGGCGGCGGATGGCGATGTTCTCGCCGATCTTCTGCACCAGCGCCTGGCGCTGCGACTCGATGTCCTCTAGCGCCGCGAGCGCCGCGGCGTCGGCGGGAGCGCGCTCGACGGCGAGGCGCGCCAGCCGCTCGCCGAAGGCGATGAAGTCCTCGTTCTTCGCCACGAAGTCGGTCTCGCAGTTGAGCTCGACGAGCGCGCCGCGCCGGGCGTCGGGCGCGAGATACGCGGCAATGATCCCCTCGGCGGCGATCCGCCCCGCCGCCTTGCTCGCTTTCGCGCCGCTGCGGATGCGCAGCAGCTCTTCGGCCTTCCTGAGATCGCCGCCCGCCTCGGCGAGCGCCTTCTTGCACTCCATCATGCCGAGCCCGGTCATTTCGCGCAGCGTCTTCACCAGGCTTGCGCTGATTTCAGTCATGCGATGTGCGTCCTTTCTCCGTCCGATTCAAAAAAGGGGCCTCGCGGCCCCTTCTCGATGCGCGCGCCCCGCGCCCGCTCACGCCTCGCTGCCTTCCTCGACCTCGACGAATTCGTCGCGCGAGGCGGCGACCACTTCCTCGACCGCCTGGGCGCGGCCTTCGAGCACCGCATCGGCGATGCCGCGCGCGTACAGCCGGATGGCGCGGCTGGAGTCGTCGTTGCCGGGGATCACATACGCGATTCCCTCGGGCGAATGATTGGTGTCGACGACCGCGACCACCGGGATGCCGAGCTTGTTCGCCTCGGCGACCGCGCCCTTCTGGTAGCCGACGTCAATCACGAACAGCGCGTCCGGCAGGCTCGCCATGTCCTTGATGCCGCCGAGCGATTTTTGCAGCTTCGCCAGCTCGCGCTGCACGCCGAGCGCCTCCTTCTTCGACAGCCGGTCGAGCGACCCGTCCTGCGCCATCGCCTCCATCTCCTTCAGGCGCTTCACCGACTGGCGCAACGTCTTGAAGTTGGTCAGCATCCCGCCCAGCCAGCGCTGGTCCACGTAGGGCATGCCGCAGCGCTGGGCTTCCTCGCGGATGATCTCGCGCGCCTGGCGCTTGGTGCCGACGAACAGGATCGTGCCCTTGTTCGCCGCAAGCTGGCGTACGAACTTGAGCGCTTCCTGGTACAGGGCGAGCGTCTTTTCCAGGTTGATGATGTGGATCTTGTTGCGCTGGCCGAAGATGTACGGCGCCATCTTCGGGTTCCAGTACCGCGTCTGGTGGCCGAAGTGCACTCCGGCCTCCAGCATCTGGCGCATCGTGATGGACATGCGTGCTCCGTGTGTCAGGGTTGTCACTGCCGCGCCGGCCTATCGCCGCCCCGTCGCGCGAACGCGCACGGGACACCCTTGACCGCCGGGCGGGAAATTCGGCGGCGGAGCCGCGTTGCGGCTCCGCCGCCGTCCAGAAATTCTAGCATAATCAGCACCTTTTCCGCATCCATGGCCGTCGTCATCAAAACCCCGGAAGAAATTGATCGCATGCGCGTCGCCGGGCGACTCGCCGGCGAGGTGCTCGATTACATCGCGCCGTACGTCAAACCGGGGGTCACCACCGGCAGGCTCGACGAGCTCTGCCATCGCTACATCGTCGAGGTGCAGGGCGCGGTGCCGGCGCCGCTCAACTACGCCCCGCCCGGCTACAAGCCGTTCCCCAGATCCATCTGCACTTCGGTGAACCACCAGGTCTGCCACGGCGTGCCCGGTGAGCGCGTGCTGAAAAGCGGCGACATCCTCAACATTGACGTCACCGTGATCAAGGACGGCTATCACGGCGATTCGAGCCGCATGTTCTACGTCGGCGAACCCAGCATCCAGGCGCGCCGCCTGGTCGAGGTGACCTACGAAGCCATGTGGCTCGGCATCGTCAGGGTGCGGCCCGGCGGACACTTGGGCGACATCGGCGAGGCGATCCAGCGGCACGCGGAACGCCACGGCTTTTCGGTGGTGCGCGAATTCTGCGGCCACGGCATCGGGCGCAAGTTCCACGAGGAACCGCAGGTGCTGCACTACGGCAAGGCCGGCACCGGCCTGAGGCTCGAGCCCGGCATGACGTTCACCATCGAGCCGATGATCAACGCCGGCAAGGCGGCGATCCGCGAGCTCGCCGACGGCTGGACGATCGTCACCAAGGACCACAGCCTGTCGGCGCAGTGGGAGCATACGGTGCTCGTCACCGAGAGCGGCTATGAGGTCCTGACGCTGTCGCCGGGCGCTCCGCCGCCGCCGCCCTGGCTGGAAGAGCCGGCGGCGCCGTGAGCGCGGTGCCGCGCGCCGCGGAGCAGTCCGCCGGCGGTTTGCGCGCGACGCTAGCCGAAGGCAGGGCGCGTCTGCGCGCGGCCTACGGCGCGCGCCGGCGCCCCGGTTGGCTGCTGCGCGCGCATACGCGACTGATAGACCAGGTCCTTCTTGCGCTGTGGCGCCTGCAACGCTTTCCGGCTTCGATGGCGCTCGTCGCCACCGGCGGCTACGGGCGGCGCGAGCTGTATCCGCATTCCGACGTGGATCTGCTCGTGCTGCTCGGCGAGGAGCCGGACGCGCACAGCCGGGAGGCGCTGGAGCGATTCGTCGGCATGCTCTGGGACGTCGGGATCGAGGCGGGCCACAGTGTGCGCACCATCGAGGGCTGCATCGAGGCCGCGCGCGGCGACGTGACGATCCAGACGGCGCTGCTGGAATCGCGGCCGCTCCCCGGGGCCGAGGCGCTGCACCGCCGGCTCGCGCGCGCGCTCGCCGCGCAGCTCGATCCGATCGCGTTTCTGGAAGCGAAGAAGCTCGAGCAGGAGCAGCGCCACGCGAAGCAGCAGGACACGCCCTACGCGCTGGAGCCCAACCTCAAGGAAGCGCCGGGCGGCCTGCGCGATCTGCAGGTGATCCGCTGGATCGCGCGCGCCGCCGGGTTCGGCGAGCGCTGGGGCGACCTGGTCGGGCGCGGGCTGATCGAGCGCGGCGAAGCGCGCGAATTGGCCCGGCACGAGGCCTTTCTCCAGGACCTGCGCATCCGCTTGCACTACCTCGCCGGCCGGCGCGAGGACCGGATCCTGTTCGACCACCAGGCGGCGCTCGCCGCGCGCTGCGGGATCGCCGCCGCGTCGCCGCGCCGCGCGAGCGAGCTGCTGATGCAACGCTACTACCGCACCGCTAAGGCGGTGACGCAGCTCAACACCATCCTGCTGCAGAACATCGAGACCCGGATCCTGCCCGCGGCCGGCGGCGAGCCGCGCCTGCTCAACGAGCGCTTCCAGGCGCGGAGTGCGCTGCTCGAGGCGCGGCGCGAGGACCTCTTCGCGCGCGAGCCGCGCGCGATCCTGGAGGGATTCCTCCTCATGCAGCAGCACCAGGATCTGCGCGGCATGAGCGCGCCGACGCTGCGCGCGCTGTGGCGCGCGCGCCGTCGCGTGGATGCGCGCCTGCGGCGCGACCCCCTGGCGCGCCTGCTGTTCGTGCAGATCCTCCAGCAGCCACGCGGCATCGTGCACGAGTTCCGCCGCATGAACCAGTACGACGTGCTCGGCGGCTACATCCCGGAGTTCGGGCGCATCGTCGGCCAGATGCAGCACGACCTGTTCCACGTCTACACGGTGGACCAGCACATCCTGATGGTGGTGCGCAATCTGCGCCGCTTCACCATGCCGGAGTTCGCGCACGAGTTTCCGCTGTGCACGCAGCTCATGGCCGGCTTCGAGCGGCGCTGGCTGCTGTACATCGCGGCGCTCTTTCACGACATCGCCAAGGGCCGCGGCGGGGATCACTCGCTGCTCGGCGCGCGCGACGCGCGGCGGTTCTGCCGCCGCCACGGGCTCGCCGCCGAGGATGCCGAGCTGGTCGCGTTCCTCGTCGAACATCATCTCGCGATGTCGCGCACCGCGCAGAAGGAGGACGTGCACGATCCGGAGGTGGTGCGCGCTTTCGCCCGCCTGGTCGGAAGCGAGCGGCGCCTGACGGCGCTCTATCTGCTGACCGTCGCCGACATCCGCGGCACCAGCCCGAAGGTCTGGAACGCGTGGAAGGCGAAGCTGCTGGAGGACCTGTACCGGGCGGCGCGGCGCGCGCTCGCCGGCGAGGCGCCGGAGCCGCAGACGGCGCTCGCCGAGCGTCAGGCCGAGGCGATCCGGCTGCTGCGGCTGTATGCGCTCGCGGACGACGTGCGCGAGCGCTTCTGGTCGCAGCTCGACACCGGCTACTTCCTGCGCCACGACGCCCGCGAGATCGCGTGGCACACGCGCCACCTCCATTACCGGGTCGAGACGCCGGAATCGGTGGTGCGGGCGCGTCCGGCGCCCTTCGGCGAGGGACTGCAGGTGATGGTGTACACGCGCGACCGCCCGGGGCTGTTCGCGCGCATCTGCGGCTACTTCGAGCGCGCCGGCTTCAACATCGTCGAGGCGAAGATCCACACCACGCGGCACGGCTACGCGCTCGACACCTTCGTCGTGATGGATCGGGATCGCGCCGTGCACTACCGCGACCTCGTCGCCCTCACCGAGGCCGGGCTGGCGGCCGAACTCGCCTCGCAGGCGCCGCTCGCGCCGCCCCGGGGCGGGCGCGTGTCGCGGCGGGTGCGCCATTTCCCGATCGCGCCCTCGGTGGACATCCGCCCCGACGAGCGCGGCGCCTACCATGCGCTCGCGATCGTCGCCGCCGATCGCCCCGGTCTGCTCTACGACGTGGCGCGCGTGCTCGCTGCACACGGCGTGAGCGTGCATTCCGCGAAAATCAATACGCTCGGCGACCGCGCGGAGGACGTGTTCCTCGTCTCCGGCGCCTGCCTCGCGGACCCGAAGGAGGTCCTGCGCCTGGAGCAGGAGCTGCTTCAGGCGCTGCAGGTCCAGGCTACTCCTCCGGCGGCGGCGCCTCGCCGGGGAACAGCGCCTCGATGAAGCCGAAGCGGCTGAAGTCGCGGATGCGCATCGGGTACAGGATGCCGTCGAGATGGTCCACTTCGTGCTGCACGACGCGGGCGTGGAAGCCCTCGGCCGTGCGCTCGAAGCGGCGCCCCGCGGCGTCGTACCCGGCGTAGTGGATTCGCCGCCAGCGCGGCACCCAGCCGCGCAGCCCCGGGACCGAGAGGCAACCCTCCCAGCCCTCCTCGATCTCGTCCGACAGCGGGCGGATCTCCGGGTTGATGAGCACCGTGTCGGGCACTTCCTCGACGCCGGGGTAGCGCGGATTCGCCCTGACGCCGAAGATGACGACCCGCAGGCCGACGCCGATCTGCGGCGCGGCGAGTCCCGCGCCGTCCAGGTGCGCCATCGTGTCGCGCATGTCCACGATCAGCTGCGCGAGTTCCGGCGTGCTGAAGCGTCGCACCGGCTCGGCGCGAACGAGCAGCCTCGGATCGCCCATCTTGAGCACTTCGCGGATCATGTGGCCACCGCCTCCTCGATGATGCGGCGCACGCGCGCCATCGCCGCCTCCAGCACCGCCTCGATCGCCTCCAGCCGGACCGCGTGCACGCTGGCGCCGCGCCCGGCGGCGTGATTGGCGACCACGGCGATCGCGGCGTATTCAAGCCCCGCCTCGCGCGCGAGCGCCGCCTCCGGCATGCCGGTCATGCCGACGATGTCGGCGCCGTCACGCTCGAGTCGGTTGATTTCGGCCGCGGTTTCCAGCCGCGGCCCCTGCGTCGCCGCGTACACCGCCCCGTCGTGGACCTGCTCGCCGCAGGCACGCGCCGCGGCGAGCAGCCGCGCGCGCAGCGCCGCCGAATACGGCTCGGTGAAGTCAATGTGCACCACCGGGTCGCCGGGGGCGTCGTAAAAGGTGTGCCTGCGGCCCCAAGTATAGTCAATGATCTGGTGCGGAATCACCAGCGCACCGGGACCGAACTGCGGCCGGATGCCGCCGACGGAGGCGACCGAGATCACGCCTTTCACGCCCTGCTCCTTCAGCGCCCAGAGGTTGGCGCGATAGTTGACCCTGTGCGGCGCGATCGTGTGCCCATAGCCGTGGCGCGCGATGAAGACGACTTCTCGTCCGCGGATGCGCCCGAAGGTGAGCGGGCCCGAGGGCTCGCCGAACGGGGTGCGCACGACCCTGCGGCTGCGCGCCTCGAGAGAGGCGAGCTGCGACAGCCCGCTGCCCCCGATGATCGCGAGCATCAGCGCTCCCGCATCGCCCGGATCTCGGGCAGGTTGCGCCAGTAGCCCTTCGCGTCCATGCCGCAGCCGAACACGAAGCGGTCGGGGATCCTGAGGCCGACGAAGTCCGCTGCGATCGGCTTGGGCTGCGCGCGCTCCTTTTCGACCAGCACGGCGCAATGAAAGCTCTCGGCGCCCATGTCCAGCACTCGCGCGCGGATGGCGAACATCGTCTGGCCGCCGTCGAGGATATCGTCGAGCACCAGCACCGCACGCTCGCGCACGGACTCCGGCGGTTCGATCCTCCAGGCGATCCCGCCGCCGGAGGTTCGCGAGCCGTAGCGCGTCGCGTGGATGTAGTCGAGATCGAGCGGAAAGTGCAGCCGGGGCAGGAGCCGGCCGGCGAAGACGATGGCACCGCCCATCACCACCAGAACCAGCGGGTAGGCGTGCGCAAGGCGCTGCTCGATCTCCCGCGCGACGCGGGCGATCGCCCGCTCGACCTCGTGCGCCGGGCACACGGGATCGGACTGCTCCAGGAACTTCCACGCCACCGCCGGGTCCGGTCTCATCGCCCGCCGCGCCGCGCGAGATAGGCGGCGAACTCCGCGCCGATTTCCGGGTGCTTCAGTCCGAGCTCCACCGTCGCCTTGAGGTAGCCGAGCTTGGAGCCGCAATCGTAGCGCCGGCCGCGCAATCGCATCGCGAGCACACGTTCCCGCGCAAGCAGCCGCGCGATCGCGTCGGTGAGCTGGATCTCCCCGCCGCGTCCCGGCGCCAGCGTCTCGAGAAGCGAAAAGATCGCCGGCGTGAGAACGTAGCGCCCGACCACTGCGAGCGTGGAAGGGGCCTGAGCCGGCGCCGGCTTCTCGACGATGGCGCGCACCGGCGTCACCTCGGCCGTCGCGTCAAGGGGACTGACAATGCCGTAGGCGCCGGTCTGCTCGCGCGGGACGTCCTCGACCCCGAGTATCGAGCAGCCCTCGTCGCGAAAGCGCGCGGCGAGCTGTACCGTGGCCGGCGGCTCCCCGTCCATCAGGTCGTCGGCGAGCAGCACGGCGAAAGGCTCGTTGCCGACCGCCGGCCGGGCGCACAGCACCGCGTGCCCGAGCCCGAGCGGCTCGTTTTGCCGGATGTAGATGCACCGGCAGCCCTTCGGCAGCACGTCGAGGACCTGCTCCAGCAGCTTGGGCTTGCCGGCGGCGAGCCTTGCCTCCAGCTCGGGCGCGCGATCGAAGTGATCCTCGATCGCGCGCTTGTTGCGGCCGGTGACGAATACCATGTCGGTGATGCCGGCGGCGGCGGCTTCCTCGACCGCGTACTGGATGAGCGGCTTGTCCACGACCGGCAGCATTTCCTTCGGACTCGCCTTGGTGGCGGGCAGGAAGCGGGTGCCGAGGCCTGCAACCGGAAAGACCGCCTTGATGATCGCACGCGGCATGAGGTCAGCGCTCCCCCAGCAACTTTAGCAGCCCCGCCTCGTCCAGCACCGGGATGCCCAGCTCGCGCGCGCGCGCGAGCTTGGATCCCGGATCGGCGCCGGCAACGACATAGTCGGTTTTCGCGGACACCGCCGAGGCCACGCGATGGCCGTGCGACTCGATCAGGCGGCGCGCCTCGTCGCGGCTCATGTGCGCGAGCGTCCCCGTGAGCACGAACACCTTCGCGCCTTCGGCCGGCGGCTTCGCCGGCTCGCCCTCCGGCCAGGTGACCCCGGCGGCGCGAAGGCGGCGAATCACCTCGACGTTGTGCGGTTCGTCGAAAAACTGGCGGATCGAGCGCGCCACCACCAGTCCGACGCCCGGCACCTGCTGCAGCTCCTCTTCGCTCGCCGCCATCAGCCTTTCCAGGGTGCCGAAATGGCGCGCGAGGTCGCGGGCGGTGGCTTCTCCGACGTTGCGGATGCCGAGCGCGTAGATGAACCGAGCCAGCTCGGTGCGCTTGGCCCGCTCCAGCGCCGCGAGCAGGTTGCGCGCCGATTTTTCTCCCATGCGCTCCAGCCCGGCGAGCGTCTCCAGATCGAGGTGGAAAAGGTCCGCCGGACTGCGCACCAGGTTCTTCTCGACCAGCTGGTCCACCAGCTTCTCGCCCAGCCCCTCGATGTCCATCGCGCGCCGGCTGGCGAAGTGCAGCAGCGCCTGCTTGCGCTGCGCCGGGCAGACGAGGCCGCCGCTGCAACGCGCGACCGCCTCGTCGGCGCCGCGCACCACCGCCGAGCCGCACGCCGGGCAGCGTGTCGGCATGCGGAAAGGCCGGGCATGCGGCGGCCGGCGTTCGAGTCGCACCGACACGATCTCCGGGATCACGTCGCCGGCGCGACGCACGACCACGGTATCACCGACGCGCACGTCCTTGCGCCTGAGCTCATCCTCGTTGTGCAGCGTCGCGTGGGTCACTGTCGCGCCGCCGACGAACACCGGCTTCAGGCGCGCGACCGGGGTGAGCGCGCCGGTGCGTCCCACCTGGACGTCTATGCCGAGCACCTCGGTGACCTGCTCCTCGGGAGGGAACTTGTGGGCCACGGCGAAGCGCGGCGCGCGCGAGACGTACCCTAGACGCTCCTGCCAGTCGAGCCGGTTCACCTTGTACACCACGCCGTCTATCACGTACGGCAGGCTCGGGCGTTTGCGCGCCATGTCGGCGTAGAAGGCGAGCAGACCGTCGACGCCGCGCGCCACCGTCCGTTCGGCGCACACCGGAAAGCGAAACTCGGCGAGCCGGTCGAGTAGCTCGGCGTGCGTTCGCCAGCGGGCCCGCCCCACCGCGCCGACGCCGTAGGCGAAGAAGCGCAGCGGCCGGCGTGCGGTCACGCGCGAGTCGAGCTGGCGCAGGCTTCCGGCGGCCGCGTTGCGCGGATTGGCGAACTCCTTCTCGCCCGCCTCGCGCTGGCGGGCGTTGAGCCGCTCGAAATCGGCGCGAAACATCAGGACCTCGCCGCGCACCTCGAGATCGGCGGTCTCCTCGGTACGCGGCAGCTCGAGCGGGATGCTGCGCACGGTGCGCAGATTGGGCGTGACGTCTTCGCCGACGGTGCCGTCGCCGCGTGTGGCGCCGCGCACGAACACCCCGTCCCGATAGAGCAGGCTCACCGCCAGGCCGTCGAACTTCGGTTCGGCGGCGTATTCGATTTCCTCCTCGCCCAGCGCCTCGCGCACGCGCCGGTCGAAGGCGCGCACCTCGTCCTCGGTGAACGCATTGGCGAGCGAGAGCATGGGCACCCGGTGCCTGACTTCGGGGAATTCCGCGAGCGGCGGCGCGCCGACGCGCTGCGTCGGCGAGTTCGGCGTGACGAGTTCCGGGTGGCGCGCCTCGATGTCGGCCAGTTCGCGCATCAGTGCGTCGTATTCGGCGTCGGTGATCTCCGGCGCGTCCTTGACGTAATAGAGGTAGTTGTGCCGCTCGATCTCGCGTCGCAGCTGGGCGACGCGCTCCGCAAGGCGCCGGTCAACGGACACGGGCGGCCCTACGAGAAAAGACGCCCCGCCAGCGCGCCGCCTGGGGCGATGCCCCGCGCCTCGAGGGCGGCGCGCACCCGGTCGAGCTGGGCGGCGATCGCGGCAAGCGCAGCCTCGCCGAGCGCCTTGCCGTTGTCGTCCACCACCTCGCCGCCGCAGGCTGCGGCGAGGTGGCGCGCAAGGCGCGTCATCGCCTCGAACGCGCGGCGCGTGTCGGCCGCATGCGGGACGTCGAGCGTGAGCGACACCGCCGCCACCGCCGCGCGGCCAAGCGCGGCGCCGTCAAAGCGCGTGCCGTCCCGGGCGGCAAGCGACAGCGCGACGCGATCGGACGCCGAGCGCTGCACGAAACGCCCGTCGGCCGCGAGTTCCAGCCCGGCGCCGGTAGCCGCCTCGGCGATCGCGGCGCCGGCCAGCGCCCCTTGCGGCGGCGCCACCACATGCAGCACCACCTGGATGTCGGTTTCGGCGCACAGCGCATCCAACTCGCGTGCGCGCTCCAGGGCCGACTTCATTTCCGGAGCGGCCACCGCCGCTCCGAGCGCCGCGGCCATGGTCTCGGCGGCGGCGCGGAACTCGATCAGCTCGGCCTCGCTCACAATTCCGGCGCGGGACACCAGCTGCAGCGCGGCGCGCCAGGCGCCATCCGCGCCCGGACCGGCCAGCGCCGCGCGCGGCGAGTGCCGCCTCTGGATCGGCCGCCAGTGCTCCTGGACCACCGCGGCCGCGAGCGCGCCGCGGGGCCGAAGCTCGATCACGTAGTCGAGGCGCTCGTCCGGTTCGACCGGCCCGCCGCCGTGCGCCTCGGCGCGCGCCGGCGTCGCCGCGGGCGCTTGCTCCGGCGTTCGGCCGGCACCCATCAGCACGTCGGCGCCGGCGGGCGGGAACGCGCGCCGCGCGGCGTCGCGCGCGCGGCGCTCCTGGATGCGGTTGTAGGCGAACACCCCGCCGATCACGAGCGCTCCGATCGCGAGCAGACCGATCTGCAGCTCGCTCATCGCGCGGGCGCGCGCCGCATCCGCCTCAAGCCGCCAGCTCCTCCCGGATCCGCAGCGCCTCGGCGATGTCCACCGCGACCACGCGCGAGACGCCCGACTCCGGCATCGTCACGCCGATCAGGTGGCTGGCCATCTCCATCGTGATCTTGTTGTGGGTGATGAAGAGGAACTGGGTCTGGGAGGACATGCGCTTGACCAGCTCGCAGAAGCGCACCGTGTTGGCGTCATCGAGCGGCGCATCCACCTCGTCGAGCAGGCAGAACGGCGCCGGGTTGAGCTGGAACAGCGAGAACACCAGCGCGATCGCGGTAAGCGCCTTCTCGCCGCCGGAAAGGAGATGGATCGTGCTGTTTCGCTTGCCCGGCGGCTGCGCCATGACCTGCACCCCGGCGTCGAGGATCTCTTCGCCGGTGAGCACGAGCTTCGCCTCGCCGCCGCCGAAGAGCTGCGGAAACAGCGCGCCGAAATGCCGGTTGACCGTCTCGTAGGTCTCGCGCAGCAGGTCGCGGGTCTCGCGGTCAATGCGCCGAATCGCGTCCTCCAGCGTCTTCGCCGCCTCCTCCAGATCGGCGCTTTGCGCATCTAGGAACTGCTTGCGCTCGCGGCTTGCGGCGAGCTCTTCCAGCGCCGCGAGGTTGACCGCCCCGAGTTCGCCCATCGCCTGCGAGGCGCGCGTGATCTCCGCCTGAAGGCTCGCCGGCCGGGGCGCCTCCTGCGCCGCCTGCGCCAGTTGCGCCTCGTCGGCGCCGGCCTCGGCGAGCTGCGCCTCGAACTGCTCGACGGCGAGTCGCGCCGCCTGCTCCTTGAGCCGCAGCTCGCTCACGCGGTCGCGCAACGGCGCGATACCGGACTCCACCTTGAGGCGCTCTTCTTCGAGCGCGCGCAGCGCCGCCGCCGCCGCCTCCACGGCGTCGCGCGCCTCGCCGAGCGCCTTTTCGCACCCGATGCGTGCTTCCACCGCGGCCGCAAGGGCCTCGCGCACCGCCGGCACCGGATCCACCGCCAGCTCCTCGTTGAGCCGGGTCACCTCCTGCTCGGCGCTCGCGATCTGCCGGTCTATCAGCTTCACCGCCCCGTCCATTTCCGCGATCTTGGAGGCGGCCTCGCGCTCGGCGAACTGCGCATCCTGCGCCTCGCGCTCGGCGGCGTGCGCGCGCTCGCGCTGCGCCGACAGCTCGCTTTCGGCCGCTTCATACGCCGCGCGCTCGCGCTCCACGACGGCGCGCGCGGCCTCGATCCGTCCGGCGAGGTGCTCCAGCGCGGCGCGCGCCGCGGCGAGCCGCGCCTCGTCCTGGGCGCGCTCGCGCCCGATCTCCTCGATCTCGCCGCGAATCTGCGCGCTGCGCTCGCGATAGCGTTCCAGCGCCTGGCGCAGCGTGAGCGCCTCGATTTCCGTCGCGTGCCGCTCGCGCTCGCGCGCGGCGATGTCGTCGCGCGCGGCTTGAAGCGCGGCGAGCCGCGTCGCGAGCGCCTCCTCGCACGCCGCAAGCCGCGAGCGCGCGCCGGCCGCCGCGTCCTCGAGCGCGGCGACCCGCGCCTGGAGCGCGTCAATTTCGGCCTGGCGCGCAAGGATGCCGGCGTCGGCCGGATCCGGCGCGTAAAGGGTGAGCGCATGCGCGGTGAACTGATGGCCGTCGCGGTTGACGTAGAACGCGCCCGGAGCGAGCGCCGCCAGCGCCGCCGCGTCGGGCCTTCCCTCGCACGCGATGGCCCCCGCCAACCACTCGGCGACGGCGCCCGCGAGCGCCGGCTCGGCGCAATGCACCTTCGCCGCGAGCGCGACCGCGCTCGGCGGCGGCGTCGCCTCGCCGCCGCGCGCATAGAAGCTCGCCTTCACCGGCGGTGCCTCCGTGCCGAACGCCGAAAGCGCGCCGGCGTCGCCGACTTCCAGGGCATGCAGTCGCTCGCGCAGCACCGATTCGACCGCCGTCTCCCAGCCGGGCTCGATCCGGATCCGCTGCCACAGGCGCGGCAGCGCCGCGAGCCCTCTCTGTTGCAGCCACTCGGCGAGCGGGGCGTTCTCGTCGGCCTGCGCCTGCACCTGGATCAGCGTCTCGAGCTGCGCCGCCGCGGCTGCGTGCTCGCGCACCGCCTGCTCGAGCGCGCGCGCCGCCTGCGCCTTTTCCTCCTCGGCCGCGGCCGCCGCCTGCTGCGCCTCTTCCAGCGCCCGCCGTGCCTGCGTGATCGCCAGATCGAGCTCGCCGATGCGCGCCTGCGCGGCCTCGATCGCGCCCGCCTGCGGTTCGGCGAGTCCCGCGAGCTCCGCTTCCAGGCGCGCCCGCCGCGCGTCCAGCGATTCCAGAGCGCGCGCCAGGTGCGCCGCCGACCTCTCCTCGAGCTGGACAGCGTTTTCCTCGGCCAGGAGCGCGGCGCGCGCCGCCGCCAGGCGCTCCTGCGCCGCGCGGTACGCCTGCTCGGCCTGCGGCAGCCGAGCCGCCTGCGCCGCGCTCGCCTCGCCGGCCTGCATCGCCCGGGCGCGCGCCTCGGCTGCTTTCGCAACCCAGACGTGCAGCGCTTGGGTGAGCTGGGCGCGCTGCTCGCGCCAGGCGGCGAGGTGCGCGCGGCGCTCGGTGTGCTGGCTCTCCAGGCGCTGGCGCGTCTCCTCGACGTGGCGCAGCTCCGATTCGTGCCGCGCCACCTCCGCGTTCGCCGCGTACACCGCCGCCTGCGCCGCGTTGAGCCGGTCGCCCGCCTCGAAATGCGTCGTGCGCGCGCGCTCGATGCGCGCTTCCAGCGCGCGCAGCCGGGCCGTTTCCGCCTCCAGCGCCGTTTCGGTGCGCCCGATGTCCTCGGCGTGGCGCTCGCGCTCGGCGGCGGCGTCGCGCCGGCGCAGGTACCACAGCAGCTGCTGCTTGTGCTGCACTTCTTGCTGCAGCGCCTTGTAGCGCGAGGCGACCGTCGCCTGCGCCTCGAGCTTTTCGATCTGCGCGGCGAGTTCCGCGCGGATGTCGGTGACGCGCGCCAGGTTCTCGCGCGTGTCCTGGAGCCGTCGCTCGGTTTCCTTGCGCCGCTCGCGGTAGCGCGATACGCCCGCCGCCTCTTCGAGAAAGACGCGCAGTTCCTCAGGCCGGGCCTCGATCACGCGCGAGATCGTTCCCTGCTCGATGATCGCGTAGGCGCGCGGCCCCAGGCCCGTGCCGAGGAACATGTCGGTGATGTCGCGCCGGCGCACATGGGTGCCGTTGATGAAATAGGCCGACTCGCCGTCGCGCTGGATGACGCGCTTGACCGAGATCTCGGCGTACTGCGACCACTGGCCGGCGGCGCGGCCGCGGGAATTGTCGAAGACGAGCTCGACCGAGGCGCGCGCGAGCGGCTTGCGGTTCGACGAGCCGTTGAAGATGACGTCCTGCATCGAGTCGCCGCGCAGTGCCGAGGCGCGCATCTCGCCGAGGACCCAGCGCACCGCATCAATCACGTTCGACTTGCCGCAGCCGTTCGGGCCGACGACGCCGACGAGGCTGCCGGGCAGGTGGATGACGGTGGGATCGACGAACGACTTGAAGCCGGAAAGCCTGATCTGGGTGAGCCGCACGGACGTTTTCGCGTTTTCAGGATGATACCATTTGCGCTTTCGCATCTTCGCGCTGCGCGGAGTTCCTGCATGCCTTCGAAGCCGAGCCGGCGCCTGGAGACGTTCGCCAATCCGGCCCCCGATCGCGACTACCGGATCCGCATGGAGATCCCGGAGTTCACCTGCGTGTGCCCCCTCACCGGGCAGCCGGATTTCGCCACGCTCGAGCTGGAGTACGTTCCCGACCGGCTGTGCGTCGAGCTGAAGTCGCTCAAGCTCTACATCTGGTCCTGGCGCGATACCGGCGCATTTCACGAGGCAGTCACCAACCGCATTCTCGACGATCTCGTCGCCGCGACGCGGCCGCGCTACATGCGGCTGACCGCGCGCTTCAATGTCCGCGGCGGCATCCATACCTCGGTCACCGCCGAGCACCGCAAGCGCGGCTGGAGGCCGCAACCGTGACGCAGGTGCGGGCGGCGCGTTGAATCCGCTTCTCGCCAGGCTGCAGCCCTACCCGTTCGACCGGCTGCGGGCGCTGCTCGCCGGCGTCGCGCCGAACGCGGCGCTCGCGCCGCTCAACCTTTCCATCGGCGAGCCGCAGCACCCGACGCCGGCGCTCGTGAAGGACGCGCTCGCCGCGGCGCTCGACGGCCTGGCGACGTATCCGCGCACCGTCGGCACGCGCGAGCTGCGCGAGGCGATCGCGGCGTGGATCGCCCGACGCCACGCGCCGGCGACGGTGGATGCCGAGCGCGAGGTGCTGCCGGTGAACGGCTCGCGCGAGGCGCTGTTCGCGTTCGCGCAGGCGGTGGTGGATCCTGACGGCGGCCGCGCGCGCGTCGCCTGCCCGAATCCCTTCTATCAGATCTACGAGGGCGCGGCGCTGCTGGCCGGGGCGCAGCCGGTGTTTCTTAACACGGCCGCGACGAGCGGTTTTCGCATGGACTTCGGCGCGCTGCCGGACGCCATCTGGCGCGACGTGAAGCTCCTTTACGTCTGCTCGCCGGCCAATCCGAGCGGCGCGGTGCTGGATCTCGACGAGTGGCGGCGGATCTTCGATCTGTCGGATCGCTACGGATTCGCTGTCGCCGCCGACGAGTGCTACTCCGAAATCTACCCCGACGAGGCCCGGCCTCCGCTCGGAGCACTGGCGGCCGCGGCGAGGCTCGGCCGCCAGGGATTCCCGCGGCTGGTGGTGTTCTCCAGCCTGTCCAAGCGCTCCAACGCACCGGGGCTGCGCTCGGGATTCGTCGCCGGCGACGCGGCGCTGCTCGCGGGCTTTCTGCTTTACCGCACCTACCATGGCTCGGCAATGAGCCTCGCCGTGCAGCGCGCCTCGATTGCAGCCTGGAAGGACGAGGCGCACGTGCGCGAAAACCGGCGCCTTTACGCCGAGAAGTTTGACGCCGCCTTCGCCACCCTCAGGCCGCCGCTCGCGGCGCATCGCCCCGAGGGCGCGTTCTACCTGTGGCTGCGCGTTCCCGGCGACGACGGCGCGTTCGCGCGCGAGCTGTACCGCCAATATAATGTGCTCGTGCTGCCCGGAAGCTATCTCGCCCGGGATGCGCACGGGGAAAACCCGGGCCGCGGCTACGTGCGCGCGGCGCTGGTCGCGCCGCTCGCCGACTGTGTCGAGGCGTTGCGGCGCATGAACGAATTCGCCGCGGGACTTTGAAGACGATGCAAGCCGCGAAAACGACGATCGAGCAGGCGTGGGAGGAGCGCGCCGCTCTTTCTCCCGCCTCCGCCCCGGCGGCGCTGCGCGAAGCCGTCGAGCAGGTGATCGCCGGGCTCGATTCCGGGCGCCTGCGCGTGGCCGAGAAGACCGCCTCCGGCTGGGTGACGCACCAGTGGATCAAGAAGGCGGTGCTGCTTTCCTTCCGGCTGGAGGACAACCGGCTGCTCGCCGGCGGCTGGACCAACTACTTCGACAAGGTGCCGGGCAAATTCGCCGGTTACGACGCCGCGCGCTTCGCCGCCGCGGGCGTGCGCGTGGTGCCGCCGGCGACCGCCCGGCGCGGCGCGTACGTGGCGAAGAACGTGGTCCTCATGCCCTCTTACGTCAACATCGGCGCCTATGTGGACGAAGGCACGATGGTGGACACATGGGCGACCGTGGGCTCGTGCGCCCAGATCGGCAGGAATGTGCACCTGTCGGGCGGCGTCGGCATCGGCGGCGTGCTCGAGCCGGTGCAGGCGAACCCGGTGATCATCGAGGACAACTGTTTCATCGGCGCGCGCTCCGAGATCGTCGAAGGCGTGATCGTCGAGGAAAACAGCGTGATCTCGATGGGTGTGTACATCGGGGCGAGTACGCGCATCTACGACCGCGAGACCGGCGAGGTGCTCTACGGGCGGGTGCCCGCGGGTTCGGTGGTGGTGCCCGGCACCCTTCCCTCGCCCGACGGCCGCTACGCGCTCTACTGCGCGGTGATCGTCAAGAAGGTGGACGCCAGGACCCGCGCCAAGACCAGCCTCAACGAGCTGCTGCGCGGGGATTAAACTAGCGCCGGGACGAGGATGCGGAGGACGCCATGTCAGCGATGAAGCGCCTGTTCCACCTGATGGCCGAGAAGAAGGCGTCGGACATCTTCCTCTCGGTCGGCTCGCCGATCAACATCAAGATCAACGGCGTCGCGATGCCGGTCAACCAGACGGTGCTCAACGCCGACGCCGTCAAGCAGCTTCTCTACGAGGTGCTGAACGACCGCCAGATCCGCGAGTACGAGGAGGAGATGGAGCTCAACACCGCGTACGCCCTGGAGGGCGTCGGCTCGTTCCGCATCAGCGCCTTCCGCCAGAAGGGGTCGCCGGCAGTGGTGGTGCGCTACATCCCCGGCGAGATCCCGCCGATTGACTCGCTGGGGCTGCCCGAGGTGCTGAAGGAAATCATCATGCAGAAGCGCGGGCTGATTCTCATGGTGGGCGCCACCGGCTCGGGCAAATCCACCTCGCTCGCGGCGATGCTCGACTACCGCAACGAGAGGAAATCGGGCCACATCCTCACCCTGGAAGACCCGATCGAGTTCATCTTCAGGAACAAGAAGTCCATCGTCAACCAGCGCGAGGTCGGCACCGACACCAAGGCGTTCGAGATCGCGCTCAAGAACGCGCTGCGCCAGGCGCCCGACTGCATCCTGATCGGCGAGATCCGCGACAAGCAGACGATGACCATGGCGCTGCAATACGCCCAGTCGGGCCACCTTGCGCTCGCCACGCTGCACGCGAACAACAGCTACCACGCGATGAACCGGATCATCTCCTTCTATCCGCT
>Ga0209172_10003991_pt1 | contig 21051 bp, 20 predicted proteins | sample LarsenN4metaG_FD_184113 | JGI IMG/M metagenome (GOLD analysis project Ga0209172, IMG submission 184113) | Hot spring sediment bacterial and archeal communities from British Columbia, Canada, to study Microbial Dark Matter (Phase II) - Larsen... ... | reverse complement strand
ACGGTTTAGGAAACCGCTGCTCTATCCACCTGAGCTACAGGGGCTGGCGCGAGAGCAACTTAACCACCCTGCTCTCAGCAGCGAAACCGCCACGCGGTGCGTCGCGGCAAGTTTGGCGACGGTCCAGAGACCGCTCCGAGGGAGTCCACGCGGCATGAAAGGTTTTCAACATCACAGACATATGTGGCTGGTCCCGGCTCCACCGGAGGCGAGACATGAACCGGGCGCTGAACGACTTCACACGGCGTGTTAAGTCCGGAGCCACAATCGTCCTGCGACTGTAACTACCTGATTTCAAAAGACTTGGCATTTACAACCTCATGTGGAATATCCGATTTTTCCACACGCTCAACTCGGGAAAACCGTGGGCCTTCGCAGAGCCGCCTTGCCATCTCATCGAGTTGCGCCGGCTCACCGGCCGCGACCACCTCCACGCGCCCATCCGGGAGATTGCGAACCCAGCCCCGGAGGCCCAGCGCCTGACCAACTCGTGCCGCGAACCAGCGGAAGCCAACTCCCTGCACCTCCCCGGCGAGGAGCCAGCGGGCGGCCACCAGTGCCATGCCTAGACTCCGCCTCGGGTTTGTCGGCGTCGGCGAAGCACGTAGACCGCGACGAGAATGGCCATCGCCGGGAGCAACACCAGCGTGGCCACGGTGCTGTAGTGTTGCACCACCTCCCGCTCGAGCTCCGCCGCGTGCCGCCCCAAGTACCAGCCGATGGCGGTAAGAACTACGCACCAGAGGGCCGCGCCCGCCGCGGTATACGCCACGAATCGGTCCAGGCGCATGTGCGCCAAACCGGCAGGAAGCGAGACCAAGTGCCGGGCCACGGGTAGGAGGCGGCTCAGGAACGTCCCAATCTCTCCATGACGCCGAAAGAATGCCTCGGACCGCTCCAGGGAGGCGGTGGAAACCAGCAGGTAGCGGTGGTAGCGGTACAACAGGGGCCGCCCGAGTTTCTGAGCCAGAAAGTAGTTGAGCAGCGCCCCCAGCACACTTCCCACGGTTCCGGCGACGACGGCCAGGGTGCCATTCATGCGGCCCTGAGACACCAGGTAGCCCGCCGGTGGCATGATCAGCTCCGACGGCAGCGGGAGGAACGACGATTCCACCGCCATGAGCAGCACGATGCCGGGGTAGCCGAGCTGGAAGATGGTCTCGGTGAGCCAGGTGATGAAGTGGCTCAACATGGGGGGACATCGGAGGCGCCGTGGCGGCCCAAGAGCGGTACAAAGCTGGCGGTCGCCAGGCGCTCTTCGTCGAACGCCGTCCCGCGACGGGTGATGCGGATCAGCTCTTGGACTTCCGCACTGCCCAGTGGAATCAAGAGACGCCCGCCGTCGGCAAGTTGTTCGAGTAACGGCCGAGGGACCTTGGGAGCCGCAGCCGAAACCAGGATCGCGTCGTAGGGGGCGTACGGGCGCCATCCCAGCGAGCCGTCCCCGCTGAGAACCGTGACATTCCGAGCCCCCGCGCCGGCCAACGCTTCCCTGGCCCGGTTCGCCAACTGCGTGAAGCGCTCGATCGTGAAGACTTGGGCTGCCAGGTGCCCCAGCAGCGCGGCCTGGTACCCCGAACCGGTGCCCACTTCCAGCACCCGCTCGCGACCCTTGAGCGACAGAGCCTCGAGGTACGTGGCATGGGTGAGGGGCCGCGATATGGTCTGTCCTCGCCCAATGGGGAGGGCCGCGTCTTCGTAGGCCCGCTCCCACAGGGCCTCCGGAACGAACCGGTGGCGCGGAGTCTCCGCGAACGCCCGTAGCACGGCCAGGTCGCGAATGCCCTGCTCGCGCAGGCGCTCCACCAGGCGCGCCCGGTACCCGGCGTACGAGTCCACTACTCGCCCAGCTTCCACCCGCGCACCACCTCCAGCAGGCCGTAGTTGGTGAGGTCCACGTGCAGCGGCGTCACGGAAATGTAGCCGTCCCGGACCGCGATGACGTCCGAGTCCTCCCGCCCCGACCAGGAGATCTGTCCCCCGCCGATCCAGTACATGCGCCGGCCCCACGGATCTTTGGTGTTCATCAGCGACTCCGAGAACACGCGGCTGCCGAGCGTGGTGACTCGGATGCCGCGAATCTGCTCGCCCGGCAGCGGCGGGAGGTTGATGTTGAGCAAGGTCTCGGCGGGGAACTCCGCCACCCGGACCACGGAGCCGATGAGCCGCTCGAGCCAGGGGCGCTGGCTTTCCATTACTTCCAGCGCGGAGCCCGCGAACGAGATCGCGACACCGGGGATGCCCAGGGAGAGGCCCTCCATGGCCGCCGCCACGGTTCCCGAGTACATGACGTCCTCGCCCATGTTGGGTCCGTGGTTGATGCCCGAGAAGACGAAATCCGGCCGCTGCTCGAGGAGCGCCCCCAACGCCAGAAGGACGCAATCAGTGGGCGTGCCGTCCACCTGGAACGACCCGTCCGGCCGCCGTTGGGGCCGGAGCGGGCGGCTGAGTGTCAGCGAATGGCTGGTGCCGCTCTGCTCGCGGTCCGGGGCGACCACCGTGACGGTCGCGACGGTGCGGCACACCTCGGCCAGGAGGGAGAGGCCGCGCGCCAGGATCCCGTCGTCGTTACTGACGAGGATGTTCAACGGGAGCTTTGCCGTCGAGGATGTCGAGGATGGCCCGGAGCTGGTGGGTCAGGTCTTCGATAGTCTCGTGCTGGAGGGCGGCTCGCGCCTGGGTCTTCAGGGTGCCGGTTCTCCGATACTCGTCCACGCGCTGCCGCGCGCCCTCGATCGTGTACTTCTCAGTGTAGAGCAGATGCTTGACCAGGAGGATCAGTTCGATTTCGCGCCGCTGGTAGACCCGGTTCCCGGAGCGGTTCTTGGCCGGGTTGAGAAACCGGAACTGGCTCTCCCAGTAGCGCAGCACGTGAGGTTTGAGATCGGTGAGCTGGCAGACGTCACCGATGGAGAAGAACTCCTGCACCGGCCGCGAAACCGTCATCGCCACTGCTCCGCTTTCAACTCGCGTTCCATGAGGTCGGCGATGGCCCGGCGAGGCGACTTGCCCTCGAACAGGATCTGGGAGACCTCCGAGGCAATGGGAAGTTCGACGCCAGCCCGCCGCCCCAGCTCGACCGCGGCGCGGGCCGTGTGGACGCCCTCGGCCACGGTGCGTCGCTCAGCCAGCACCTCCGCCAGCGTGCGCCCCTTCCCCAGCTCCACGCCCAGCGAGCGGTTTCTGCTGAGCTGGCCGGTGGCGGTGAGAATCAGGTCGCCCATCCCCGCCAGCCCGGCGAAGGTCGCCGCTTCCGCGCCGAGCGCCTCGCCCAGGCGGGTGGTCTCCGCCAGGCCCCGCGTGATCAAGGCGGCGCGGGGGTTATGCCCCAGCCCCATGCCGTCCAGGATTCCGGCCGCGAGCGCGATCACGTTCTTGAGCGCCCCGCCCAGCTCCACTCCGATCACGTCCGTGCTGGTGTAGGCGCGGAAGGTCGCGGTCGAGAACGCCTGCTGGACCAGCTCCGCGGCCGTAGGGTCGGTAGAGGCGACCACCACCGCCGTGGGCTGCCGGTCGTATACCTCCTGGGCGAAGGTGGGGCCCGAGAGCGCCACGATGCTCAAGTCAGGCAGCGTCTCTTCGAGCACCGCCGACATGAGCGCCAGGGAGCCGGTCTCGATGCCCTTGGAGACGCTGACCACGATGGGACGACCGCTCACCGCCTGGGCGACCGCCGTACTCACGACCCGCACCGCGTGCGACGGCGCGGCCGAAACGATGAATTCGGCACCCCGCACCGCCGTCGCGATTCCCGCGTGCGCCAGGATCCCGTCGTGGAGCGGTCGGTTCGGCAGGAACAGCTCGTTGATGTGGCCCCGGTTGATCGACTCGACGACCTCAGGCTCGCGAGCCCAGATGGCGACCTGGTGCCCTCGGTGGGCAAGGAGGTTCGCCAGGGTCGTGCCCCAGGCTCCGGCACCGATGACCGCGATGTTCACGGTGCCACGTGGTGGCCGAACCGGGCCTCGCGTCCCTCGAGGAGCCGGCGGATGTTGGCACGGTGCGTGAAGACGATGAACGTGGCCAGGAGGACGCCGGCCACCAGCGTGTACGAGTCGCCCGGCTGGAGCAGCCACACGGCCAGCGGGAATGCGGCGGCCCCGGACATGGAGGCCAGCGAGACGTAGCCCGTGGCCCAGACCAGCGTGAGCCAGACCCCGGCGCTCACCGCCAGCGGAAGCGGCGCCAGACCCAGCACGGCGCCGGCCGCGGTCGCCACGCCCTTGCCGCCCCGGAATCGTACGAACACGGAGAACACATGGCCGACGACGGCCGCCACCCCCAGGCTGATCGGAACCCACGCCTGGCTTCCGGCCTGGGGCGCGAACGCGACCACCGGGATCGTTCCCTTGGCGACGTCGAATAGTCCTGCCGGAACGGCGTATCGCCATCCCAACGTCCGGTAGAGGTTGGTCGCTCCCAGGTTCTTGCTCCCGTGCTCCCGCAGGTCGATGCCGCCAAACCATCGGGCGATCACGTAGCTCGTCGGAATGGCCCCGAGGAAATAGGCCGCCAACCACCACGCCGCGACGGTCACCGCTTGCTCCGCTTCCGCCGCAGCGTGAGGCGCACCGGGCTGCCCGAGAACCCCCACGCCTCCCGGAATCCGTTCACCAGGTACCGTTGGTACGCGGTATCGACGGCCTCGGGCCGGTTGACCACCATCGCGAACGCTGGGGGCGCGGTGCCGACTTGCGAGGCGTAGTAGATCTTGATCTCCCGGCCCGCGTGCTGGGGCGGCTGGTTGCGCTGCACCAGGCCACGCATCACCCGGTTGACCTCCGCCGTCGGGATGCGCCGGGACCGCTCGGCCGCCACTGCGAGGATCAGGTCCAAGAGCCGGCGCACCCGCTGTCCGGTGAGCGCCGAGACGTATACGAACGGAACCCCCCTCAGGGCCGGCATGCGGTCGACCACGGCGCGCTCACCCCGTCGCGCGGTGGCGGTGTCCTTCTCGGCGATCAAATCCCACTTGTTGACGGCGATGATGAGCCCCGCTCCCTGTTCCCAGACCGCCTCGGCGATCTTCAGGTCCTGTGCGTGCATCCCTTGCGAGGCGTCCACCACCAGCACGCACACCTGAGCCCGCTCGATCGCCCGCTCGGTTCGCAGGGACGAGTAGAACTCGATCTCATCTACTACTTTCGATCGTCGCCGTAACCCTGCGGTATCAATGAAGTTGAGCGTCCGGCCGTGGTACCGCAAGGGGGAGTCAATGGCGTCCCGCGTCGTACCCGGTTCCGGGGCCACGATGCTGCGCTCCTCACCCAGCAACTGGTTAGCCAGGCTTGACTTGCCCACGTTGGGCCGCCCGATGATGGCCACCTGAATGGTCTCCGACTCCTCCGGCTGGGCACGGATGGTGAGATGCTCCGCCAGTGCTTCCAGGAGGTCGCCGGAACCCTTCCCGATCACTGCGGAGACCGGAATCGGCTCCCCGAACCCGAGGCGCTGGAACGCATGGTGGCCGTGTTCTTCAGGGAGGGCGTCGGCCTTGTTGGCCACCACCAGTACGCGATCCCGAAAGGGGCGAAGCACCTCCGCCATGGCCTGGTCCAACGGATGCAGGCCTTCCTGCGTGTCCACCACGAACAGCACCGCGTCCGCGTCTCGCACCGCCAGCTCGACCTGACGCCGGATGGAGGCCTCGAGCGAGTCTCCGGTGGTCTCGGTCCAGCCGCCAGTATCCACCAGCCAGAAGCTCCTGCCGCTCCATTCGACCGGTGCAAAATGCCGATCGCGGGTGACACCGGGGCGTTCGTCCACGATGGCCCGGCGCCCGCCCACGATGCGGTTGAACAGCGTGGACTTCCCCACGTTGGGCCGGCCGACGATGGCGACGGTGGCCCGTCTCATGCGGGGAACGCCTGGGCCAGTGCGTCGGCGAAGTCGTAGGACAGGCGCACCTCGGTCGGGGCGCTCTCGGCCAACTGCTCGAACTGAAGGTCGTCCAGAAACCGGCCGTCATCGTTCACCGCCTCGGCCGGCACCAGCGCCAGGTCCAGATGGTCCCAATGCTTCAGCGCGCGCCGGAACGCTCGCCCCGGGAGTAACCCCGCGGTGGTGACGGAGGGACCGAAGAGGTCGTTCTCCAACACGGCCAGCTCGAAGTGCGCGCCGGTCGCCGCCTCGAGCGTGTGGAGCACCTGGGGCATCAAGCGGCCCATAGCCGTACCGGTGAAGACGCCGATCCGTCGGCCGGCGAGCCGGGGTAACGAGCCTGCGGCGGCGATCTGACGTTCCAGGTAGCGCACGCTGCCGACCCCGTTTTCCACCTGCTCGAAGTCCCCGTACCACTCGGCCGGCGGCAACGGCAGACGAGCGTTCAGGTACAGTTCGTCCGACCCGTGGACCCAGCGATGGCCGCGCTGAACCAGCGCCTGTTCCGCGAAGCGATGGACCGTGGCGACCGCCTCCCGGCACTCCGCCTCCGTGGGCTCGCGAGCGTCCTCGCGGTTGCTGAACGCGGTGAGCCCGACCGGCACCACCGCCACGGTGAGGACGGCAGCGTCGAGGCTGTGCAGGTCTGCCAGGCTGCGCTCCAGGACCGGTCCATCGTTGATGCCCGGCTGCAACACGATTTGGGCGTGGAATCGGATGCCCCGCGCCGCAAACTCCCGGAGCTGGGGGACGATCGCGGGGGCGCGCGGGTTTCGCAGGATGCGGCGGCGGATGACCGGGTCGGTGGCGTGCACCGACACGTACAGGGGCGACAGCCGGTACTCCAGGATTCGCTCGATGTCGCGTGGCTTGAGGTTGGTGAGCGTGGCGAAGTTCCCGTAGCGGAACGACAGCCGGTAATCGTCATCGCGCACGTAGAGGGTCTCCCGCAGGCCGTCCGGGAGGCCGTCCACGAAGCAGAAGTCGCAGTGGTTGGCGCACCGCCGGATGCGCGGTGCTTCCAGTGCCACTCCCAGGGGGCGTCCCTCCGGTCGCTCGATATCGAACTCGACGGTCTCCCCATCCGGCAGCCGGGCGAGCAACACGAACGCCTCGTCCGCCGTGAGGAATTCCCAGTCCAGGAAGTCGCTCAACTCACGGCGGTTCACCCGCACCAGCTCGGTGCCGGGTACGATCCCGAGTTCGGCGGCGATGGAATCGGGTGCAACGGAGGCGACTCGAATCATCTAAGGCGGTGCTGAAGGGCGGGCCTGGCGAAGGGTGAGGCGTAAGGGGTGAGGGGTCCCCTCACCCCTCACCCCTTTCGCAGTCCATCCCCGCAGTGCAGAGCGGGCGACCGGATTCGAACCGGCGACGTCCAGCTTGGGAAGCTGGCATTCTACCCCTGAATTACGCCCGCGGACGGCGGAGTATGTCGGAACCTCCGCACCCATGTCAAGCACACGCCAAGAGGCGGTGGTGGAACGCGTGAGGGGTAAGGGGTGAGCGGTGCCTCCTTACCCCTCACTCCTTGCGCAGTTCACACCCCCGCCATTCATGACCCCGCTTTGTAGCGCCAGGCGACGACTCCCTGCCCGGTTGGCGTGAGCTGGAACGACTTGATGGAACCCGGCTCGATGGCCTGCGCCGCCACCGTTTCCGTGCCCACCACGTTGCCTTCCGCGTTGAGGAACTCAAAGGTGATCGGCGGCACGTTCACCGGCCCCTTCAGCCTCTGCAGGCTGGCGCGCAGGCGCTCGACCCTGGCCTGCACGGTCGCCTGCCGCCGCTGGGCCTGGGCTCGCTGGCTTGCGGGGACGTTCTTGAGCGTCTCCAGCGTCGCTTCATCTCGGGTGATGGAATCCTGGATCACCTGGACCGCCTGCGGCTGAATCGCGGTGATCGTGCCCTGAATCTCGTACCCGCTGCTGGTCGCCTGCCCCGACTGTACCTCCACCTCGAACTTCATGTCGTTGACCTTCTTGAGCCAGGCGTTGGTCGAGTCGTCGTTGCCCAGGAACTGATGCGCCGCCGCTACCAGCCGCAACACCGGACGGTTGAGGGGATCGACCGCGGCCAGCTGCTTCGCCACCGGCAGCATCTTCCCGGCCCAGAATTTGACCGAGTCGGGTTTCTGGGTCCCCTGCGCCAGCGAGAAATAAGCGTTGGTCAGGTTGAACAGGCCGTTCCGGTAGTGCGGGTTCTTCGCGAGCCCCAGCTCGAACGCCTGCGCCGCGCGCTCGGGCCGCTCCGCCCGGAACAGCGCAACGCCGATCCGGAAGACGTCCAGGGCCTCCAGGCTCGCCGCCTGGGTCAGAAGCCCGTCGTAGATGCGCACCGCGTTCGCGGTGTCACCGCCCGCCAGGGAGACTTGCGCCAGGTTGGTCTGCATTTCCAGGTCCTCGGGGTGGCGCTGGAGGTAGGCCTGGAAGTAGACCTGGGCCGAGTCCCAGCGCTCCAGTACCTGGTAGATGCGGGCCACGTTTTGCATGGACTTCTCGTGGATCTCCGTCTGGGCCGTGTCCCCCGCGGCCAGCTGGCCGGCCAGCTTGAAGTAGTGCAGCGCGCTGTCGGCCTCGTCCTCGGTGGCGAAGATGGTGGCCAGGTAGAATGATGCGGTGGGGTCCTGGTCCCAGACGCGGTTCGCCGTGCCGAAGGACTCCTTCGCCCTGGCGTAATCGTTGTTGCGCATCGCCTCGATCCCCTGGTTGGCCACGTTGGCCCAGGCGACCTGGCGATTCTGCCGGACGTCCGCCGAGCAGGCCGGCATCATCGCTTCGACGCGGTCGAACGATGTATCCGCCCCGATGCCGTCTCCCATCAGCGAGTAGTACACGCCCAGGAAGTACCACACCGCCGGGTTCTCGCCCTGGCCCTGTTCGAGCGCTTCGACGAGGGAGCGCTGTGCTCCGTCGAGGGCCTGCTGCCGCTTGACCGAATCCGGGGCGCTCGACGCGGTCTGGATGTAGATCACCGCGCGGCTCACGGCGAAGTGCGAAGTCTTGAGGTCGCACTGGTCCTGGGCCTGCTGTGGCTGGGCTCCGCGTTGCTGCGCCGGGACCTGGTTCGCCGCCCCCGCCAGGAGCAGCGCGGCCGCCGGCCACGCTACGTACTTCGTCATGCTGTAACCGCTCCCTCTCGTGAGTATAGAAGTGATCCTACTTGCCAGATCCGTCCTGCAGCGCCGCTTCGGCGCGCCGGGTGGCTTCCCGCGCCACACTCAAGGCGGAGCGCCGCAACTGCGTCGCTGCCTGCACCACGTCGTGATATTCCGGTTTCACGCGGGCGCCGTCCGGCGCGTCCGTGACCTTGACCCGCACCCGCACGTCCGGCCCCAGCTCCACGCTCAGCTCACGCCGCGCCAGCGTGTGTCGGACCGCCCGCCAGCGGCGCAGGCCCGTCGTGGTCGAATGCGCGAACAGCGCCTGCGTCACCGCATCGGCCGCGGCCGGCGGGGCCAGCGCTTCGAGGCGAAGCGCCACCCGTCCCTTCTTTCCCTGCGTGGCCCACACCAGGCAATCCAGGGCGCCGGCGCTGAACAGCGCCTCCCGCAGCGGCTCCACGTACTCGGGCTGCAGATCGTCGACGTCGGTCGCGATGACCTCCACGTCTCCCGCTTCCGCGGCCGTTTCCGCGAGCAGCAGCCGGAGCGCGTTGGGGTACGACCCGGGGTCCCGCGACCCGGCTCCCCATCCCGATCCCAGCAGCCGCCAGCGTTCCGGCGGCGGCCCCGCTGACAGCACTCGCAGCAGCGCGGCCCCGGTTGGAGTCGTGGCCTCACCGTCCACGGGCCCGCCTCGGGCGAGCTCCACGCCCTCCAGCAACACGGCCGTGGCGGGACCCGGCACCGGCAAGTGGCCGTGTTCGGCGACCACCCACCCAGTCCCCACCGCGACCGGGAGGTTATACACCGCAGCGGCGCCTAGCTGCAAGAACCCCTCGCACGCCCCGACGATGTCCAGCACGGCATCCACCGCGCCGACCTCGTGCAGATGGACCCGCTCAGGCCCCACCATGGGCGTCCCGTGCACCTGGCCCTCCGCGGTCCCCAGCAGCTCGAAGGCCTGGATGGCCCGCGTCTTGACCGGGTCCGCCACACTCCCTCGGCGGACCACGTCCACGAGCTGCGCGACCTCGCGCCCCAGCCGCGACAGCCCGTTGGGGATCCGGAAATCCACCTTGGTGGCGCGCACGCCACATCGGGTGACCTGCCGCACCTCGACGGCGACGTCAGGGAACCCCAGCCGCTGCGGGAGCGTCTCCAGCCACGATGCGCCCAGGCCGGTGTCCACCAGCGCCCCCAACAGCATGTCACCGCTGATGCCGGCAAAGGGATCCAGGATAGCGATGCGTCCGGCCTGCCGCATCGAACAAATATCGCCCGGCACTACCGATAAAGCCACCCAGCCCCGGTGTTGAACAGCACCACCGACTCATCCCGCCGAATCCCGCCACGCTCCACGAGGTGTCTGAGCGCCGCCCAGGTCGCACCGCCCTCCGGCGCGGCGTCGATCGCCTCGCGCTCGGCCAACTCGGTCTGCGCCGCACACAGCTCGTCGTCGCTCACCGCCACCGCGCCGCCGCTGGTTTCTCGCATGGCCCGAAGCATCAATCGCCCCCCCAACGGCGCGGGGACGCGCAGCCCGGCCGCCACGGTCACGGGATCCCGCCAGGGCTCCGTGCGGTCAGCGCCGCGCTCGAAGGCCCGGACCACCGGGGCGCAGCCGGAGGATTGCACGCAGTACAATCGCGGCACCGGGCTCTCGAGCCAGCCCGCCGCGCGCAGCTCACCGAACGCCTTCCACATGCCAATGACTCCGGTCCCACCGCCCGCCGGATACACGATCGCCGTCGGCAGTTGCCACCCCAGTTGCTCGGCCAGCTCCAGGCCCAACGTCTTCTTCCCCTCGATACGGTAGGGCTCCCGTAGGGTCGAAACGTCGAACGCGCCGGACTCCTGCGCGTACGCCCGGGACGCCGTGCCGCAGTCGCCGATATGTCCGTCCAGCAGCACCAGCTCGGCGCCGAACGCCCGGATCTGTTGGAGAATGGTCGTGGGCGTGGTCGCCGGAGCGTACACCCGCACCCGGGCGGCGGCGCGGGCCCCGTAGGCGGCGAGGGCCACCCCCGCGTTGCCGGCGGTGGGGATCGTGAAATGGGTCGCGCCTCCGGCTCGGGCGCGGGTCACGGCCGCGGCCAGCCCACGTGCCTTGAACGATCCCGTGGGGTTCTTCCCCTCGTCCTTGACCCAGACTTCCCGCATGCCGAGGTGGCGCTCGAGGTACGAGGCCCGAAGCAACGGCGTGGCCCCTTCGCCCAGCGAGACCGGCTCTTCGCCCGCGAGTAGGGGCAGCCATTCCCGGTAGCGCCACATGGACCAGGGCCGCCGGGCCAGGTGCTGTTTGGCGCCCGGGTCGGGAAGCTGGGCCAGGTGAACCAGCCAGGGCGCGCCGCACGCCGGGCACACGGTCGGCAGACCGCCGGGGTCGGTGCGGGCTCGGCACTCGGAGCACTGCAGCGTCCAATCCACGGCGAGGTTATCCCGTTCGAAGGCGTTCCAGCACGCGATCGGCGAGCTTGAGGGAGAACCCCGGAAGCGCGGCGATCTCCTGTGGGGTCGCCAACCGCACGCCCGCCAGGCTCCCGAACCGCTGGAGCAGCAGGCGCCGCCGGTGGGGACCGACGCCCGGGATGTCGAGCAGCTGCGACGTGACCGTGCGGCGGGTCCGCCGCGCCCGGCTATAGCCGATGGCGAATCGGTGGGCCTCGTCGCGCGCCCGCTGGAGCAACTTGAGCGATGGCGAGCGGCGGGAAAGCAACAGGCTGTCGGGGCGCCCGAGCAGGAAGACCTCCTCTTCCCGCTTGGCCAGGCTGATCAGGCTGCCCGGCGGGATGCCATGCTCTGCCAACACCGCCGCCGCCGCGCCGAGCTGCCCCTTGCCGCCGTCAATCACGAAGAGGTCCGGCAGCGGCTTCTGCTCCTCCACGCGCCGCCGCACGAAGCGCGACAGCACCTCGCGGATGGCGGCGTAGTCATCCTGCTGGCCCTCGGCGCTGATTCGGAAGCGCCGGTACTCGCTTTTCTTGGGCCGCCCCGCCTCGAACCAGACCAGGGAGCCAACCGTGTCCCTGCCCTGATTGGTCGAGATGTCCACGCAGGCGATCGAGCGAGGCACGCCGGTGAGGCCGAGGTCCCGCCCCAGCGCGTACACCGGGTCCTCCGCTCGTTCGTCGGTGACGAACGACTCGATCAGCAGGCTCTCCAACAGGTGGCGCGCGTTTTGATCGGCCAGGGTCACCAGGCGGGCCCGCGGACCCCGCTGGGGGACCGCGAAGGTGTGCTCCGGGACGAGCTGCGAGAGCTCCTCGAAGTCGGCCGGAGTAAAAGGGAGCAGCGCCTGCGGCGCTCGGGCCTCCAGGGGGAGGTAGTAGCGCACCAGGAACGCGCTCAACACCGCTTCATCCCGCTCCTCCGCGAGGTTGTGGAGAAACCGCTGCTCGCGGGCCACGATCTTTCCCTGGCGCACTCGCAGGACCACCCCCACCGCGTCGTCACCGTCCCGGGCAAAGCCAATGGCATCGGCATCACCCCCGCCCACTTTCTCCACCACCTGCGGCCGTTCCAGCTGGTCCAACCATTTGAGCGCGTTGCGGATCTCCGCCGCCCGTTCGAACTCGAGGCCGGCGGCGGCTTGCTCCATGCGCTCCCGCAGCCGAGTGCGCACGTCTACCGTCCTGCCCTCGAGGAAGGCCACCACGTCGTCGATCATGCGCCGGTACTGGTCTTGCGTCTGGTACGCGACGCAGGGCGCCAGGCAGCGACGGATGTGGTAGTCCAGACAGGGGCGGTCCGGCGCCTCGGCCGGCAGGTCGTAGTGGCACGAGCGGACGGTGAAGATCCGGCGAATGACCTGCAGGGTGCGCCGCAGGACGGCCACGTCCGTGTAGGGACCGAAGTAGCGGGCGCCAGGAAGGTTCAGCCGGCGCACCACCAGGACGCGGGGAAACGGCTCTCCCAGCGTCACCGCGATGGAGGGATAACTCTTGTCGTCCCGGAGCCGGATGTTGAAGCGCGGTTGGTGCTCCTTGATGAGGTTGTTCTCCAGCAACAGCGCCCCGGGTTCCGAGGGCACGACGATGGTCTCCACGTCGGCGATGAGCTTGAGCAGCAGCCGGTGCTTGGGGCTCTGGTCGGGGTCCGCCGTGAAATAGCTCCGCACCCGCTGTCGCAGGCTTCCGGCCTTGCCCACGTACAGCACCGTGCCGGCGGCGTCCTTCCACAGGTACACGCCGGGCCGGTCGGGCAGGGCGTCGAGCTTGCGTGCGAGGGCTTCCGGGGGGCGCCTGGACCTCATGGCGCCCCGGCCCTCGTTTCACCCACCACCGCTCGGATCACAACGCCAGCCGTTGCCAGGTATGTCGAGCCTCACCGCCGCACCACGAACTGCCACAACGCGGTCGCGTCCGGGTGTCGGAGCATGAGCCCCACGGTTTGGTAAGCTACCAGGAACACGCTTCCGGCAGCGAGGGTCGTGGGCCAGGGGCTCCACCCGGGGAGCGCCGTCGCGAGGCCGGCCAGCGTCGCCACCGTGGCGCTCAGGATCGCGGTCCCTAAGGACCGGAGCTCCGGTTGCGCCAGCGGGCGTCCCACGCGACGCACCAGGCCGCCATAGTTCAAGCTCATGTTGAGATACGCGCCGACCGATGAGCCCAGGGCGATACCGGCCGGTCCCAGCCACTGCATCAGCGTGAAGGCCGCGCCCGCGGCCACGGCCAGTGACAGGGCCGCGATCCGCACCGGTGTGCGGGTGTCTCCCTGGGCGTAGAAGCCGGAGGCGAGCAGCTTGACCGAAGCCTGTGCCGGGAGGCCGATGGCGTAGGCCGCCAGGACCCCGGTGACGAGCGCGGTATCTTCAGGGCCGAACCGCCCGGTCTGGAACACCGCGGCCACGATCGGTTGTCCCAGCGCGGCCAGCGCGAACGCCGACGGCAGCACGAAGAAGGCGAGTCGGCGGATTCCGTCTCCCAGACGACGGCGCAGGGCGTCCGCTCCCTGCCCCGCCGCGTCACGGCTCAGGTCCGGGAGCGCGGCGGCTGCGATGCTCACGCCGAACAGCGACAAGGGCAGCATGGACAAGAGCTGGGTGTAGCCCAGGACGGCGACCGCACCGCCACCCAACAGCGACGCGAGCTGGGTATCGATGATGCTCGACACTTGGGCCACCCCGGCGCCGAACAGCACCGGGAGCCAGGCCCGGATCACCCGGCGCACGCCGGTGACCGCGAGGTTCAACGACCAGTACAGGCCACGGAGCAGTCTGAGGGTGGTGGGAAGCTGCACCGCGACTTGCAGCAGGCTGCCGGCCAGCGCGCCCCAGGCCAGCGCCACCACCAAACGGTTTCCGGCCAGACGGGCCCCCAGCGCCACCAGTGTCGCGATCTGAGCGATATTCCACATAGCCGGGGCCGCGTACGACAGGAAGAAGCGTCCGTGAGTGTTCAGGACTCCCAGGCACCAGGCCGACAGGATCATCACGCCGGACATGGGGAACAGGATCTCCACCAACCTGATCGTCAGGTCCCGGGTAGCCCCGCTGAACCCCGGGGCGACCACGTCGGTGATGAGCGGCGCCAGTGCGATCCCCACCAGGGCCGCCGCGGCGGTGAGGAGCGCCAGGAGTGACGCCACCACGCCCGCCAGCCGGCGGCCGGCCTCATGCCCTTCGCGCTGGAGCAGCGCGGCGTAGACCGGAATGAAGGATGCCGACAGCGTGCCTTCCCCCAGGAGGTTGCGGATGAGATTCGGGATCTTGAGGGCCGCGCGGAAAGCGTCGGCCGCCGGGCCGTTGCCGAAATAGTGGGCGAAGATCCGCTCCCGGAGGAACCCCAGGATGCGGGCGACGACGATGCCGGTGGCGACCCGACCGGCTAGGCGCCCCGTGGACTGGGGCATCTGCTCAGGGCTTGGGCGGCGTCAGCGATCGAGGTGATGGCCGCTGTTCCGGGTTCTCCAGCAGCTGTTGCAGGAATTGGGTCTCCTCGCGGAGCGCCTGCACCGACCGGCCGAGGTCATCGAGGTCGTCCTCCAGCTGGGTCACCTTGCCGGCGAGTTCCTTGAATTCCCGCGAGCCTTCGGTCCCGTACCGGCGTTCGAGCAGGTGGCGCAGGGCCGGGGCGTCGAGCACAATCGCGAGGATGGGAATAAGCAGCGCGACCAGCAGGACCAGGGAGCCGATCACCCAGAACATACGCCGTGAACCTAGACTGAGCCCCAGAGGGATTCAAGGGTAGCCGCATCGGGGGCGCACGCGGCCAGGGCCGCCTCCAGGAACGCCGGCCCGTAGCGCACCGCGTAGGTGATCACGTTGAACACCCGCTCCTGCGGGCGGCCCAGCGGGAACAGGCTCCTCCGCGCCTTGTCCAGCTGCTGGAGCAGGATGTCGTTCTGCTTCTTGAGGTGCGTCACCAACCGCTTCTCGATCTCCGCCACCGTGCCCTGGGCGGCGTTTCGGGCCGAATCGATGGGCTTGCGCAGCGTGGGGTCCACGGTGACCGCGGCCTCCGCCAGGCGCTGATACTCGGTCGCCAGCGCCTTTCGCAGGGCGGCGATCGCGTCCCGTGCCCCGGTTGGCAGCTCCTCGGCCAGGAGTGACGCTTCCAGCCGCCCTTCCGGCTGGTTCAACGCATCCGGCCCGATGCCGAACTTGTCCAGTACCTTGCGCACCCGAGCCTCCACCACGCGGCCTGACCAGCGGGGCGCCGCCGCCTGGGCGGGCACTCCGAGCGTCCGATACACGGGCGCCGCCTGGGGCAAGTAGGCCAGCTCGGCGGGGCCCGCCACGTAGGCGATGGTGGGAAGCAGGGCCGCTTCGATCGCCGGTCGGGCCAGGACGTTGGGCGAGAGCCTCCCGGCCTCGTCGTCGGCGACCCGGGTGAGCGCTTCGCGCGTCCACCGCTCCCCCGCGCGGCGGCTGGCGAAGACCCCCTGGTCGAGCAGGAGGCGGTCCCGGCCCAGTGGGCCCTCGATCATGACCATGGTGGCGCCATCGCCCACGGTCACCGGTGCCGGGCGACCGGCGCGCTCAAGCTCGTCCGCAGTCGCCACCAGGGCGTGGTTGAGCGGCGCCGCGGCCTCCAACAGCCGCACCAACCAGGGCGCCATGGCTCGCTTGGCCGCCGGGTGCGTGGGCTGGAAGACGACCAACCCCAAGGGGCCCAGGAGATCGCTCACGGCGTGGGCGAAGGCGCTGGCCAGGTCCGTATCGGGCCGGTAATGCCGCTCCAGCCAGGCCAGAACACCCGGCCGGAACTCGGTCTCGGGGAGGAGGGACCGCAGCAGACCGAGCAACCGTTCGATGTCGTCCCCCACCGGTTCCCGATACAGTGGCGTCAGCGCTGCGGATCCCTCGCGCTCGCGGAGCACCAGTTGCTCGACCTGGTTCGACGCGCTCAGCACGTACGCGTGGTTGGCCTCCGCGAAATCGTGGTCGTCCCCGGCTACCCAGAACACGGGCACCACGGGCTGGCCCAGCCGCAGCGTGGCGTCCCGGGCCAGGGCCACAGTTGTGAGCGCCTTGTGGATGGTGAAGAGGGGGCCAGTGAACAACCCCGGCTGCTGTCCCGTGGTGATGCAGAGCGCGCCATCGAACAGGCGTTCGAGATTGCTCTGGGCCGCTCCCTGCCCCAGGAACGCCGGGCGTAGCTCGGGGTCCAGCCGGATGGCCCGGGCAGCGGCCAGCCGTTCCGGATCGGCTGGAAGCCGGCTCCCGATGGGCGTCGGCTCGAACTCCAGGTTCGAGGGCGGAGCGCTCACCGGCCCCGGTGGTAGGGAGTTCCGGAGAGGATCGTCGCTCCGCGGTACAGCTGTTCGAGGAGCATCAGGCGGGCGAGTTCGTGCGGGAAGGTCAGCGGCGACAGACTCAGGGCCAGCTCACAACGCTGGATCACTCGGCCATCCAGCCCGTCAGCTCCGCCCAAGACGAACGCGATACTCCGGCCATTGGCCCGCCACTGGGCCAATCGCCGGGCGAACCCGTCACTGGTCTCGCTCCGCCCCGTAGGGGTGAGGGCGACGACCAGGGCGTCCCGGGGCAGCGCCTCCAGCAGGCGCTCGCCTTCTCGGCGGGTGCGTTCCGCGGGCGTGAAGCGGCCGGCCGGCGAGCGCACCTCGCGGACCTCGAGGCCCCACACCCGACGCACGCGGGCCGCGTAGCCGGCACAGGCGGCCCTGAGGCTCGAGTCCCGGACCCGACCCACCGCCACGATATGGAGGACCATCAGGCATAGAGGCCGCGCAGCCGGTGCACTGCGGCGACCCGCTCTATCGCGAGCATGTACGCCGCGATCCGCATGTTCACCCCGTGACGCTGTGCCTCTGACAGCACGTCGAGGAAGGAACGTTTGAGGATGTGCTCCAACCGCTGGTTCACCGTGGGCTCATCCCAGAAATACGCGGCCCGGTCTTGCACCCATTCGAAATAGCTGACCGTCACCCCCCCGGCGTTCGCCAGGATATCCGGAATGACGAAGACGCCTTTTTCCTCGAGGATCTTGTCGGCGCCCGGCGTCGTCGGTCCGTTGGCCCCTTCGCAGATCACTCTGGCCTTGATGTGGGGCGCGTTCTTGCGGGTGATGGCGTGTTCCACCGCCGCGGGCAGCAGGACGTCCACGTCCAGGGTCAACAGCTCTTCGGGGCGAATGGCCTCGGCCCCCGGGTATCCGGACAGGTAGCGGTGCTCGCGCACCCACTTGATGGCGTCGGCCACGGGGATGCCCTCGGCGCGGTGGACGGCGGCGGACGCGTCGCTCACCGCCACGACCTTCAGGCCCTCTTGTTCCAGCAGCAGTGCGGCCACCGAGCCCACATTGCCGAAGCCCTGCACCGCGACCTTGGCCCCCTGGATGGGGAGTCCCAGGTGCTTCAGTGCCTCCCGGGTGGTAATCATGCAGCCCCGGCCCGTAGCTTCCCGCCTTCCCAGCGAGCCACCCATCTCCACCGGTTTCCCGGTCACGACGGCGGTCACCGAATGGCGCCGGTGCATGGAGTACGTGTCCATGACCCACGCCATGACCCGCTCGTTGGTGTTGACGTCCGGGGCCGGAATGTCCGATTCGGGGCCCAGGATATCCATCAGGGCCGCCGTGTAGCGACGGGTGATGCGCTCCAGCTCGTTGATGGAGAGGGTGCTGGGATCGCACACCACCCCACCCTTGGCGCCGCCGAACGGGATGTTGACCACCGCGCACTTCCAGGTCATCCAGGCGGCCAGCGCCTTGACTTCGTCCAGGGTCACGTGCTTGTCGAACCGGATGCCGCCCTTGGCGGGGCCGCGGGAGGTGTTGTGCAGCACACGATACCCGGTGAACACGTCGATTTCGCCGTTGTCCCGCTGAATCGGGACCGACACGATGAGCTGCTTCTCGGGCTGCCGGAGCACCCGGTAGAGTCCGGGATCGAGCGCCAAGAGCTGCGCCGCGTGATCGAAACGCGCCATCATCGCCTCGAACGGGTTCTCCTCCGCCAGGAACGGGTCTTTGTCTCGACCAATGACCTGACTGGCGCTGGTGGCGCTTTGCTCGGTGTTGGTGGCCGTGGCCATGGGCTGAAAGTCCTGCACTCGGGCGCCTAATACATGTCGTGCGCGTAATGTCTTGTCAACAAATCAGTTATCCGGCTGGTGATGAGGCGTTCCCCCTGCTCCCATTTGGGCTCCAAGTGCGCTACCAACGCCGTGGGAGAGGGCGGAGGCCACAGGCGGCGCAGCTTGACGGCATCCTTCGCGGTCATGACAACGTAGTCGGCTCCCATCGCGACCGAGACCAGCCGCGACAGGTCCCGTGCGGAGTACCGGTGGTGGTTGGGATGGGGCATGGCGCGAACCAGTGCGCCCAGGCTGGCCAGCTGGTGGGCGAAGCTGTCGGGGTCCGCCACGCCGCTGATCGCCAGCACCCGGGCGCTCCGCAGCGATGCCAACTCCACCGGATGGCTGGTGTGGAGCGTGGTGAGCCGCGTAAGAGCGAGGCGCACCACGCCGACGCTGGCGGGAGAAATGCCCGAGGAGGTGATCCGACTCACGAGTCTCGCAGCAGCTTCGGTGCCCGAGTATTTCCGCGTTACGATGACCATATCTGCGCGCCGCACGGCGCTCCAGGGCTCCCGCCAGGGGCCGGCCGGCAGCGTCCATGGGGCGGCATCGCCGGCATCGGCGCTGACCAGGAGCAGGTCCAGGTCGCGTCGCAGATCGAGGCGCTGGTAGCCGTCATCGAGTACCAGGGCGCGGGCTCCGAATCGGACGGCGCGGCGCGCGGCGCGGAGTCGGTCCCGCCCCTCCACCACGATCGCTTCAGGCACGCGCTCGCGGTGCACCTGGGTTTCATCGCCTCCCCATCCCCGGAGCACGATCCCCGGCGTCAGGCCGCTGCGGGCGCACAGGGCCGCGACCCAGCCGACAATGGGTGTCTTCCCGGTTCCACCGACGCTCAGGTTGCCGACGGCGATGACCGGCACCCCGACGCCGCCGCGCCGAAGCAGGCCATGCTGGTACGCTCGGGCTCGGAGGCGCACGCAGGCCGCGTACGCCACGGCCGCCGGGACCAGCGACGCCCGAGCCAGCCGGGCGCGAGGGGTGGTAGCCGACCAGAGCCACCGAGCGGCGGCGTGGGCGTCCATCAGTCGGCTACGTCGCGAGTGAGCTGCTCCAGCCGTTCCTGCAGGTGACCGGTGGCGTTCCGGAGGTCCGGCGGATCGGTGGCGGGGATGGAAAACGGCTCGCCGTATGCCACGCGGACCCGGGCATGCGGCGCCGGCACCAGCAGCCCATCCCACGAACCGAGTCGCCTAGCCGGGCGGGCCGCGACGGCGACCGGGATGATGGGAGCGCCGGTGCAGGCCGCGGCCGCGACCGCGCCGGGCTTGGCCGTCTCCCTCGGGCCCCGCGGTCCGTCGGCGGCGATCGCGATCTGGTAGCCCTGTCGGAGAGAACGAATCAGGCCCAGCAGCGCGATGGCGCCGCCGCGGGTGGATGAGCCCCGGAGCGTCCGGTAACCCCATTGCTCGGCCACTCGGGCCAGCGGGGCAGCGTCTCGGTGGCGGCTGATCAGCAACGTGGTCCCGCCGTGTCGGTGGAGCCAGAGGAGCGGAAGGAAGTGCCCGTGCCACAGGGCCCAAACGGCCGCCTGGCGAGCGGGCCAGAATCCGGCGAGGTGCTCTCCGCCCAGAATATCGAAGCGCCAGGTCGCGGCAAGCCACCGGACCAGGGTGCCGATCACGCAACCAGCTCGAGGGCCCACGCGGCGGTGCGGTAGGCGGCGCCGGGGCTGCCCAGCTGGGCCCGGACGGCTCGGTAGGCGGCGCGTTGCTCTCGCGCTTGCGGTCCGTCGAGGTCCAGCAGCGGCCCCGCGGCCGCGACGATCGGCTCCACCCGCGCGTCGCGTTGGATGAGTTCGGGGACCACCGCCCGTCCGGCCAGCAGGTTCACCAACCCCACGAACGGGACGCGGGCCACACGGCGGGCTACCGCGAAGGACCACGGGTCGGTCCGGTACACCACGACGCTGGGAACGTCCACCAATGCGGCCTCCAGCGTGGCAGTGCCGGCTTTGCACACCGCGCAGTCGGCCGCGGCCATCACCCAAGCCGCCCCGGCGCGCGAGAGCCGGATCTCGCCCGATCCCGGGTACTCGCTCCCCGGCACGGCCGCGACCACGATTTCGAGGTCAGGATGCGATGCGCGCAAGCGGCGCGCGGCGTCGCGCAGCACCGGCCAGAGGCGGCCCACCTCGGACCGGCGGCTGCCGGGAAGGAGGGCCAGCACCCGGGAGCCCGGATCGAGTCCGAGCTGGGCGCGGGCGTCGGCCCTGCCGGGGTAGCGAGTGTCCAGCAGGGGATGCCCCACAAACCTGGCCGGCACGCCGCGCGAGCGGAAGAACGGCTCTTCGAAGGGGAGAATCACCGCCAGCGCCCGCACCGTGCGGCGCAGCCGTTCCGCGCGTCCGGGCGCCCACGCCCAGGCCTGCGGTGCGACATAGTAGAGCGTTGGAATGCCAGCGGCGGCGGCCGCTCGGGCCACCTGGAGGTTGAGGCCCGGATAATCCACCAGAATGACCAGGTCGTACCGCCGCTCGTGGAACCGCCTCCGGAGCTGGCGGAGCACCGAGGTGTGTGCCACGAGG
>Ga0209172_10003988_pt1 | contig 21072 bp, 17 predicted proteins | sample LarsenN4metaG_FD_184113 | JGI IMG/M metagenome (GOLD analysis project Ga0209172, IMG submission 184113) | Hot spring sediment bacterial and archeal communities from British Columbia, Canada, to study Microbial Dark Matter (Phase II) - Larsen... ... | reverse complement strand
TGCCGATGCTCAAGATGAAACCGGCGATCGCCGCAAGCGAGAACGAAACGCCCAGCAGTTTGAACGCCGCGTACGCGAATGAGATGTACGCAAGCAGCGCAAGGAGCGCCGTCAGGCCCGGGAACATGTAGTAGACGAGAAGGAACGCCGCCGTGATGACGAACGAGATCAGGCCGGCGAAGATGATCTGGTCCTTCGCGCCTTCGCCGATGGTAGGCGAGACGCGGTTGACGTTCTCCTCCACCAAGTCAACAGGAAGGGCGCCGGCGTTCAGCAACTCAGCGAGCCTCTTCGCTTGTTCGACGGTGAAGCGCCCCTCCAAGACGACGCTGCCATCGGTGAACCGCACGCCGTCCTTGATGAACGCGATGGAGATGACCTTCCCGTCCAGCACCGCCGCGATGTTCTCGCGCATGTTCATGGTGCGCCGCGCGAGGTCATCGAGGGCGCGCGCGCCCTCTGCGTTGAAACTGAGGAGGAGGTCGTAGCCCTCTCCCGTGAGCGACGACCGCGCCTCCGCCCGCATCAGCGTGTCTCCGGTCGTGATGAGCTGCCAGCTTCGGACCATCCGGTCGTATTCGGGCGTGCCCGGCTCCAGAATCTCAGCCGGGCCTGCGGTCGCTCGGCGGAACAGCGGCTCGCCGTCGGCGTCCCGCTCCTGCACATAGGCGCGGCTGGGGTTCTTGTCGGTGGCGACGGTCCTCGCCCAGTAGTACTCCAAGCGTGCAGAGGTACTGATGACCTGTCGAGCCGCCTCCTCGCTGGTGAACCCTGGTAATTCTACGATGAATCGGTCTTCGCCCTTCTGATAGACCGAACTCTCCAAGACGCCGAGCGCCTGCTGGGCGCGGCGCTCGAGGATGCCGATCAGCGTCTGGCTCAACTGGGGCCAGTTCTGACGCTGCTCAGGGGTGAGGGTGGTCATGTCCGCCCGGATGGTCATCCGGATGCCCCCCGCGATGTCGAGCCCGAGGTTGGGCTTGACCCGGGCGTTGACCACAGCCGACAGAGCGACCAACGCTACGACGATAACGATGAACCAGAATCCCCGTTGCTTTTGCAAGACTTGACACCTTCCGCCCCCGAGTCCTTTCGAGGGCGAGCGCGGATTATACTGCACCCGCCTCACCCGACGAGACAGTCATGACGGTCGCTGAAGCCATCGAGAAGTTCCTGAAGCAGTTCGCAGCCGGGCGCTCGGCGCACACGGTGCGCGCCTATGGCGCTGACCTGAGGCAGCTGGCGCAGGTGTGCGACGAGAACGGCGTCGAGGATGCTCGATTGCTCTCAGGTAGAGAGATTCGGCTGTTTCTTAGACAATTCGGCGCCTCGCCCGTGACGCGGGCGCGCAAGCTGTGCGCCGTCCGCGCCTTCACCCGTTGGCTCGTTCGGTCGGGAGACCTCGAGGAGGATCCGAGTCTGGCGATCAGCGCGCCCGCCAAGCCGAGGCGCCTGCCGAAAGACTTGAGCGTGGAGCAGGCGGCGGAACTGGTCTCCTGCGCGCACGGCTCCACGCCGTTCCGCGATCAAGCGATCCTGGAGTTGCTGTACGGGGCGGGGCTGCGCGCCTCGGAAGTGGTCGGCATCAACCTGGAGGACGTAGACCTGAGGTCCGGCGAGGTGCGCGTGCGCGGCAAGGGGATGAAGGATCGCGTCGCCCTGTTCGGCGATCCGTGCGCGAGCGCGATACGCGCTTGGCTGAAGCACGAGCGCCCGACCACCTCCTCGCCCGCGCTGTTCGTCAATCGGCGCGGTGGGCGGCTGACGACTCGCACGCTGCAGAACGTCGTCCAGCGTCGGCGGCGGCTGCTCGGCTTGGGCGAGCCGATAACGCCGCACTCGCTACGCCACAGTTTCGCGACGCATCTCTTGAACGGCGGCGCCGACCTGAAGACCGTCCAGCAGTTGCTCGGCCACGAGAGCCTGGCGACGACGCAGGTGTACACGCACGTGAGCATTGAGCGGCTGAAAGAGGTCGTCCGCACGCGCCACCCTCGGTCGAAGACGAAGTAGTGAACGCGGTTGAACGGCCTTGCTGCCGACCTATGACAGTTGTCATAGAAGCGGGCGGCAAGCCCATCCCATACTCGAACCATGGCAACGCGGTACCCCGTGCCGGGGCGAGCACCGGCACCCGCACCGAGCGGCGAAGCGAGAGTGGTGCGAACAACAGACAGCCCGAACTGCACAGGCGCTTGCGGTTGGCTTGCGACCGTAGTGCATGACGTCATTGTAGACCTCAAGCCCGCGGGCGATTACTCCTGCCAGGAGTACAACCCGCGCGGCTGCCTTCGAGGCATGTCGATGACCCACATGATCTACAACCCGGATCGCGTGCGAACGCCGCTGATCCGAGAGGGCGAGCGCGGCGAAGGAAAGTGGCGCGAGGCGACCTGGGACGAGGCGCTCGACCTCATCGCCGGGAAGATGAGGCACATCCGCGACACCTACGGCCCCGAGAGCATGCTGCTGTTCAACCAGGTGGTCGGCACCGGCTACGTGCAAAAGGGCGCGCAGGTGCGAATGGCTGCGCTCCTCGGCATGAGCTTCGCCACCGCCTACGACTTCAACGGCGACATCTCGATGGGCTTTACGCACACGATGGGCATCGACTCCGTCGAGTGCGAAACGCGCAGCTGGGGATATGCGAAAACCGCGATCCTCTGGTCCAGCAACGTTTTCCAGACCCGAATCCCCGACGCGCAGTTCCTTACACGATTCGCGAAGCAACGCAATAATTGCCAAATCCTCTGCATTGATCCGCGTTGCTCGCAAACGGCGAAGGGCGCCGACTTATGGCTGCCGATTCAGCCCGGCACCGACGGCGCCCTCGCCCTATCTATGTGTCAAGTGCTGATCGAGAAGAACCTCGTTGATTGGGGCTTCCTCCAGCAGTTCACCGACTGCTGCACGCTCATCCGCGAGGACACCGGGTTCCGCCTCCGCGCCTCGGATGTCGGCATGGGCACAGAGGATGAGTTCGTCGTCTGGGACGAGGCTAACGACACGCTATTCAAACTGCCCAGCGACACGCTTCGACTTCCCGAGGGGATGCGCTTCGCCTTCCGAGGCAGACGCCGCGTGCAGACGAAGGACGGCGACGTGTGGGTACGCCCCGTGTTTGAGATGGTCGAGGACGTGGTGATGCGGGAGGAGTACCACCCGGATCGCGTCGCAGAGGTTACGCACATCCCGGCGGACACGATTCGCGAGGTCGCGACGATGTATGCGACCAACCGCCCCAGTTCGATCATCATCGGCATGGGCGTGAATCACCGGATGCACGGCGACTTGGCGATACGCTCGATCCTTCTGCTCTCCGCGCTCGCAGGAGCGCACGGCAAGCCGGGCGAGGCGGTTTCGATCTACTCGGGCCAGCACCACTTCCGAGTGGACGTAAGCCCGTTCTGGTTCCCCGAAGGGAAACGCCCGAACGCCGTGCCGATGCACTACTTCGTTCTCGGGCAGCCGACGGAGACCATCAACCCCAAGATCAAGTACCCGAAGCACGGTTTCAAAGCGCTGTTCGTGTCGCACGGCAACCCGCTGGTAACCGAGTTCTCGGATGTCATGCGCGCCGCGATTGACAAGCTCGACCTCTTCGTCGCGATAGACTTCCAGATGACGCCCACGTGTGAGTACGCCGACGTGGTGCTGCCCGCGCCGACGTTTTGGGAGAAGTATGAGATGGTCGGCACCAGCTGCCATCCATACCTTCAGATCCAGCAGCCGGTCATCTCGCCCCGGTTCGACAGCCGCACGGAGTTCTGGATGGTGCAGGAACTCATCAAGCGCGTAGATCCAAGCCTGTTTCGCTACTTCGATCTCTCCGAGCTGGACGCGATGCGAACCATCCTCGAAGGCGGCGGCCCCGAGTGCGAGGGAATCACCGTCGAACAACTGATCGAAGGCCCGGTGCGGCTGAAGGTGCACGATCCTGAGGTGGGGCTGGATCACCAGTTCGCCGACCTGAAGCCGTTTCCGCCGCGCGCCTATCCGTTCCCCGAAGGCGCAAACAAGGAGTTTGTAAAGACCGGACGGATGGAGTTCTACAAGGAGGAGGAGGTCTTCCGCAAGTTGGGCGAGGAGTTGCCCGTCTTCAAGCCCGCGTTCGAGCACCTGTCTGAGGAGGAGCAGGCGTACCCGCTGAGCATCGTGACGCCGCACTCGAAATGGCGCGTTCACTCAACGCACAGCAACAACCCGCTGCTCCTCAACCTGAACCGCAAGCCGGTAGTTGAGATCAACCCAAGAGATGCAGCCGCGCGGGGAATCAAAGATGGCGACAAGGTCGAGATCTTCAATAACTTCGGCAGCTACCGCCTTTGGGCGCTCATCACCGAGACGATCAAGCCGGGCGTTCTGTGCGTTGACCACGCCTGGTGGGATCGGTTCCTCGCGGGCGGCAAATACCACAGCGTCCACACGCATCAAAAGGTGAAGCCGACCCACGAGAACTACTACCTTCCCGCGGTTTATGCGCCCGGGCAGCACTGGAAAGACACTCGCGTTGACGTGAGAAAGGTGGACTGATGGCAAGACTCGCAATGCTCATAGACCTGACGCGGTGCATCGGATGCGACGCCTGCACGCTGGCGTGCAAACAGGAGAACGGCACGCCGATGGACGTGTTCTTCGCCCGAGTGCTCAACGTGGAGGTCGGCACGTTCCCCAACGTCAAGCGGCTCTACATTCCGGTGCTGTGCAACCATTGCGAGGACGCGCCCTGTTTGAAAGCCTGCCCGAACAAGGCGATCTTCCGTCGGCCCGACGGCATCGTGCTGATTGACCAGAACCGCTGCAGAGGAACCGGAGCGTGCGTGTCGGCGTGCCCCTACGGGAACATCTACCTGAAGAAGTCCGACTCTTGGTACCTTGATGAAGGAACGGAGTACGAGGAGCGGTTCGTCAAGCCGCGCCTTCGCAGAAACGTCGCGCGCAAGTGCACCTACTGCGCTCACCGCGTAGACGAAGGGCTCGATCCGGCGTGCGTGGTGGCGTGCCCAACTACTGCGAGAATCTTCGGCGATCTCGAAGACCCAAACAGCGCAATCTCAACCTACATCGAACAGCAGAAAGCGGAGACCAACCGCACCCCGTTCCCTCTTCTGCCCGAAGCAAAGACGCAACCTGCCGGCTGCTACTTGGGGCCTATGGCGACGCAGACGCCAACCTCGACGGAGCGACCCACCTCGCCGACGCGAGGAGCCTCACCCAAGCGCGATAGACCGCTGGTCGGAACTCCGACCGTTCTTGCGGTGTTGGCGTTGCTTGCCCTGCTTCTGTTGCTCGCGGCGTCGTCGCGGGCTTCGGAGACGGGCTCGCAGGGCGGTCTTGACCACTACTCGACCTCGACATGCCTCGGTTGCCACGGCGTTACCGGCCACGGAGGGATGGGACCGCCACTTGTGGCAACGCCGCTGTCGTTCGACGAGTTCAAGAAAATCGTCCGCGAAGGCAAGAGCATGATGCCGAAGACCTCCGCGTCGGACCTCTCCGACGAGGAGGTGATGCTCATCTACGAGGAACTGAAGGCGAAGGCGCTGGATCCAAGCGAGATACCGCTCGCCTTTCAAGTCGGTCGGTTCCTGTCGACAAAGAACGTCGCACTCATCTTCCTGTTCGTGTCGCTGTTCGCGATGGTGTTCGCGATTCGCGTGCTGGCGTATTGGGTTGGCGTGTCCGGATTCCGAAATCTGCTTCCCCACTTGCCGAAGTTCGGCGTGGTGAAGGCCGGCGGGATCCTCCTATGGTCGCTGGTCATTGACGGGTTCCTCGTCGCTTCGCTTTGGCGAAGGGACAAGTTCCGCTGGGCGATGCACGGCCTGATGCTCTACGGCTTCACAGGGCTGATGCTGGCGGACACCCTGATCCAGATCTTCAACCCGACCCGCAGCGAGATGCCTCTCTTCAGCCCGCTGAAGATGCTGCCGATCGTTTCGGGCATCGCGGTCTTCACGGGTGTGGTTTACGTGATGTATCGCTACAAGAGGGATAAGTTCATTGACAACGGGCTGACGCTTGGCCGCGACTTCTTCTTCCTGAACGTGCTGTTCCACACGGTCCTTTCCGGCTTCCTCACGGTGGTGATGAAACGCGCCGGCTTGGCGGACTGGGTGATGCCGATCTACATCTATCACCTCACGGCGGTCGCGCTGGTCATCGGCACGGCGCCGTTCACACGGTTTGCGCACGCCTTCGTTGTGCCCGTCATGGTCGCCATCACGCGACTGACGGAAGCGATAACGGCGTCCGGAGCGGACCTCGGCTTCGAGCGAGAGCCGTCGCCAGGGCGCCATCACAAGTCCTTGCGCATCGCCAATCAAGTGCTGGATGTCGTAGACCCAGACCACGGCGAGGTACGCCTGCGCTACTACCCATAGCCTTGGAGAATTGAGAATGAACTCGACCAACAACGAACCCCTGCACGACGACCAGGCTCCGAACCCGGAGCGACGGAAGTTCCTCGGCGGTCTCGTCGGCCTGATCAACGCCGTCGTGGTGCTCGTCGTTCTCGCGCCGACCGTGGGCTTGATCACCGCCCCGCTCCGCGACCGCAGCCGCAAGGGTCGGTGGGTGCCGGTGATGGACGACGACCTCGCCATGGGAGAGACGCGAGAAGCGACCGTCGAACTTGAGGTGAAGGACGGCTACCGCGTGACAACGCGCCAGTACGTCGTCTACATTCACCGCAACCGGAACGGCCTGCTCTGTTTCGACCCTGCGTGTACGCACCTCGGCTGTCGTATCCGGTTCCAAGAGGAGAAGGACCGCTACTTCTGCCCCTGCCACGGCGGGGTGTTCGACACCGACGGCAAGGTCGTCTCAGGCCCGCCGCCGAAGCCGCTGAACCGGCACGAGGTCAAGAGCGAGGGCGGCAAGATCTATGTCTTCATGAAGGTGTAAAGAGATGGACTTTCGAACCCTAACACCCGAGCGCCCTTCCGCTCCGCCCGAGGACCGCAGCGAAGAGGAGCGCCTGCACCGCGAACGACCGAGTTGGAAGGACTGGCTCGAACTCCGAACCGGCTGGTGGGGATTCGTTCGCAAGAACCTCAATGAGCCGATGCCGCCGGGCGTTGGATGGTGGCAGACGCTCGGCAACCTGCTGCTGACGCTGTTGGTGTTCCAGTTCATCACAGGCTTCGCGCTGGCGATGTACTACACGCCCAGCCCCGAAGGCGCATACCAAAGCGTACGTGCGATCTCCTACGAGTTGCCGGGCGGCTCGATTGTGCGCGGGCTTCATATGTGGGGATCGTCGTTCATCGTCGTCGTAATGGTGATGCACACGCTGCGGACCTTCTTTTGGGGATCGTACAAGAAGCCGCGCGAGTTGACTTGGCTCGTGGGCGTGCTCATCTTTCAGGTCATTCTCGCCTTCTCGTTCACAGGCTATCTTCTCCCCTGGGACCAGAAAGCATACTGGGCAACGGTGGTGGGCATCCGCATCGCGGGCACCGTGCCGGGAGTCGGCGACGCCCTGATGGTTCTCATCGGGGGCGGACCGGAAGTGGGAGCCTACACCTTGTCGCGCTTCTACGCCATACATGTGATGCTGCTACCGGCGAGCCTCATCGGCCTCATCGCGATACACCTCTTCCTTGTCCGCAAGCATCACATCGCCGGGCCTGTCGTTCTTAAGAAGGGGAAGCCGCAACCGTTCTATCCGGCGCAGCTGTTCAAGGATGCCGTCGTGGTGCTTGTGGGTGTGGGGCTGCTGGTCTACTTCGCCTACGCGTTCCCGCCGGCGCTGGAGGGAATCGCCGACCCCACGGGTACCGAGTTCTCCCCGCGTCCAGAGTGGTACTTCCTCGGCCTGTATGAATTGCTCAAGGTGATGCCGTCGGGCTGGGAGGTCGTCGCCACGCTGATCGCGCCCGGAATCGTAACCATCGGCATGTTCCTTCTACCGTGGCTGGATCGCTCTCCTTATCGCCACCCTGCTCGACGGCAATGGGCGATCGTGACGGCGACGCTCATCATCCTCTTCATCGGAACCTTCACCCTGAAGGGCATTATCGAGACGCCAAAGCACCACGCTCCCGCTCCGGTCGCCGCCGAGGAAACCCCTGCCGAGGTGGGGTCGAGTGCAACCCAATGAGCCTTCCGAACGCATAGTAGTTCGATGGACCTTGTTTGGCTTGCGATAACCGGCTTGGTGGCTGGGGCGATCGCCAAGGCGCTGATGCCCGGCGAGAAGGCGGAGCCGAAGGGCTGCCTGCTCACGATGCTCCTCGGGATCGGCGGCTCGATACTGTTCGGCGTTCTCGCGGGATTGCTGTTCAACTGGCAGACCGGCGGAAACCTGATCGGGCGCATCGTCGCCGGCGTCATCGGCGCCGTGATCATCATCTGGCTGTTGAGACGCTTCGCGAAGTAGCGCGGGCGCCAACCCAAGCGCGGAATAGTCAGCTCCACCATGGTGGAGCTCACCTCTGGACGCCTGGTGACATTTGTCATACTCGCCCGCGGGAAGGAGACCCATACTCGCGACCATGGAGTCAGACCCTCGGGCACTGCGCATTCTTGCGCTCAACACCATCGCTTTCACCGTCTGTTTCGCCGTTTGGACGATGTACGGCGTGCTGGTCACCTTCCTGGTTGACCACGGCTACCTCCAGATTGACAAGGCGCAGATGGGGTGGCTGATCGGCATTCCAATCCTCACCGGGTCGCTGATGCGATTGCCGCTGGGCTTGCTGACCGACCGGTTGGGCGGGAAGCCGGTGTTCATCGGCGTCATGGTTTTCGCCGCGCTGTCGCTGTTCTTCACGAGCCAAGTATCAACCTTCGGTGGGTTCTTGCTTGGCGGCTTGCTGTTCGGCGTGAGCGGCGCGTCGTTCGCGGTCGGCATCGCCTACTCGTCGGTGTTCTTCCCTCGCGAGCGACAAGGCACCGCCCTGGGAGTCTTCGGAGTCGGCAATGCGGGCGCCGCACTGACGACTCTCCTTGCGCCCACCTTGCTCAAGCGCTTCACCGACGGGGGCGAGAACATCGAGGGCTGGCGAACGCTCCCGATTGTTTACGGCTTCGTGCTTCTTGCGATGGCGGGGCTGTTCCTGCTACTCACGGTCAACAAGAGGCCCCCAACCGCCGGGACCCAATCCCTGGCGCGGATGCTGCAGCCGTTGCGTGACATCCGCGTTTGGCGGTTTGGGCTTTACTACTTCATCGTGTTCGGCGCATTCGTGGCGCTGGCGCAGTGGCTGGTGCCCTACTATCTGAACGTCTATGCGATGAGCCTGGCGACAGCGGGCTTCCTCGTCTCGATCTTCAGCCTTCCGTCGGGTGTCATTCGTGCGCTGGGCGGTTGGATCAGCGACCGATTCGGCGCCCGTGCGACGATGTACTGGGTGCTGACGAGTTGCGCAGTGTGCTTCATCTTGCTGCTTGCGCCAAGAATGGAGATTCGTTCACCAGGCGAGGGCGTGATGGCAGACAAGGCGGGCACTGTAACAGCCGTGGCTCCCGACCGAATTCAACTGAACGGCACCGCGATCCCGCTCAAGGTTGAAGAGCCGTTGGACGCAGCGGTGCTCGAGGAAGGTGTCTTCGTTTTCCCGATCGTGCGCTCCTGGCAGGAGCCTGCTGTGGAGGTCGGTCAGGAGGTGAAGAAGAAGGAGGTCATCGCTCGCGGCGTCACGCATGTGTACTTCCAGGCGAACGTCTGGATCTTCACGGCGCTTGTCTTCGTTGCCGGCATCATGATGGGGATCGGCAAGGCAGCCGTCTACAAACACATACCGGAGTACTTCCCCTCTGCCGTCGGCGTCGTTGGTGGACTGGTCGGCGTCCTCGGCGGTCTTGGCGGCTTCGTCTGTCCGATCCTCTTCGGATACATGCTCCGCGCTACGGGCCTTTGGACGTCGTGCTGGCTCTTCCTCGCCGTCGTTACCATTATCAGCCTCGTGTGGATGCACATGGTCATTCTTCGAATGACCAAGGGGCAGACGTCCCCGCGGTAGCGCTCTTATGATAGGTGTCATAGCGACACCGGCCGAAGCGACGGACAATCCGTTCGGTACAACACATGGCTGCTCCTGCTACTCACGAATCCGCTAAGGATACTCTCATCGGTTGGGATCCCAACGACGAAGCGTATTGGGAGCGCACCGCGAAACCGATTGCGTGGCGCACCCTTTGGATAACAACCTTCTGCCTCCTACTCAGTTTCTGCACGTGGTTCATGGTGAGCGCGATCGTCGTGAAGTTGACCGGCATCGGCTACCAGTTCGACAAGGGGCAACTGTTCTGGCTCAACTCGATGCCCGGCTTGGCCGCGGGCAGCCTGCGCATCGTGCACACGTTCTTGATCCCGATCTTCGGAACGCGAAAGACGGTCGCCGTCTCGACGCTCCTCCTCGCCGTCCCCGCGGTCGGTTGGGGCATCGCGGTCATGAACCCCAACACGAGTTACGCCACGTTCATGCTGCTGGCTTTCCTCGCAGGGCTTGGAGGCGGCAACTTCAGCTCGTTCATGCCCAGCACTTCGCTCTTCTTTCCGAAGAAGTTGCAAGGCACCGCGCTTGGAATCCAAGCGGGCCTGGGCAACTTCGGCGTCAGCGTCGCTCAATTCCTGATCCCTGTCGTCATCGGAATCGCAATGGTCGGCGGGGGACAGGTCTTGACCGACGACAAGGGCGCCCGCTCGATCTATCTCCAGAACGCCGCTTTCCTGTGGGTTCCGTTCGTCGTCGTCGGTGCCGTGGTTGCTTGGTTTGGGCTCAAGAGCGTGCCCGTTCGAGCTAACTTTCGGGAGCAACTCGACATCTTCCGCGAGAAACACACCTGGCTGATGACCAGCCTGTATATCATGACGTTCGGCTCGTTCAGCGGCTACGCCGCGGTCTTCCCGCTGCTCATCAAGGAGACGTACTCGAAGTTCCCCGGAGGCCCCGACCCGCTCGCGTACGCCTTCTTGGGACCACTCTTGGGCGCGCTGCTGCGAGTCCTCGCAGGTCCGGTCGCCGATAGGCTGGGCGGCGCGAGGGTTACGCAGGTAAGTGGCATCGGCCTGCTGGCTTGCGCGATTGGCGCGACGTTCTTCATGAACCCAACGGGCCTCGAATCATGGGGCGGGTTCTTGTGGTGCATGCTCGGTCTCTTTTTCTTCAGCGGTATCGGCAACGCCTCTACGTTCAAGCAGATGCCGATGATCTTCCCGCCCAGACAGGCGGGCGGCGTCATCGGTTGGACTTCGGCCATAGCCGCTTACGGCCCGTTCGTCTTTTCCGTGCTCATTGGTGCAACAATCGCGCGAACCGGAAGCGCAACGAACTTCTTCTTCGGCGCAGCGGTGTTCTACGCGATTAACATTGCAATCAACTGGTGGTACTACACCCGACGCGGCGCAGAAAAGCCCTGCTGAGAACGAGCGGGAACCGCCCGGCTCCTGCAAGCGTACGACAACCGATATGATTCTCACGGTTGCCTTACTTCTCCTGTCGCTTCCGCTCCTCTCGTGCGCACCCGGGGAGCAAACCCCGCAGTCGCAAGAACAGGCGGAACCGAGGAACCTCCCCCCTCCCGCGGACGGCACGCTGATTGTGCTCAACAAGGCGGAAGCCACAGCGAACCTCTTCGACCTCCGCACGGGGCGAATCGTCGCCACGCTGCCGACCGGAGGCGGACCGCACGAGGCTGCGGTCTCGCCGAGCGGCAAGGTCGCCGTCGCCTGCAACTACGGCGCCCAGCAACCAGGCTCCACGCTCACCTTGATTGACGTCGCAACCGCGAAGGTAACCAAGACGATCGACCTCGGCGAGTACCGCAGGCCGCACGGAGTCGAGTTCCTCAGCGAAGACCGGCTCGTCGTCACGTGCGAAGGCAACCGCGCCGTTGTCATCGTTAACCTCGCTTCCGGCAAGGTTGAAAACGCGATCGAAACGGCGCAGGAGGTCTCTCACATGATCGCCACGACACCCGACGGCAAGCGCGCCTTCGTTGCGAACATCGGCAGCGGCACCGTTACCGCGCTCGACCTCATCGAAGGCAAGAAGCTGCGCGACATCCCGACGGGCGCAGGAGCGGAGGGCATCGCCGTATCGCCGGATGGGAAGGAGGTTTGGGTTACGAACCGAAGCGCAGACACCGTCTCGATCGTCGCGGTTGACTCCCTCGAGGTAATCAAGACGCTCCAATCGCCTCAGTTCCCCATTCGCGTGAAGATTACGCCCGACGGCAAGCGAGCGCTTGTGTCGAACGCCCGCTCCGCAACCGTAACGGTTTTCGACGCGAAGACAAAGGAGCGCTTGGGTCTCGTTGAGATGCGCGTGGCGGCAGCCGACTCGGAAGGGCGGCTGTTCGGCGGACAGTTCGGCAGCAGTTCGGTGCCGATCGGCATCCTGATTCATCCGTCAGGGAAGTGGGCGTACGTGGCAAACGCGAACGCCGACCTCATCACGGTGCTCGACGTCGAAGCGATGAAGATTGTCGGCTACCTCGCCACCGGGCGCGAACCGGACGGCATGGCGTTCTCCCCGGTTAGCGTTAAGCCGGCCGGTTAGATCACCCAGGGAGGGCGAGCGTCCCCGCGAGCCATGACGCAGCAGAGGGCGTTCGCCAGCCGCTCACGATGCCTCAAGGCGTTTCGACGCCGCCAGCTCGAAGTGCATCCCGTCCGGTCGAGAGCGAAAGTGCCCGCCCCAGAAGAACCCGTAACGGTTCGCAAGGCGCACGAGTCGTACGACAGACCCCGTCGTCCCCGCGGGCGCGGGTGTGCGACCCAGCGGATTCCAACGAGCGTTGATGTCGAACGCAATGCCGAACGCGTGACTGGATAGAGAGCGCGACCCGCGGATGCGACGCGGCACGTACCCTCCGTCCCACGACAGCACGTCATCGAGCACGCCCGCCTGCTGCCAAGCCTGCCAGAGCGCCAGGAACGGCTCGACCGCACGCTCGTGCAGGCGAACGCGTCCATCCCTCGACGCGCCCGAGATGCCTCGCAGTTGCGGCACTTCGACGACGCGCGTTTGTAACCGACGCCAAGCGGGGTCCACGATGAGGAAGCCAGGCCTCTTCGGGTCGTCCTTCGCGCGAAGCGGCCCGAAGAGTCGCTGCTTCTGCGCCGAAGTCAAAGGACCGAACGACGGCCGGGGCGGGAACGAGTTTCCGAACATCCATAAGCCATGGACGCGGCGCCCGAAAACGTCAACGTGTCAGTGAGCGTGTTACTCCACGATGACCCGCTCGTCGCCAACTCGCCGGGTGAAACGGATCGAGTCGAAGTGCTCCAGTAACGGAATCGCATACTTTCTCGACGAGCCTGTTGCGTCGCGAAACGCGGCGGCGGTGAAGCGCGGGCCGATCTCGCGCGCTTTCTGCTTCAGTTGATCGATGGTCTTCGCGGAATAGATCAACCCCTCGTCCACCTTCACCATCCTGCCCGCTGAGAGGCCGAGGCGTATCATCTCCTCGACCGCTTGCGGCGGCACGCGCAGCTCGTTCGCCACATCAGCAGCAGAAGGCGCGGCGGCACCGGCCTTCTCCAGCGCATCCAAAACGCGCTCGAGCAGTTGTTCCTGCTTCTCCGACAGTTGCACGCGAAAACCGGGCAGCCGGACGTCGCCGGCGTGCAGCGTGACTGCACCCGCTTCATCGAGGTACTGGATCAGTCGGTCGAACGCCTTCGCGCTCCACCTCAACCCCGTTTCGCCCAGCAGCGCACTCTTTGAAACTGCAGGCTGACTCGGATTCCGTTCGTGAAGTCGAGCGAGCGCCTCGGTAACCACGTCGCTTACCTCAGCGATGTGCTCGGCAGCGAGCCACACGCCTCCGAAACTTCGCGCCCGTCCGTCGTTGAGCAGACGTTCAAACGAATCCCCGAGCGTCTGCGGCGTTGCTCCGAGCGCCTCGCATATGTCCTTCGTCTCGATGCCTCGGGGGTGACGCGAGAGTTCCGCATGAATACGCTCGGAGTCGTCGCCCTCGTCACGACCGGCGAGCAACTCCGCCACCGCGCGGTCGTTCTTTCGGCGCTTTGTAGCGTTTGGCGTGATTACCTCGGCCCCTGCGAGAAGGTCGGGCGGCGAGTACCGACGCAGCACCGCCCGCTGCCCTCGCGCGCAGGCGACCGGCGTCTCCAGTCGCAGTTGACCGTAGCCGGGCGCGTGGTCGAACAGAAAGAGCTTGCCGATGAACTCGCCGGAACCGAGATGCAAGCGGATGCGCTGCCCATGCTTCACCTCTGCAACCGGGGTCAACCTAACGTTCAGAACCTGCGTTTCGGCGAGGCACCCCGGCGCGGCGACCGCCTGCCCCCGATGCAGGTCCTCCTTCTTCACGCCGGTGAGGTTGATTGCCGTTCGCCTCCCCGCTTCGACCGCGTCGGCAGGGTGACCATGCACCTGGATCGAGCGGATGCGCGCTCGCAGGTTGCCCGGCTGAACCTCCGCCTCCGCTCCGACTCGAACCTTGCCGCGCGCCAGCGTTCCGGTAACGACGGTGCCGTGTCCGGCGACGGTGAACACGCGGTCAATCGGCAGGAACCAGTCCTTCTCGCTCATCGGCCTGTCGCCAAGCGAGCGAAGCGTCTCGGCTAGCGCAGCCTTCAGTTCTTCAACGCCGTGCCCGGTTTGCGCGGAGACTCTGAGGATCGGCGCGCCCTCGAATGGGGTGCCCGCGAGCAGGTCGCGCACATCCAGTTCAGCGATCTCCCGCTCCTCTTCGTCGGTCGTGTCGCACTTGGTCAGGGCGACAACGAGACTTCGCGCCTCAAGCAGGCGCAGTATCTGGAAGTGTTCGCGCGTTTGTGGCATGACCCCCTCGTTCGAAGCCACGCACAGAAGCGCGACATCCACCCCCGAAGCGCCCGCCAGCATATTCTTGATGAACCGCTCATGGCCCGGGACGTCAACGATGCTGACGCGTCCGATCTCCGGCAGGTCAATCCATGCGAAGCCGAGGTCTATGGTCATGCCTCGCGCCTTCTCCTCAGGAAGGCGGTCGGCATCAATCCCAGTCAGCGCCGCAAGGAGAGTTGTCTTTCCGTGGTCTACGTGTCCTGCGGTGCCCAAGAGGTAAGCCATCGCCGCCCCCGGTTTACCCGTCTCGGCGCGCCTTCAGCAGGCTACGGATTCCGTAACCGAACAGGACGGACCACACCAGAATCGGCGGAATCGCCAGAGCCAGATTCGGATCCATCGCTTTCCTCCTTGTCGCGAGATGCTCGCAACTCCTTCACGCGCGCGGCGCAGCACCATATGCCCAGCAGCAGGATGGTGAAGAACGCGGCGAGAAAGACGCGGCCGTACTCGGTGTCGAGGTGCCATTCAATGATCGTCCGGTTCGCCTGCTCGTGTTGCGACGACGACATTCGCGGAAGAATCCACACGAGGAACGGCACGGTTAGAAACCCAAAGACCGCGTAAGCAGCCGCGTACGCCGCGGTCTGCTCATAGGTCGTGAAGCCCAAGCGCAACGCGAAGTACGCCGCGTAGATGAGCAACAGAATGAAGATGTACTGCTGCCTCGGGTCCCAGTCCCACGCGACGCCCCATTGCTGGTCGGCGAACACCATGCCCGTAAGCGTTGCCAGAAGCGCGAAGAGAAAACCGACCTCCAACGCCGCGCGCGAGTGGTGATCCCAGACCGGGCGCCGCTTGATCAGATACGCTACGCCCGCAACCGCCGACCATAGGAAGAACAGCGACGACTGCATTGCAACCGGCACATGGAGGAAGAGAATCTTGGCGGTCTTCGGACTCATAAACGCTGGTCCGGCTTGCGGCGCAAGAACGTACAGCACCGTTACACCCGCCGCGCACAGCAGCAGGAAAACCCCGAATGCCCACTGAAGTCTCATCGCTTCCACACCGCCGAATACAGCAGAGGGCCGATGCTGCCGAATACGAGCGCCATGCCCAATAGTCCTACCGCGGATGCCCAGGGCTGCACGGCGACATCGCCGAGCGCGGCGCGAAAAGCGTTCAAACCCATCCACACCCAGGGAAGGAGCACAGGCGTCGAGATTACCCCACTCAAAGTCGCCCGACTGCGGGAGCGAGACGCAAGCGCGCCGCAGAAAGACACCGCCGCCGCCAATCCCGCACACGCGAACAGCAGCGACACCACCAGGAGAAGCGGATCTGAAACCGAGAAACCGGCAAACAGAATCAGCGCTGGAACCGCGACCGTGGTGACAATAAGAAGGAGACAGAGATTGTAAATCATCTTGCCCATAAACAGAGCGACGGGATCCCCGAGCATCCGCAACAAGTCACCGGTTCCCTGCTCCTCCTCCAGCACAAACGTTCGCGCCAGCGATGAGATCGAAGAGAACAACAGAAGAATCATAATGAGAACAGAGCCGGTGCTTGCGGGGGGCGGCTCAAGGGAACTCGCCATGCCCAGCGCGAACGCCGCGACGATCGAAAAGAGAAACGCCATGTACAGCCCGTGCCTGCCCCGCAACTCCGAGACCACCTCCTTCTTCAGCACGGCAATGGCCTCACGCACCGAGTCGCACCTCCAAATCTCCGAACCCCCTGTCTCCCTCCGCGTTCGTCGCGAGAGCGATGCAGCCGCGTGTGCGCTGTTCCTCGATAATGTCGCGAACGACTTGGCGTCCCTGCTCGTCCAAGGTCGCCGTCGGCTCGTCGAGCAGCAACACCGACGGCTGATGCTGGATTGCAAGCGCCAATCGCAAACGCGATCGCATGCCGGTGCTGAAGGCGCCCACCGGCTTGCCCGGGTGCTCCTGCAAACCGACGCGCTCGAGCAAAGCGCTCTCTTGCGGCTCGACGCGCCGCAGCGCAGCGGCAAAGCGAAGGTGCTCGCAAGCGGTGAGATTGGGGTACAGCGCCAGGTCCGGCGCAGCGAAGCCAATGGTCCCACTCGCGCTCACCTCCCCCTCCGAAGGGTCCTCCAAGCCGGCGAGGAGCCGCAACAGTGTCGTCTTCCCCGCCCCGTTCGGGCCGGTAACCAGAAGGCACTCACCCAGCGAGAGTTCAATCTCGACGCGCCGCAACGCCCAGCGGGAGCCATAGCGCTTCCCCAGCCCGCTGCAGCGGATCATGACGCCTTGCCGTACCACTCCTTGTAACCTTTCCATGCGATCCAGGGGACGCGCAAGGCATAGTAGCCGAGCAGGCCGGATGCAGCACGCCACGGCGAGGCGCCCGTCGGGTACGCGGGGACCCCGGTCGGCTCTCGCCAGATGCGATCCAGCTCGGCGTACGCCGCCTCCACGCCGCGCTCGTCCGCAAGGTCTCCGAGGCGCTTTGACAGCGTATCCAGCATCAGACAGCCGTCGAAGGAGCAGATGTGTGCAATCTCATCAGCCCTTGCCTGCACGTATTCCGTTACGCCGTGAAGAGTCCAAGATTCCCGCTCGCGATTGTACGTTTCTCGGCAGAACTGGACGCTGCCGCCCCAAGCCGCGACCGCGAGGACCGCCGATAGGACCGCGCGCAAGCGGGGCAACTCGGGCATCGGGTCACAAAGGCGGAGCTCGACCGTTCCCAGGCGCTTGCTGATAATGAGATCCTGAAACCTGTACTTGGAGTCGGCACGTAGCGGGCCGATGAGCGAGGGCTGCGCCAGCCGGTAGCTCAGACCGAAGCGCTTCCCCCCGGCGTAGGGGCTGTTCGCCGAGGCGAGTGCGAACAGGGGGGCGAACGCGGCGAGGTTCCGATAGACGCGCTCCCGCTCCGACGGCGGCACCCCGACATGGATGTGCGTGGAAGCGGTGTTCGACGGGGAACGCAAGGTGAACAGCGCGCCCGTCGGCACGATGCGCGCGCCGCCCGCGGCATGCGCCAGGGCTGTCCTTCGCGCGACCAGGTCGTCCAGCAAGGAGTCTACGCCCGCATGCACACCGGTGGCGACTTCGATGCTGCCCATGAAACACTCCCTCCTGTCCTCGCCCCGCGCAAAGTTCGAGTGGGTGGTAGCCCAGTAGGTCTTGGGGTCGCTCCACCAGAGTCTGCGCAGGTAGTCGAGCGACTGAAGGGTCGGCGTAAGCCGCCCCTCCTCCAGCACGAAGAGCTCTTCCTCGACTCCGAGGGTGACGGGATAGGCAGGCAAGGCGACCGGAGTTTACTCCCCGTGGGCGCGCCCTATGCAGGTAACCTTCACGCTGTGCGCTGGTACGTCATCGGTCGGGACGGACAGAAGTACGGGCCTGCGGACCTCCCCACGCTACAGATGTGGGCGAGTGAGAACCGAGTCAGGCCGGATACGATGCTGGAGGAAGAGGGCACGGGCGCGCAAGTTCTTGCGCAGAGTGTTGCGGGGCTGACCTTCCTTCCCGGTTCGTCGCGGTCTACATCAACTCCATCGTCATCTTCGGCAACCCCGCGGCCTCAACCTTCGACTCCTCTGCAACAGCCGGGCGGACATGCGTCGCAACCAGGGAGCGGGAGCAGCACGTTCGTTGAGAAGTGGTTCGTCATCGCTCCAAACGGGCAGAAGTACGGTCCTGCCGACCTGCCGATGTTGCAGCGGTGGGCGGACGAGGGGAGGGTTACCCCGCAGACGATGCTCGAGGAGGAGATCGGCGGGCGAAGGTTCTTCGCAAACACTCTCCCCGGGCTCACTTTCCGGCAGGGGGTCGCGGGGGCAAACCCCTGGGCGCAACCTCCCGGCGCCTCGCCCTATCCTCGAGCCGGGTACTACGCACCGCAAACCACGACGGCGGGTAGTGGCGACCTCACGGCTGCGTGGGTGCTCGTCGTGCTCGGTTTCCTTTGCGGCTGCGCACCGCTGTGCTTCGTTGCGATCTACTTCGCCGACAAGGCGCGCAAGGTCGGCAACCCCGGCGGGCAGGCGGCGTTCATCGTCTCCGTGATCCTGAGCGCGCTCGTGGGAATCGGCACGCTGCTGTACATCTTCGTGTTAGCCATGTTCGGCGCAGCGGGTATGGGATACTGAAGGCGCGCGAATCTTCGCAACGCTCACATTGTTCGCAAGAGGCAATTCCGTAAGCATACGGGGTTGCCCGCGCGGATGTCACCGCTGACGCCCAATCTGGGGTAAACTGCTCCTCTCGAAGGAGTTGTCCCTTGCCATCCACCGCACCCGTTTCTTCGACGCACTTTGACCTGTCGCGAGCCGCCAATCTTTATCGCAACCTGCCCGTCGCCGAGCTGGCGGAGCATGCCGTCCTTCGAGGAGAGGGCAGATTCGCCTCCAACGGCGCGCTCGTGGCGCTCTCCGGCCAGTTCACCGGCAGAACGCCAGGGGACAAGTACATCGTCCGGGAGCCGTCGGTCGAGGAGGACATCTGGTGGGAGGCGAACCAGGACTTCCCTCCCGAGCGCCTCGAGGCGCTCAAGCAGCGGGTCAACGAGTATCTCCAGGACAAGGAGCTGTACGTTGTCGACGCGTTCGGCGGCGCCGACCCTCGATACCGCATCAACGTTCGCGTCATCTGCGAGAAGGCGTGGCATGCGATGTTCATCAAGACGCTGCTCATCCGCCCGACTCCGGATGAACTCGTCAACTTCCAACCCGACTGGACGCTGATTGACGTCTGTGGCTTTGAGGCGGACCCAGCACGCGACGGCACGAAGAGCAAGCCGTTCATCCTTATCAGTTTCGAACAACGACTCGTCATGATCGGCGGCACCTCATACGCCGGCGAGATGAAGAAGTCCGTCTTCACAATCCTCAACTACCTGCTACCGAAGCAAGGCGTAATGGCGATGCATTGCTCGGCAAACATCGGCGCGGGCGGCGATGCCGCTCTTTTCTTTGGCCTCAGCGGAACCGGAAAGACCACCCTCAGCGCCGACCCCAAGCGCCAACTGGTGGGCGATGACGAGCACGGATGGAGTGACGAGGGCATCTTCAACTACGAGGGCGGCTGCTACGCCAAGTGCATCCGCCTTCGCCGAGAGTCGGAGCCGCAGATCTACGACGCGATTCGATTCGGTTCGGTGCTCGAGAACGTCATTCTGCGACAGGATCGCACACCCGACTACGACGACGATTCGATCACCGAGAACACGCGCTGCAGTTACCCGGTCGAACACATTGAGAATTGCGTCATCCCCGGCGTGGCTGGCCATCCGAGGAACATCTTCTTTCTGACCGCCGACGCGTTTGGCGTCCTGCCGCCCATCAGCCGCCTGAGCGAGGAGCAAGCGATGGACCAGTTCCTCCTCGGCTACACGGCCAAGGTCGCGGGCACCGAGGCTGGCGTGAAGGAGCCGCAGGCGACTTTCAGCGCTTGCTTTGGTCGCCCATTCTTGCCGCTCCCGCCGAAGCGCTACGCTGAACTGCTTCGCGAGAAGATTCAGAAGCACGGAGCGGATGTGTGGCTGGTCAACACCGGTTGGAGCGGCGGCCCGTACGGCGTCGGGGAGCGGATGAAGATCGCCTACACACGGGCGATGATCACCGCCGCGCTCGATGGTTCCCTCCGCAACGTGGGTTTTGCACCCGACCCGGTGTTCGGCCTCATGGTTCCTAAGTCGTGTCCGAACGTACCGGATGAGGTGCTTCTCCCGCGGAACACCTGGTCGAACCCGGCCGCCTACGACGAGAAGGCTCGCGAGCTCAAGGCGATGTTCGACGAGCAGGTCGCAACTTTCAGGTAGAAACGGCCCGGTTATCCGCGCTCGGGTTCGATGGACTATGCGCCGCTCACCTTGGTCGCCGTCGCGGCTGTCTCTTTGGCAGCAGGCGCGTTCGGCGGCATGCTCGGCGTTGGCGGCGGTATCGTGCTCGTTCCTGTTATGGTCGGGCTGCTGGGCATCCCGCTCCAAGAGGCCCGGTCTGCGTCGCTTGTGTCGGTGATCGTTACCAGCCTCGGCTCCAGCTTGGTGTACCTCAAGGACGGCGTTACCGACCTCGAGCGCGCAGGCCCGCTTCAATTGCCCACTGTAGTCGGCGCGGTTGTGGGCGCCCTTTTGGGAACGGTACTGAACGGTCGCATCGTCGCGACGCTGTTCTCTATCCTCATCTTCATCGTGTCTTGGCAGATGTTGGTGCAGCGAGGCTCGGGGACCCCACGAAAGGTGCCCGGCTCGACATGGATGTGGGCGGGCTTCGCCTGCGTGTTCGGCGGAATCCTCAGTTCGCTCCTCGGTGTGGGCGGTGGGCTTATCTTCGTGCCGGTGATGG
>Ga0209172_10003987_pt1 | contig 21080 bp, 19 predicted proteins | sample LarsenN4metaG_FD_184113 | JGI IMG/M metagenome (GOLD analysis project Ga0209172, IMG submission 184113) | Hot spring sediment bacterial and archeal communities from British Columbia, Canada, to study Microbial Dark Matter (Phase II) - Larsen... ... | reverse complement strand
CGATGTAGCACCCGTCCCTCCGGGGACGGCACGGGCGGGGCCTTGACGGGGTCAGGGCCCCGTTCGCTTTGGGCACCGATGCGCGTCTACACGATCGGGCACTCCACGCGGCCGCTCGAGGAGTTCGTCGCGCTCCTCCGGGGCGCCGGCACGACCGTGCTGGTCGACGTGCGCATCGCGCCCGGCTCGCGGCGGCATCCCCAGTTCGCCGGCCCGGCGCTGGCGCAGGCGCTTGCCGGATCCGGCATCGAGTACCTCCACCTGCAGGATCTGGGCGGGCGGCGCCGTCCGCGGCGGGACTCCCCGCACCGGGCCTGGCGCGTCGAGGCCTTCCGCGGATACGCCGATCACATGGAGACGCCGGCGTTCGACGCCGCGCTCGACAGAGTGATCGCCCGCGCGGCGAAAGAGACCGTCACGCTCATGTGCGCCGAGGCCGTGCCGTGGCGCTGCCACCGGCGGCTCATCGCCGACGCGTTGACCGTGCGCGGCGTCGAGGTTGTGCACCTCACCGGCCCGTCGCGCAGCGAGCGCCACGCGCTCCCGCCGTTCGCCCGGGTGGAGGGGACGCGCGTGATCTACGACGTCGGGGAGACGCCCCTGTGGCGCCCTCAGAGCGGGTAAGCCGCCGGGCAGGGCAGCCCGCGGTACCCCCGGCCGCGATAGACGACGTAGGTGCGGAAGACGTGCCCGTGCCGCGCAAACGAGAGCGGCCGCAGCGGCTCGACGTGGCGGAACATGCGCTCGATCGGGATCCCCGGCGGCGGATTGTCCGCGGTGAGGTAGATGGCGTTCCAATCGACCAGCCACTGGCGCCGGATCCAGACCTCGTACGCGTCGAAGCCGAAGGGTGTGGTGACCAGCGTGCCGCCGAGATGGTACTCGATCTGCGCGGCGGTCTGGTAGTCGGGGACGAGGATGAAGCGTCCGGGCGCCGCGGGCGTGGCCTCCACCACCCGCCGCAGCTCGGCCGCGAACTCGGGCCAGGCCCGGAGCTCCTGGGCCGCCGGGCTCCCCGGCCATACCGCCGCCCCCGCAAGCGCGCCGACGAGCAGCAGGTTCACCGCCACGGCGATGGTGACCACCGCGCGCCACGCCCGGCGCTCGCGCAGCGTGACCCACAGGGCCGCGGCCGGCAGCAGCATCACGAGATAGGCCGGCGCCGTCCAGTGCGGCTTGGCCGTGCCGTCGAAGCTCATCGCGCCGAAGACGAGCAGGATGGGCGCGGCCATCCACAGCATGAGCACGTAGCGGCGATCGGCCGCGCGCGATCCGCGCCACCCCGCAAGCCATGCCAGGAGCAGCAGCACGGCGGCCAGGGGTCCGTAGTAGAAGAGATGCGCCCCGGCGTAGGCGAGCGCGTTGAGCGCGGGCGTCGTCGTGCTGATCCACGCGTAGGGATCGCGGGCCTTGGTCACCATGATGCCGTTGTGCGCCGCGTTCCAGCGGAGCATGGGCACGATCAGGGCCAGCGCGAGGGCGGCCGCGCCGTAGGGTTCGGGCCGCCGCCACCACCGGCGGCGGGGGTCCCCCCAGGCGAGGTACCCGGCGACACCGATTCCAAGGAAAAGGGTGGCCAGCTTGCTGAGCGCCGCAAGCCCGCCGGCGGCGCCGAGGACGGCCCACCACTGCCATCCGCGCTCGGCGGTCGCCCGCCACAGCGCCCACATCGTCAGCATCCAGAAGAAGATGAACGGCGCATCGGGGAAGCTGAGCGCGCCGCCGATGCTGAACAGCGGGATCGTCTGATACCACAGGGCGGCGAGGACTCCGGCCTCCGTCCCGAACATCCGCCGGCCGAGATCGAAGAGCAACCAGGCGATGCCGAGGTGGAGCACGATGGGGCCGGCGCGGACCGCGAGGGAGCTCTGGCCCAGGATCGTGGTGGTGGCGCGAATGACCGCGGCGATCGCCGGCGGGTGATCGGGATACCCCCAGGCCAGGCGCTGCGACCAGGTCCAGTAATAGGCCTCGTCGTCCACCAGGGGCAGGCGGGCGGCGATGATCAGGCGCAGTGCCGCCGTCGCGAGGAGCACGACCCACAGCGTGCGGCGGTCAGTCACGCGACACGGTCCGCGCCGTGTGTGCTGCCGGGCGCTGCGCCAGCACCAGCGAGGCGCGTCGGAAGACCTCGTCGAGCATGGCCTCCGTGAGCCTGCCGGTCTGGGTGTTCTGGCGGCTCGGATGATAGGAGGCGATGAGCTCCACGGGCCCCCGCGCTCCCTGGAGCGTGTAGCCCGCGCCGTGCGCGAAGCGCGGGCGGGGGCGCGGCACCGTCATCCCGGCACTTTCCACGAGGGCCAGCACCTGCGTGAAGGCGATCTGCCCCAGTGCCACGATCACCCGAATGCGCGGGAGCAACGCCAGCTCGCGGCGGAGGTATCCGGCGCAGTTCAGGATCTCGCCGGGGGCCGGCCGGTTGTCCGGCGGCGCGCAGCGCACCACGGCGGTGATGTAGGCGTTGTGGACGCGCAGCCCGTCATCCCGGCGCTCGGAGTCCGGCTGGGACGCGAAGCCGTGCCGGTACAGGGCCCGGAACAGCCACCGCCCCGAGCTGTCGCCGGTGAACATGCGGCCGGTACGGTTGGCGCCGTGCGCGGCCGGAGCCAGCCCGACGATGAGCAGCTGTGCCCGGGGGTCGCCGAACCCCGGCACGGGCCGGCCCCAGTAGGTCCACGCGGCGAACTCGCGCTTCTTTGCGCGCGCGACCGCTTCCCGGTAGCGCACCAGCCGCGGGCAGCGCCGGCAGGCGGAGACCGCACGGGCGAGTTGGGCGAGCGAGGCGTCCCGCATCTTGCCTTGCGTATTCTGGGCGCTGAATTGACGCTCCTCGGAGGCGGGCCTATAATGGCCATACCCGGGCGGTTAGCTCAGTGGTTAGAGCGCATGCTTCACACGCATGAGGTCGCAGGTTCAAGTCCTGCACCGCCCACCACGAAGTCCTAGCTCACACTCGCCGCTACCACCGATCTCGCAGCGACCATCCAGGGGTTCGTCCTCTCTCGCCGCATCGGAGGATGCTCGCCCCTCACCGTCAATGGCTACGAGTACGTCCGAACTCGATTCCGGCAATGGGGGATGGACACCATCGGATACCTCGATGGGCTGCGCCAACGGATGAAGCCCTCGTCGGTCCACGTGCATTTTCGCTGTCTGCCCACGTTCCATCGCTGGGCGGTCGAGGCTGGGCTCATCGAGCGTAATCCCCTCGCCAACAGACGATGGCGCTGAGATATGCCCGCCTGACGCAGACGGACGTGAGCACGAAGGTTCAGAACGCCAGCCCGCGCGATCACTTGAGCCAAAGAATAGTGCGCCGGAGAGGCACCAACAGTAGCTGCGGCCTAAGTCCACGCTGGCTGCTCGGCCCCGCAGGATTGCCGGATGACCAATCTGGGCTGCAGGACCACCGTCCGCGGCGGAGTCCGGTCGCCGCTCGTGGTCAGGCGCTGCATCAGCAGCCCCGCCGCCGTGGCGCCCAGCGCATACCCGGGCTGGGCGACGGCCGTAAGCGGCGGCGTGAGGATCGGGGCCCACTCCATGTCGTCGAATCCGACGATGGCCATGTCCTGCGGGATGCGCACCCCCGCCTCCTTGAGCCCCAGGAGCGCGCCGATGGTCATGAGATTGTTCGCCACAAACAACGCCGTCGGCCGGCGTCGCATCCGCAGGAACGTCCGGACCAGTTCATAGGCGCTGCCGGCCTTGAAGTCGCCCTCCACGACGAGGTCGCGATCCACCGGGGCGCCGGCCCGCCGCATCGTGGTCCGGAAAGCCTGGAGCCGCTCGCGCCCGGTGTACAGGCGGCGCGGGCCGGCGATCATCCCGATCCGGCGGTGGCCCAAACGCAGCAGGTGCTCCACCGCCGCGCGCACGCCGGCCCGGTTGTCGATGACCACGGCGTCGGCCGTCACGCCGTGGAGGCGGCGATCGATCTGCACCACCGGGAGGCCGCCGCGGATCATGGCGCGGAGCAGGGGCGTCGCTTCCCCCGAGGGAGAGAGGACCAGGCCGTCGACCCGCCGCTCGCGGATCACGCGGAGATACATCGACTCCTTGGCCGCATCCTCGTCCGCGTTGCAGAGCGTGATGCCGTACCCGTGCGGCAAGGCGACGTCCTCGATGCCGCGCACCGCGGCCGCGAAGAAAGGGTTGGCGTTGTCCGACACGATGACGGCCAGCGTGTGGGTCCGGCCCTTGATCATGCTGCGGGCAATCACATTGGGATGGTAGTCCAGCGCCCGGGCCGCCCGCCGCACCCGCTCGCGGGTCGTCCCCCGCACGTAGCCGTAGCTCCCCAGGGCCCGGGCGGCAGTGGCGACAGAGACCCCCGCCCGGCGCGCCACGTCCCGAATGGTGACCATGCATCTCCCTTCCGGCAGGGTCGAGCCCCGCGCCCGCCGAATCCATTTCAAGGCGTTATGTGAGAACGTTATCACAATTTCGACCGGGGCGCTCCACAAACCTGCAGGACACGCCGCGGGGGGGGCGGGCCATGCGTACTCCGAGAGTTGGCGTCCTGACATTCTCCGACGGCCGGCGCCATGTGCACGAGGAACTGCTGCCGATGACCCGCGAGTTCCAGATGCGCCTGACGCAGCGCCTTCAGCGGGCGGGGTGGGAGGTCGTCGCGGGCCGGGACATCGTCTGGACGACGGACCTGGCGAAGAGCGAGGCGCAGTACCTTGCCGCCGAGCGGGTCGAGGTCACCGTGTTCAACTTTGCCGTCTGGAGCTTTCCGCACCTGCCGGCGATCGCCAGCCAGTTCGCGCCTGCGCCCTTCCTGCTGTTCAGCAACGTCAACCCGCAGTTTCCCGGACTGGTCGGCATGCTGGCCAGCGCGGGCGCGCTCGATCAAGTGGGCGCGTTCTGCGCACGGGTCTCCGGCGATCTCGCCGACGAGCGCGTTTTCACCCGGGCGCAGCGGTTTCTCCGGGCCGCCGCGGCGGTCAACCGCCTGCGCGGTGAGACCTACGGCCTCATCGGCGGCCGGTCGATGGGCATGTACACGGCGCAGAGCCCGCTCGATCAGTGGCGACGGCAGTTCGGGATCGATGTCGAGCACATCGATCAGTTCGAGATCGTCCGCCGCTCCGAGCTGGTCCCCGAAGAGCGGGCCGAAGCCGGCCTGCGCTGGTTGGAGGCGCATGCCGGGGCCATCCACTACGACGGCCGGAAGCTGACGCCCCAGATCTTGAAGCGGCAGATCCGCAGCTATCATGCGCTGCGGGAGTTGATCGAGGAGTGGCGGCTGGACTTTTGCGGCATCAAGGGGCAGCCGGAGCTCACCGACCATTTCGCCACCATGGACGTGGCCGAGGCCTTCTGCAACGATCCGTACGACTGGGAGGGGCCGCACGACCCGGTCGTCTGTGCCACGGAAGCGGACATGGACGGGGCGCTGACGATGGAGATCTTCAAGCATCTTGCCGCCACGCCGGTCCTGTTTGCCGATGTGCGGCACTATGATGCTGCGGATGACGTCTGGGATCTGTGCAACTCCGGGCAGCATGCCACGTACTTTGCCGGACGGTCCTTCGATCCGGCCGTGAATCTGCCGAAGGTGCACCTGCATCCCGAGATTCTCTACTTCCCGGCGGGCGGCGCCTCCGTGGCCCACATCGCCGCACCGGGCCCGGTGACCCTGGCGCGGCTCGCCCGCCGCCAGGGCCGCTACTGGATGGCGATTGTCCCCGCGGAGTTCGTCGAGTTTCCGGACGCGATTGCCCAGCAGAAGGCGGCGGCGACCACGCGGGAATGGCCGCATGCCTTCGCCCGCTTCCGGGTCGCGGCGGAGGCGTTTCTCGCCCAGTACGACAGCAACCATATCCACGGAGTGTACGGTGACTACGTCGAGGAGCTGCTCTGGGTGAGCAAGATCCTGGGCATCGACGCCCAGGTCTTCGCGTAGCGCGGCGTACCGCGGGCGGTGCGGGATGCGGCGTGGCACGATCGGAATCGACTTCGGCACGGAGTCGGCGCGGGCCGTCCTCGTCGACGTGACCGACGGCCGTGTCGTGACGACCGCGACGGTCGCGTATCCGCACGGCGTGATCGATCGCACCCTGCCCGGCGGATCGGTGCCGCTGCCTCCGGACTACGCCCTGCAGGATCCGCAGGACTGGCTGGCCGCCCTCGAGACGTTGCTGCGACAGATGGCCGCCGCCGCGCCCGGTGACGCCATCATCGGGATTGGCGTCGACTTCACGTCCTGTACGGTGATGCCCGTGACGGCGGACGGCACGCCGCTGTGCGCCATGCCCGACTACCGCCTCCAGCCGCATGCCTGGCCGAAGCTCTGGAAACATCATGCGGCCCAGCCCTACGCCGACCGGATCAACGCCGCGGGGGGACAGCCCGGAGGGGAGTTCCTGCGCCTCTACGGCGGCAAGACCTCCGCGGAATGGCTGTGGGCCAAAGGATGGCAGTTCCTCGCCGAGGCGCCCTCTCTGGCCGGCGCGGCGGCCCGGTGGATCGAAGGCGGCGACTGGGTCGTCTGGCAGCTCGTGGGAGAGGAGGTCCGCAGCGCCTGTCAGGCCGGCTACAAGGCGCACTGGCAGAAGGATCGCGGCTACCCCGAGGCTGCGTTCTGGCGTGCGCTCGATCCTGTCCTGCCGTCGCTGCTGGACAGGCTTGGGGAGCCGCGCGCCGTCGGGACTCCGGCCGGGGCCCTGCGCGCCGAGTGGGCAGGCCGCACAGGCCTGCCGCCCGGCGTGGCGGTGGCCGTCGCCGTCATTGACGCCCATGCCGGCTTGCCGGCCATCGGGATCTCCGGGGCCGGACAGCTCATGGCCATCATGGGGACCTCGACTTGTCACCTCGTCGTCGACCCCCGGCGGTCTGCGGTGCGCGGGATCTCAGGGGTCGTCGAGGATGGCATCCTTCCGGGGGTGTTTGGCTACGAAGCCGGACAGGCGTCGGTGGGCGACATCTTCCAGTGGTATGTGCGCGCGAGTCGCCAGACCTTCCCCGAGCTGGAAGCGGGGGCCGGGCGGCTGCGCCCCGGCGAGTCCGGCGTGCTCGCCCTGGACTGGTGGAACGGCTGCCGTACGCCCCTGGTGGACGCCGATCTGTCCGGGATGCTGGTCGGGCTGACCCTGGCCACCGAGCCGGCGCACATCTACCGCGCGCTCCTGGAGTCTACGGCCTTCGGCACGCGCCGGGTCATCGAGACCTTTGAGGCCGGCGGGGTTCCCATCCGTGAGGTGCATGTCTGCGGCGGCCTGGCCGAGCGCAGTCCGCTGTTGCTGCAGCTAACCGCGGACATCCTCGGCCGCGAGGTGCTGGCGGCGCCGCTGCCCCACGCCTCCGCGGTCGGCGCGGCGATCTATGCGGCCGCCGCGGCCGGAGAGCAGGCGGACGGGTTTGCCGATGTCGTGACGGCGACGCGGCGAATGGGCAGCCGCGAACGCGTTTCCTACACGCCGCGCGCGGATGCGCGGCGGACCTATGACGTGCTCTATGGACACTACCTGGACCTGGCGCGGTATTTCGGGGAGGGCGGAACGGAGGTCATGCAGGCGCTGCGGCGATTGCGCAGTGGATCGGAACATCCCGCAGGACATCGTGAGCGGAGGTGAGGCGGATGGAATGGTGGGAATCGCTCAAGGAGGCGCGGGTGAAGCGCCGTCAGGTGTTGCAGGCCGCCGCCGGAGCGGCGGCGCTCGCGGCCCTTTCGCCGGTGCGCGTCGCGTCGGTGCTGGCTCAAGCCAGAGTGCTGACCCTGGACTACTTCACGCTGTTCCACAGCGGCGATGCCGCGGCGATGGATCGCATCGTGCGCGCGTTCAACGAGGCGAACACGACGGTAAAGTTGAACCTCCTGCAGGGACAGTGGGCCGAATACTACGCTCAGCTGTTCGCCGCGGTCGGCGCAGGCAACGCGCCCCAGATCGGCATTTGCCACAGCAGCCGCGTGATGGACGTCTACCGCGCCTTGACGCCCCTGGAGGAGTCGCGCGCCGGCAACCTGCTCGAATCCGGCGGCATCCGGCCGGCGGAGTACGCGCGGAGCGTGTGGACCTCCGGCGTGTATCAGGGGAAGCGCTACCTGGTACCGCTCGACTCCCACATGTGGGGCTTCTGGTACAACAAGGACCTGTTCCGCCGCGCGGGCCTGGATCCCGAGAAGCCGCCGGAGACCCGCGAGGAGTTCGAGCGGGCGGCCGATGCCATCAAGAGCAGGACGAACGCCTTTGCCTTCCATCCGGCTGAAGACGCCCTGGGCCGCAAGATCCGCCGGGCGTGGGAGATCTTCTTCTGGGGCCAGGGCGCGGAGCTCCTCACGCCGGACGGGCGGCGCGCCGCCTTCAACAACGAGCGCGGCCTGGCGGCGCTCGACTACCTGGTCGGGATGATCCATCGTAAGGGGTGGAACCAGCCGGGGACCGACGGGTTCAAGCAGTTCGCCGCCGGACAGCTCGGCATGCTCCTGGCAGGCAACTGGTACTTCCCGACCGCGAAGGCCAGCGGCGTGAACTTCGGGTTCCACTACGTGCCGAAGTTCTTCGAGCGGCCGACGACCTGGGGCGACAGCCACAACCTGATGATCCCCCGCCAGCGGCCGGACCGGGTGACCGATGAGATGCTGGTAGCTTCCATCAAGGCGATCAAATGGATCAACCAGCACTCAGACCTGTGGGGGATCTATGGCGGACACATCCCGGCCTACCTGCCGGCCCTGCAGTCGCCGGCCCTGCGCGCCTCCGACACCTGGAAGATCGCGCTCACGAAGTTCGCCGACATGGCCAACCGTGGCTACGTGCACTACCCGCTGGTGCACCCGCTGGCCCCCCAGGTGCACGCGGCGATCGAGCCGCACATCCAGGAGGCCTACAACGGGCGCGTGCCGCCGAAGGATGCGCTCGCGCGCGCCGAGGCCGAAGTGAACCGCGTGCTGAGCACGTGAGCCGCAGGGGGAGGAGGGCGGGTGCCCTCCTCCCCGCTGCGCCCACCGTATGACGCGCCGGACATTCGCCCGGGCCGCCGAGATCGCGGCATTTCTTCTCCCGTTCGCTGCCTTCTGGGTGATCTTCCGCGCAGGCCCGGTGCTCTACGGCATCTTCATCAGCCTCTACCGGTGGGACCCGCTGGGGGAGAACACCTTCATTGCGCTGCGTAACTATCTCGACCTGGCGCGCGATGCGCGCTTCTGGAACGCGCTGGTCAACACGCTGGAGTTCGCTGTCCTGACGGTCCCGCTCATCCTCGGTCTCGGCCTCGCCTTCGCCGCGCTGGTCTTCAGCCATCGCCACAGGCGGGCTATGCGGTGGGTGGAGGCCGGGTTGTTCTTCCCGTACCTGCTGACGGTGTCCATCGTCGCGCTGATCTGGCGATGGCTGCTCGACCCCGATTTCGGCATCGTGCTCCTCCTGCTGCGCGACGCCGGGCTCCATCCGCCGGTATTTCTGAACGAGCCGCGCTGGGTGATCCCGGCCATTGCCTTCGCCACCGCCTGGTGGCTGGCCGGCTACCGCATGGTGCTGTTCCGTGCGGCCATGGAAGATATCCCCGATGAGCTGTACGAGGCCGCGCGGCTGGACGGCGCCGGCGCGTGGCGGATCTACTTCGCGATCACGCTGCCGCTGCTGCGTCCGGCGATCCTCTTCGCCCTCGTGCTTACGACGATCTCCGGCTTCATCGTGTTCGGCCAGGTGCTGATCATGACCGGAGGCGGGCCGGGCCGCGCCTCGGAGGTGCTCGCCCTGTACATGTACCGGTACGGCTTCGAGTTCCTGGAGATGGGGCGCGCCGCGGCCGTAGGCGTGATCCTGTTCGTGATCATCCTGGGGCTGACGCTGGTGTCGTTCCGCTGGCTCGGCTCTGAGGCGGAGCTGTGAGGCTCAGGCACCGTGGCGTGATCGGGGTGCTCGCCGCCGCCGTGGCGCTGGCGTTGCTGTGGCTGGTGCCCGTGCTGTGGATGGCGCTGACGGGCGTAAAGCCGGCGCCCGAAATCTTCGCCCTGCCCCCGCACTGGCTGCCGCATGCTCCCACGCCGGCACACGTGCGGACGGTCCTGACCACCTGGCCGTTCCCGCGCTGGGTGGTGAACAGCGTGATCGTGGCGGGCGTGACCACCGCGCTGTCGGTGGTCGTCTCCATTCCCGCGGCCTTCGCGTTCGCCCGGCTGCGCTGGCGCGGACGCGATGCGCTGTTCCTGGTGTTCCTGTCGTCGCTGCTCATCCCGCTCGAGGTCAACGCGATCCCGCTGTACTTTCTGATGAACCGGCTGCACCTGCTGAACACCTATGCGGCCGTGTTTTTGCCCATGATCGGGATGCCGATCGGGGTCTTCCTGCTGCGGCAGTTCTACCTGAACATCCCCTTCGAGCTCGACGACGCCGCGCGGGTGGACGGCTGCGGCAACCTGCGCATCATCTGGCACGTCATCCTGCCGCTCTCCCGGCCGGCGCTGGCCGCGCTGGTCATCTACATGTTCATTTTCGCCTGGAACGAGTTCTTCTGGTCCATGATCGCGCTGCAATCCCCGCGGATGTTCACGCTGCCCATCGGGCTGCGCGCCATGCAGGGTGCCTACGACATCGAGTACGGGATCATGATGGCGGGCGCGACCCTGGCGTCGCTGCCGGCCCTCGTCGTGTTCCTCCTGCTGCAGCGATCCATCATCCGCGGGATCGCCATGACGGCGCACCGCTGACCGCATGCGTCTCCTCGCCCGGCTGGCCGCCACGAATCCTCTCCCCACCGCGTTCTGCCACGGCGCCTCGCTGCTGCCGCGGCCCGACGGGACGGTGCTGGGGGCGTGGTTTGGCGGGACGGAGGAGGGGCAGCCCGACTCAGGAATCTACGCCGCGCGGCTCGCCCCCGGGGCCGGGGCCTGGGATCCTCCGCGGCTGGTCGCCCCCGCAGACGGCCATCCCTGCGGGAACCCCGTGCTCGTCTCCGGCGCCGGGGAGGACGTCTGGCTGCTGTACTTCCGGGTCTGGGGGGAGTGGTGCACCGGAGGGAAGCCCTGCGCCCGTGTCTCGCACGACGGCGGCCGGACCTGGGGAGCCGAGGCGGTGCTGCTGGACCGTGCGGGCGTGCTGACGAAGAACAAGCCGCTGCGGATCCGAGACGAGCTGCTTCTGCCGGTCTACGACGAGCGGCGCTGGCAGGTGGGGATCGCGCGATGTGACCTGACCGGCCGCGCGCCGGGGACCTGGCGGTTCGATGAGCTGTCGGTTGGCGCCGGAAGCGGGGTGCCGATGATCCAGGGGACGCTGGCCGAGACGTCCCCCGGCCGCCTGCTCATGCTGATGCGCACGAAGGCGGGGCGGATCTGGCAGGCGGAGAGCGATGACGGCGGAGTCACGTGGGGCGGCCTCCGGCCCACGGTGCTGGCCAACCCCAACGCCGGGATCGACATGGTGCGGTTGTGGAATGGGCGGCTGTGGTTGTGCTACAACGACACCGACCGGGGCCGCGATCCCATGCGGTGGGACCTCCGCTACCCGTTGTGCCTGGCGGAGAGCGTTGACGCCGGGCGCTCCTGGCGGACCCTGCTCACCCTGGAGGCCGGTCCCGGAGAGTACTCCTACCCGGCCATAGTCACCGATGTTGGAGGGATCGTGCACGTGGCGTACACCGCGCTCCGGCGTGAGATCCGTCATGTGGTCATCGAGCCGTAGCGCTCGGGAGGAACGGCCATGCCTGGGTTGACGGAGGCGGCAGCGAGCGTGCGGGGGGTGATCGCCGCGGTGCCGACCCCGTTCAAGGCGGACGGCGCCGTCGATGCCCCTGCGCTCAGAGGGCTGATCGGCTGGCTCATCGCCAAGGGGGTCGACGGCATCTTTGCCTGCGGCACGACAGGGGAGGGGGCACTGCTCAGCAATGACGAGCGGGCGGCCGTCGTCCGGCTCGCGGCGGAGGCTGCGGCCGGCCGTGTCCCCGTTGTCGCCCACGTCGGGGCTCCATCCACGGCGCAGGTGCTGGAGCTGGCGCGCCGCTGCCGGGATGCCGGAGCGGGCGCGCTGGCCGCGGTGCCGCCCTACTACTATCGCTGCGGCGACGCGGAGGTCGCCGACCACTTCGCGACTCTGGCCGGAGCCGTCCCGGACACGCCCGTCTTTCTCTACAACATTCCGCAGCTGACCGTGAACGCTGTGACCCCGGGGGTCGTTGAGGCCCTGGCCGGTGAGCCGAACATCGTTGGGATGAAGGACAGCAGCGGAGACCTCGACGGCCTGCTCCGGATCGCTGCGGCCGCCCGTCCCGGATTCCGGCTCATCGTGGGGAGCGATCTCCTGGCGCTGCAGGCCGCCGTGCTGGGCTGGCCCGCCATGGTGTCGGGTCCGGCCGGCGCCGTGCCGGAGCCCTACGTGGACCTCTGGGACGCGGGGTCGAGGAGATCGTGGGACGAGCTTGTCGCCGCGTACCGCACGATCACCCGCGTCGTAGCCGCCGTACGGAACGGGGACGTCGCGTGGATCAAAGCGGCCCTCGCGCTGCGCGGGCTCGCCGGGCCGCATGTCCGGCTACCGCTGCATCCCCTGTCAGAAGGTGCACGGCAGCAATTGACGCTCGAGCTTGAGGGGCTCTTGGGCGTCTGACCGCTGGAAGTCACGACCGCCCCCGCCTTCCACGACCCGGCCCAGAGGCATCGGGCCGCCTATATAGGAGAAGCGTTCCGCCCGCGAGAAAGGGTCCGGCCTGGAGCCGTGGACGCCCCTCATTGCGCTGGGCGCCGCGTCCGCCGGGCATCGCTCCGAGAGGACGCCGGCGTCGTGCGTCTGGCCACCCGCCACCGCGCCGGCGCGCGCGTCGTGGCGTGCATGGCCCTCCGCCCCGAATACCAGATTGCCGCGGAGCACCGCCTGCTGGGCTCCACCATCGGTGCGCTGAGGGACCTCGACCTCGTGAAGCCCGGGCGCGGCGTGGTCATCGAGGGAGTGCCGGATCTGCCTGCGCTGCGCGATGCCGGGCTTGGTCCCTACCTCCAGCCGCCGTCGCGCTAGCCGGGCCCGTCGCCCGCGCCACGAGATCAACCGCCGATGTCCCGTTTGACGCCTCGCCGGACGGGGGAAGATTGACTGGGTCAGACCCACTCCCGGCGGAGGTGAGAGAGATGGCTGTCTCCAGACCTTCCACAGCCCTGATCACCGCGGTCATCGGCGTCGCGCTTGCGGCCGCAGGCGGGTTCGCCTCCGCGCAGGGCTTCGGATCAGGCGTCTCGTCAACCGCAGCACTGGCCGTCGCAACGAGCGCCGCCGGCTTCGAGGCCGTCGGGGCGGCGCAGGTCGACGCCGCCGTGTCGAGCAGCGGGATGTTCAGCCCGGGCGGGACGTCGGCGGCCCTCTTGTCCGATGAGGGGACCAAGGTTGACCTGGCCATGACCGGCGACGAGGCCGCCGTGCTGGCGCAGACCCCGGCTCCGGCAGGGCCGGCGCCGGAGGGAGTCGCGGTCTCCGCGCAGCCGATCCTGGTGAACGAGCGGGCCTGGTCGGACGGCTACAAGACCATCGTCGAGTGCACCGGCGACGTGACGCGGACCTGTCAGGCCAACGTCTACGGGCCCGATGGAGAGTTCATCCTTGGGCGGAAGATCAGCCCCAGCGGCGAGGCGGCCGACTGCTCCGGGCCCTGCGTGGATGCGACCGGAGCGCCGATCGATGCCGCTGCCGTGACCCGCGCGCAGGCTGCGGTCAGCGCGGGTGCGCAGACGCACAAGGTCATCTCCCCGGCCGGCCTCCCGCCGGCGCCTCCCGCGGCGGCGGAGACCCCGACCGAGACCGAGGCGGAGCTGCTTCGCCACGAGGGCGAGTAGGGGCGCGTAACGGAGATCACCGTGTGATGGGAGGGGGCGGCGCCTGCCGCCCTTTCCTGTTCATGTCTCGGGGTTCCTGATCTATCTCGGGCTTCCTGATCTGTCTCGGGCTTCCTGATCGTTTCGGGCTCCTCGATCGCAGCCGACTCTCCGTAATTGCCTAAAGGTGCCTCCCTCAGGCAACCGAACTAGATGTCCCGGGGGAACGCGATGTCCGGGGCATTGATGGAGAGCGCGCCCGCCGCCGAGACCATCATCGACGGCAGGCGGTATCTGTATTTCGGAGGGACCGGCTACTACGCGCTGCAGAACCATCCCGCGCTGCTCAAGGCGGCGGCGGACGCGCTGGCCACGTACGGCATGCACTCCGCCACCTTCCGGGGCGGGTTCGGCACGACCCCGCTGTACGTCGCCGTGGAGCAGAAGGCGGCGCAGTTCTTCGGCACCGGCGACGCCGCCTACATCGCCTCCGGTTACCTCAGCAACATCGCCGGGTTCCAGGCGCTGGCGGAGACCACGCAGTTCGCAGCCGTCTTCTTCGACGACCAGGCGCATTACAGCCTGACCGACTTCCTGCATCTCCTGCGCGCGCCCGCGGTGGCCTTCGCCCACGCGGATCCGGATGACCTGGAGCGGAAGCTCCGCGCGCACGTCAGATCCGGCCAGCGGATCCTCCTCGTCAGCGACGGCGTGTTCCCCCTGATGGGGGAAGTCGCGCCCGTGCCCGCGTACCTGAAGGTCGCCGCGCCGTATGAGGCCTGGGTCTGGCTGGACGACTCGCACGGCGTCGGGGTCCTGGGGGCGCACGGACGCGGGACCTGCGAGCATTACGGCCTGGCGTCGGACCGGGTGCTCTTTGGCGGCACGCTGAGCAAGGCGTTCGGATCGTTCGGCGGGATCATCCCCGGCCCGAGACCCTTCATCCGCATGATCCGGTCCGGCCACGTCATGAACGGCGCGACTTCGCCGACGTCCTCCGCGGCGGCCTGGGCGCTGACCAGCATCGAGCTGCTCACGCGGCATCCCGAGTGGCGCGCGCAGCTGCGGGACAACGCGCGCCACGTGAAGGCCGGCCTGCGCGCGATGGGCATCCCCGTGGGCGACTCCCCGTTGCCGATCGCCGCCTGGACGCTGGACTCCGCGGAGGAGATGGACCGGATCCAGCGCGCCCTGATGGACCGCGGCATCTGCATCCAGCGGGCCTATTATCCCGGCGCCGGCGCGGGGGGCGCGCTCCGCATCGTCGTGTTCTCGAGTCACACCGCCGGGCAGATCGACCGTCTGCTCGGCGAGCTGAAGAGCCTGCTGTAACTTCAGAAAGGGGGGTTGATCGTCGTGATTCCTTCGCAGTGGTCCCGTGTGCTCGTGGCGGTGGCGGTCCTGGGGCTGCTGGCCGTGCCCAATCCCGCCGGCTCCGCGCAGGCCACGCCCCGGGACGTTCTCATCTTCGGCGCGACCAGCGACGTGGAGACCATGGATCCCCAGGTGAGCGTCGACAACATCGCCTGGCGCGCCATCTACTACAATTACGACCGGCTGGTCCAGCTCAAAGGCGGCACGACCGAGGTCGCGCCGCAGCTGGCGGAGTCATGGACGATCTCGCCGGACGGCAAGACTTTCACCTTCCGGCTGCGCACGGGCGTCAAGTTCACCGACGGCACGCCCCTGGACGCCAGCGCGGTGGCGGCGAGCTTCACACGGCTGTTCAAGATGGGCAAAGGGGCCGCGGGCCTGTGGGACGGCATCCTGGATGCGAGCGGGATCACCGTGGTGAACGCGTCCACCATCCGGTTCACCCTGAAGACGCCGTTCGCCCCGTTCCTCGGCTCGCTGGCCACCGACCAGGCCAGCATCGTCAGCCCCGGTGTGATGAAGCATGAGACGGGCGGCGACCTCGGCCAGGCCTGGCTGTCAGGCAATTCCGCGGGGAGCGGGCCCTTCTTCCTGAAGGAGTGGCGCCGCGGCGAGCGCATCGTGCTGGAGCGCAACCCGAACTACTGGGGTCCGAAGCCGGCTCTGCGCCAGGTGGTCATCCGCAACATCCCCGACGCGGCCGTCCTCCGCGACCTGCTCGAGCGGGGTGAGGTGGACCTGGGCGAGGTGCTCACGGACGACCAGATCGACGCCATCAAGGGCAAGCCCGGCATCACGGTCTTCGAGGCGCCGTCGTTCCTGGCCACGTACCTCTACCTGAACAACCGCAACCGGTATCTCGAAAACGTGAAGGTCCGGCAGGCTATCTCCTATGCCGTCGACTACCAGGGCATCATCCAGGGCGTGCGCAAAGGCCGCGCCGTGCAGATGCGGGGGCCCATCCCGCAGGGCATGGCCGGGCATGACAAGACGCTATTCCAGTACACGCGCAACCTCACCCGCGCCCGCCAGCTCCTTGCGGAGGCCGGCCACCCGCAGGGATTCGAGCTCGGCCTCCTCATCGACCCGGGCGTCCGGGAATGGGCCGACATCGCCACGATCGTGCAGGCGAACCTGGCCGAGGTGGGCATCCGCGTCAAGATCGAAGGCTACGCCCGGCCCACGATGCGCGCTAAGCTGGACAAGGCCGACTTCGACATGGCCACGGGCTTCTGGACGCCGGACTATCCCGACGCCGACATGTTCACGTGGTTCTGGTTCTACTCCAAGAACGGCGGGCTGGCGGGGAACCGCTCCTTCTACTCCAACCCGCGCATGGACCAGCTCGTCGTCGCCCAGCGCCAGGAGCCCGATCTGGCCAAACGCATGCAGATGTTCCGGCAGATCCAGAAGATCGCCGTGGATGACGCCGTCTACGTCTACCTCCACCAGCCGGTCTACCGGATCGCCATGCGTAACCGCGTTCAGGGCTACGTCTACAATCCGATGCTGCTGTTCATGCCCAACTTCAGCGGCATCTCCAAGGCCCCGTAACCTCATCGTCTCCCCGCGGGAGGAGGAGCGCCTGTGTGCGTTCCTCCCCCGCGCGGGCGCCGCCCTTCATGGCCCACTTCCTGGCGCGCCGCCTCCTCCTCCAGGTGCTGGTGTTTACAGGCGTCCTGATCCTCACGTTCCTCATCTCGCATAGCGTGCCGGGGGATCCCGCGCTGCTGCGGGCCGGGCCGCGGGCCAGCCCCGAGATCATCGCGCAGCTGCGGCACGACATGGGATTGGACCGTTCGCTGCCGGTCCAGCTGTGGATCTACGTGCGGGATCTGCTGCGCGGCGACCTCGGCGTCTCGATCCGCACCCAGCGCCCGGTCATCCAGGACGTCGCCGAGCACTTCCCCGCGACCTTCGAGCTGACCACGGCGGCCCTGCTGGTGGTCATCGTGGTGGGAATCCCGCTGGGCGTGCTCTCGGCGGTGCAGAAAGATCGCTTCCCCGATCACCTCAGCCGGGTCATCGCCATCTCGGGGGTGTCGCTGCCGGTGTTCTGGCTCGGCCTCATGCTCATCTACGTCTTCTTCGTGCGGCTGGGCTGGCTCCCGGGCACCGGCCGGCTGGACATGGGCGTGGAGCCGCCCGCCGCGCTGACCGGTCTCTACGCATTCGACGCGCTGGCGGGCCGCGACTGGGCCGCGCTGCGCAGCGCGCTGCGCCACCTCTTCCTTCCGGTGCTCCTGCTCTCGTACGTCTCGCTGGCCCCGGTCGTCCGCATGGTGCGGTCCAGCATGCTCGAGATCCTCGGCCAGGACTACATCCGCACGGCGCGGGCGAAGGGGCTGGCGGAGCGGTTCATCCTCTACCGGCACGCCCTGCGGAACGCGCTCATCCCCACGCTGACGATCATCGGCCTGTCCTACGGGACGCTGCTGCAGGGGGCGGTGGTGACGGAGACCATCTTCGCCTGGCCCGGGATGGCCTATTACGCGGTGGGCTCGATGACCTACCTGGACTACCCGGCGGTGATCGGCATCACGCTGGTTAGCGCGCTGATCTACAGCACCGTCAACCTCCTCGTGGACCTGCTCTACGGGGTCGTGGATCCCAGGATCCGCTATGACTGAGGCCCCGCCGGAGGCCCCCCGCGCGCTCTTCCGGCCCGCCGCCCGCGGCCGCCTGGCGGTGCGCTGGCTGCTGCGGCGCCCGCTCACCCTGCTGGGGGTGGGGATCGTGCTGGCTGTGGTCACCGTTGGTCTCGCGGCGCCGCTGCTCGCCCCGTACGATCCGCTGGCGCTCGATATCGCCAACCGGCTCCAGCCGCTGAGCCGTGCGCATCCCCTGGGGACGGATCACCTGGGCCGCGACATGCTCAGCCGGATCATCTACGGGGCGCGGATCTCGCTGGGGGTCGGCGTGACCATCGCCGTCATGGGCGCGCTGGTCGGCACGGTGCTCGGGCTGCTGGCCGGGTATCTGGGCGGGAAGATCGACGAGACCATCATGCGGATCTGCGATATGTTCCTGGCTTTCCCGGCGCTGATCCTGGCCATGGCCCTGGCGGCGTCGCTGGGCCCCAGCCTGCGCAACACCATGCTGGCCCTCGTGGTCATCTGGTGGCCGTGGTACACGCGGATCATGCGCGGGCAGGTCCTGGCCCTCCGCGAGGCGGAGTACGTCATGGCGGCGAGGTCGCTGGGGGCGAGCACCCGCCGGCTGATGTTCCTGCACCTCCTGCCCAACGCCGTCCCGCCGATCATCGTCCAGGCCACGCTGGACATCGGGAACGCCATCCTCATCGCGTCGTCGCTGAGCTTCCTCGGGTTCGGCGCCCAGCCGCCCGCGCCGGAGTGGGGCGCCATGACCAGCGACGGGCGCACCTTCCTGCGCGACTACTGGTGGTATCCGACCTTCCCCGGCCTGGCCATCATGGGGACGGTCATCGGCTTCAACCTGATGGGCGACGGCCTGCGCGACCTGCTGGACCCGCGCCTGCGGCGCCAGGTCGGCGGCTGAGCGCCACGACCCGCTGAGAAGCCGCGCGGGGGGAATAACGATTACGCGATGGTCCACGAGCCCGAGAAGCGGATGCCGGAAGAGCATCCTAACGCGGCGTACGCGACCGCGCTGGCCGCACTGCGCGCGGCGCGGGTCCCGCACGTCGTCGGGGGCGGGATGGCCATCCAGCACTACGGCCGCCGGCGGTCCACCAAGGACCTCGACCTGTTCATCCGCCCCCAGGACGTCGAGGCCGCGCTCAACGCGCTCACGGCTGCGGGCTTCACGGCGATGGACACGGACGCGCACTGGCTGCGGAAGGCCGTCCGCGGTGACGCGCACATCGATCTCGTCGTGTACTCTATGGGCTCCATCCCCCTGACCGACGACGAGATCGAGCGCAGCCTCTCGGTGGACCTCGACGGCGTGCCGATGCGCATCTTCCGCCCCGAGGATCTCCTCGTTCGAAAGATCTATCTCGTCCGAGACGAAGGGCCGGACTGGCACGACGCGTTCTCCATCCTCGAGTCCGCAGGGGCGACGCTGGACTGGTCGATGGTGGAGCGCGAAGAGCTCGACCCGCGGCCGCTGGCGGGGTTTCTCCTCGTCGCCGATGCCCGCGTCCCGGGGTTCATCCCTCCCCACGTCCTGGCCCGCCATCTGCGGCGCGCAGGGCTGCACTACGATCAACACGCGCGGCTGCACCTGCCCGAGGGCCGCAAAGCCGGCGCGGGCCCGGCGAACGGCGTCGAGGCCGGAGCCGCAGTCCCTCGACGCGATGAATCCGGGTAGGCCGGGATTCCTAAAGGGTCACGACAACGTAAGGCCGCCGGGTGACCGGCATGGAGACGTTGTAGACGGGGATCCCCCCGGCCGTGCGGGCGAACGGGGAACCCAGGTGGGCATGCCCGTGGAAGACGGCGTCCACGCGCATCGCGTCCACGACCTCGGCCAGCAGCGAGCTCCCCAGGAACGGATGGATCTCCGGAGGTTCCGCGCCCAGCGTGTCGCGAACCGGCGCGTAGTGCAGCAGGGCGACGCGCACGTCCGCGGTCAGCCTGGCCAGCGCTCCCCGCAGCTTCTCGGCCTCGTGCACGGTCTGCCCGACGAACTCCTTGAGGGCCCGCTCGCCGAAGCCGCGGACGATGTGGGGCGGAAACCCGCCGCAGAACCCTTTCACCCCGGCGACGCCCAGCGTTCTCCCGTCGAGCGGAAAGACCGCCACGGTGCCGTCGAGGACGCGGACGCCCGCGTCTTCGAGCAGGCGCACGATCTCCGGTCCCTGGTTGGACTCATGGTCGTGGTTCCCCAGCACGGCGGCCTTGGGGAGCTCTAGCCGGGCCAGGACCTCGCACAGCACCGCGATCTCGGTTGCCCGTCCCATGGTGCTGAGGTCGCCGCCAAGCAGGAGCGCGTCGGCTTCGCCGGCGAGCGGCTTGAACATCTCACCGACGGCCGGCGCCGTTCCCTCGGTCACGTGCAGGTCCGCCACCGCGGCGATACGCACCCGTCGCATCCCCCCTCGCAAGTCATTTTTCCACGACCCGGCGCAATGGCGCACGGGGTGGTGCAGCGGGAGTCGCGCTGGCCGGGGATGCCGGGCTGCGCCGGGCATTCGACCGGGCGAGCCGGGTCCGCACGCGCACATGGTGTACACGAGCCTGCTGGCGTCCCCTCATGCGCACGCCGCTGAAGAAGCGGTCCACGCAGCGCACGCCGGACATCACCGCCATCACGAGGCGAGACGGGGGCGAGGACCGGACGGCGGGCCCGGCCGAAGTGGGACAGCGCGGTGATCGTGCGGCCGGCTAGAACTGGACCTTGACCGGCTCCCGCGAGGTGGCCTCGGCTTCGAAGTATTCCCGCGGGCCGAACCCGCCGAAGCGGGCGACCACGTTCGTCGGGAAGGACTCCCGGGCGGTGTCGTACTGCAGGACGGTGTCGTTGTAGAACTGCCGCGAAAACATGATCTTGTTTTCGGTCTCGGTGAGGTCGGCCTGCAGGCGCTGGAAGTTCTCGGTGGCCCGCAGCTGAGGGTAAGCTTCCGCGACCGCGAACAGCGACCGCAGCGCCTGAGTCAGCATGTTCTCCGCCTGGGCCTGGGCGGCCACGCCGCCCGCGGCGATCGCCTGGGCCCGGGCCTGCGTGACCCGCTCGAACACCTCCCGCTCGTGGGTCGCGTACCCCTTCACCGTCTCGACGAGGTTCGGGATGAGATCGTAGCGCCGGCGCAGCTGCACATCGATCTGGGACCAGGCGTTCTCGATCCGGTTGCGCAGGACGACCAGCCGGTTGTAGGTGGCGATGAAGAACAGGACCAGCAGCCCGATGACCGCAAGCAGGATCCACATCCCCATGACGCCCTCCCGGAGCCCGAGCTGCAGCGGATCGCTCGCAAGCACTCCCTTTGAGGGATAGGACAAGCACCCCCGACCTCCTGCCCCCTCTGGACACCGTGCGG